>Ga0224501_10000540_pt1 | contig 30186 bp, 20 predicted proteins | sample SF_Oct11_sed_USG_4_FD_169105 | JGI IMG/M metagenome (GOLD analysis project Ga0224501, IMG submission 169105) | Sediment microbial communities from San Francisco Bay, California, United States - SF_Oct11_sed_USGS_8_1 | ecosystem: Environmental > Aquatic > Marine > Sediment | place: USA... | reverse complement strand
GCAAGCTTTGATGTTGATGGATTTGTTTTTTAGTAACTATGCTTGCAACTGATAGAAATAAACACAACAAGGCAATGATCTGTGGGTTTTTTTGGGGTCCTATCCAACTAATGCAGCTACCAGCAGCGTATGAAGCTGGCCTACTTTAGTTCAGGCTCGCTGGAAACATACCGCTGGAAACATACCAGCATCATGACCCTCTTCCTGAATGTTATGTAATATTGGAGGTTTCCTTTCATAGACATTGACAGTCTATATTGGCGAGCCTATGAATATTCGGGAGAAAGTAGAGGAGCTGCGACTAACCATAACTGATCCGGTAATTATACCCCATGCTTACCCAAATCTCTGTCCATAATCTGCTAGGAATACACCAGTGGAAGAGAGAATCTTACAATCAAATATGAAAATATTGTCGAGTTTTTTACCAGAACTGGTATCAGGCTGGCTTTTTTACATTGCAGATGCTCCATGATACCTTTTTCAATCTCCTGTTTGGTTTGGTCACAACCTCATTGGGCGACATATTTAGCACAACCATCTGGCCTACAAATAGTTATATATATAGTCAATATATGTTAGTAGGTAGAATTCCGGTTCCGTAGCGGGATACGCAACTGAGCAAACTCTCTATTATGGGATAGCGGGAAACGGCTCACTACCTCGAGCGCTTGATTCAAAATCGAGAAATTGTGGGTTCAAATCATAGTCATACTGTCATCGTGAGAATGAGCTCCTCACATGATTCCTAGCTCCTATCGCTCCAACAAATCTCAAGCCTGTATGAGGTCTCTAAATATATAGGATGGCCAAGTGCCTGACGAGAAAACATACATGCATGTATATATATATATATGTACAGCTGGAAATTTAACTGTTAACAATGATATTCTGCCCATTGTTTGACAGATGGATCTGCGAAGGCAAATTACTGACCTGATAGAGACAGAGTTCTGGAAATTAAAAGAGTTTGCTGAACCCATGCATAAGAAATCCAAAAGAACTCTGGTGTGATACAAATATCAGATAGCATTTATAACTTATAATTTATTTAGTAAGTTCAATAATTATGCCTGGGATTGAGTGCCATGATGTGAAAGTAGTATAACAGTTTTCTATTGCAATGTTACCGATTCTGTTTTCTTAAAACAATGAGCTAAATTATATAAATCGCACAAATCACTCATATTCCGTGTATAATATCCTCATTGTCTTTATCCTCGGACTTCAAAAGTTCCATCGCGAGTTTACAATAACAATTCAAGCGCCCCAATCAGATTACGAACCCGTCTCCGCAGAGACTTAATCCCTTCATGAGTGGAAACCAACCCCAGTAGTAATCCCATCCACCTAGTCCCGCGTAGATTCACTGAGTAAGATATGATGCGGCGAGTAAATTTCACCTATTATATGCCGTCTCTGGTCTCGAGTTTGAGTTAGATCTTCTTCCTTTGATGTCATCAATAAAACCCGCCGGCCTGATAAAATGAAGATCACTTTCTCCCAACATCTGTATGAAGTCACACCATGAACTTCCAGAATCCTTACACTATTCAAAACCAACACAGCTGGGAGACTTTCGACCAGAGAGGTAAGATTGTCCTATATAGTGTAGCATGACTTCCTATGAGGCCCCTGGTGATGATGAGGTTTGGTCGATAACCATTTTCAACTTTTTCACCCGACATACAGCTGAATCCATTATTTCTTTGCTTCCAATTATACTTCACATTACTATACCGTGTATGGGGTCATGGAGTTTTCTCCCTGGTTAGCAGGGAGACTTTGTTAGAGCTCAGGAACGATGCCCTTATCGCCACCGCCGCTGACTTTTCCGAGATTTGAACGCACAAATTGTTGTGCGCGAAGTTGTCTATTCTAACTCTAACCAATAAGCCACAGCTGAATTCGTCATTGCCTTTTATATACCAAGCGTTGGTGTAATGGATATCTTTTAGTTTTAAATCTCTTGACTGTCTTTGCCTGTGCTATAAGTAAAAATCTGTAAAAAGTCTACACATTTGTGATCTAGCGAGCTTTCTTGGAGCAATCGCTGACAACGTATTCTATTACAGTGTTTCTTAAAAAGCCTTTCTATATTGGCCAATAATTATGCAAGAATTACATGTAAATTATCATTAAAAATCGTGCAATTATAGGCTCATGTTTTGTGCAACTTTTTGTTTCATTTCAACATCCTGACAAGCATTTATCATTTATGTTTGTCCTTTTCAGGCCCGAAATATGACATGCCCCAGTCAACCTGTATGGAGTCGCGTGCACTCGGACACGTGTTTGCTACTCCACCCACTGGTGGTGCCAAGCGTAGGACTCGTACTGTGTTTGACTCTCGAGCAGTCTGCTTTCTGGACGCTGAGTTTAAACAGAATCCTTATCCTGACTATGAGAGGCGGATGCACTATGGTCGTATGCTCGCTGTTACAGAGGACAGGATACAGGTACGTTTCTGTCCCATCGATTACCAATCCTCCAAGGTTTTAAGGTGATACCTACTTGTAATTAGGATCATTGCAGGATTGTTCAAGGTCCACCTTTCCTTTTGATAAACCAACAGGAAAAAGCCCTCTGATGTGATCTATCGGCGACTACCACGGTTGACGTAAGGGAATTTGCGTTATGAGTGTATTTCACCCCTTGCACTATTTCACATGGCTACATAAACCTCGCTGTGTTTACAAACTGGGGTGGCAAACCTTTGGGTTCTCGGTGAGATGGTTAGTAAAAATTTGATTAAATTGACTAACCTCCAGATTAAAGGAATATTTGCTCAGTCTATTAGGTTTATTCTTCCTACTAGTCAGCTCATTGATGTGCATAGGCAATCTCCAATCTCAAAGCCAAACACACTGATTTGTTTGTGATGTTACAGACAAATGCAAAATATGCAGGAATCACTGCAGCTACACTGCCATTGTCCGAGTCTTATCTCTTTGTTATGCCTAAGTTCTAAAAATGACTGTAGGTTGTTATGTAATTCACTTCCTTTCATTGCAGGTTTGGTTTCAGAATAAGCGTTCTCGTACTAAAACGAAAAAGCCGACTGCCTCTGTCAAGAGAGGCCCTCCCTCAAACACAGTATCACAAACAGAGGCTTGCCTGCAATGGCTGCATAATTCTGAAACGGGCTCGCTAAACTCGCCAACACTATCGCTGAGTGATTCTTCATCAGCGTCGGAACCTCCTGGAAAGTTCCCGAATGCTGATAACGCTTATCACATTTCCCCCTCTGTCACCTCCAGTACGCCTGTCGTTAACCAGTCTGCCAATCATCCAGCTGTTATAGACACGTTATCCTCCAGCTCCTATATGCAACAATCATCAGCCGATGACGTCTTCAACGACCCAATCGTAAGTCAAGTTGAGAGTTTAGTATTTGTCTTTTACACCGAGTGTACTTCTTTATCTATGTGACATATTCCGCGTCGTGGCGAAGTCCTCGTGTTCAGAACTTGTTTGTCCGATAGGTTTAGTGTGAGCATGGTTTAACATCAAGCATGGTTTAGTGTGGGGTGCGTCATTATCAGTGCTTTACCTCATAAGGCTTGGTTTAATTTTCAGTTCAGATTAATATGAGGAGCTGACGCAACTGGGATTTGAGCCCAGGCTCTCATGGTTGCGAATACAGCGCTCTACCACTGACCTATCCACTATTCCTATATACTTGATTTGTAGCCTAGTATCTGTTTGGAATGATAGACATTACTCACCACTCATTTCTGTTTTCCACACAAAACTTGGACAACTACCACTTGTTCAGATTTGACAACTCTTGTTGATCACATTCCATCATTTTGTAGCCGATCTCTCAGCAACAAAGTTCAGAAAACACCGCAGAGGTCCCTCCACCGCTAAAGAAGAAACGACCGGCTAGCTTGCGATTGGACTCTCTCGAACTGCCTCTGAGTACTCCATGTCCGAGTTTCTTTAATGGTTTTTCACCTTTGTGGAATGTACCTTTCAGTCCTTTATACGTACCTAAATCACCTTTTATGGCAACTAAATGATGTACATTTTGTTATGGTTTCTAAGAACGCTACTTGCACCGTGCTCTGCCAATCAGCTTCCTGATCCTAATTATATATATATATATATATTTATATTTTTATTTACATGATATGTCATTTGTCCATACACAATTGCATATACGTAGGGTACTGTAAGCAAATTTGTTTGTAAGTAAATACAAAAAGGTTCGCCTGAGCTGAGTTCATGTCACCTTTGAGTTTGTTTAGTGACCTTATGCGTCATGGGCCAAACAGTTACTCAATGGGCTTTGCCTGGTGATCTTGGGTCAGGATCACAGTTGGATTCATGCAAGAAAAGCTACACGAGGTAGGCTTGATCGTCTGTGCTAAAACCCATTCTGATTGACATTATTTTTACCAAGATACGCCAGCATCTTTGGTATCATACAAACCTAAATTCTATTGTGAAATCATACTAATTTTATGCACCTTGTCACTTCTGGTGTTTTTTTGGGATTTTTAGTGATGGCTTTGTCGTTTGGAGCCTTTTTTCCAGGACCATAATAGTCACATGTGCAGTGATAGCAACAAACATATTTCAGCCATAGGTAGCAATGCAACATTCACAGGCCTTTGTAATTTTGCGTAGGATCAGGTTTGAACGCCTTTGTACCCTCTAAAGCCAGAGCCCCTATAAAAAGCCTTAAGCCGGTTTTATAGGAGTAAGGTTTCCGGCGAGTTGGCTGAGAACTTTGTCATCAACAAGGGCTCTAGGGAAATAGTCCTCTTTTAAAGCCTTTCAAGGGCTCTATCCAAAACCTCTTTTTGCCCGAAACTATACCCCCTGGCGGGACTCTATTCAGTCAACCAATCAAATCTCATCTTTGCATGCTCATGGCAAAACAGCAGTAGCTGTACTAACCGCGGTAAATGGCAACGCTCCGATTTACGGCGTAGTAGGCAATCCATATGGATTTTCTTGGCTGGTAAAGTGAGTTTTGATGGTTATTCACTACATTTGCTGAAAAAGTTAGGACGTTTGACTACCTTTAGATTGCCCTATCATTTATTTTATTTTCTATTTTAACTAGGTCAGCCAATAGTCGCCCTTCCCAACAACCGGAAAACAATTTGATTGGTTGATGAGTTCGACATCCGAGGCAGATCGGACTCATTGTGTCTTTGAGAGACAGGCGCTTGGGCATACGAGAGGGCGAGGACAAGGCCTTTTCACTCCATTTCTGGGGGGGGGGTCGGATGTTCGCCTCGATCATCCCGATGGAGTGGAAAGGAATCTTAAGTCGCAATATGATGTTTACAGATTTCTTGCATTGAAAATGTTCATTGCACACTTGCATGCCCCTATAGGTCCTGTAAAACATCAAAATCTGATTGGGTGTCTGAAGGGGCTACACGATAAATGGGCGCACTGCATTATCTTGGTAGTAGTCTTTGACACTATACTACAGCCATTAGGCTACTGAATAGAAATGTTATCTACCTCATTAATCTTGTTTATCCAGAGTTCAATCAGTTCAAACATGTGAACTCTCGCGAAGAAACAATAAGTTCTGACCATAAATTATTTCTGGATATTGATGTTTTGTGTTCACTCTAAATATGCCATCACGCACAGACCAGTCTATATTGATTACTTCCTCTTTGTGCCATTGTTGACTAATAGTTAGTTCTGTGATACTGGAAGAGCATGTCTTCTCAATCACAAGGGTAAGTATGGCAGAAATGTTGTTAGCAGTTTGAACATGAACATACACATAACTGTGGCCTGGGAACTATGTCATTTTTGGGAGGGGGGGTCTTTTCCTTCTATATGGAATAACATCATTAGGCCAGACAGGCTTGTTTTCAAGATGACCCATGGTGTGCCCAATAGAGAAGGTGACGCTATGAGTGGGCCTCCAAATCTAAATCCGATGAGGTGAAGTGACATCTGAACCGGAAATTGCAGCAGACTGTGACTTTTGAGACTATCGGGGCACTCGGGCACTTTATTTAACGGGCTTCCTAAGCTGAGGCTCGTTGGAGCAGTAGGAGCTAGCTCACACTCATAACAGTGGTCTACAGTGACCAGGATTGAAAACCAAGGTTCTCATGGTTGCAAGCCCAGCGTTTTTATCCCTGAGCTATCCCTGAGCTATCCCGAGCTATCCCGAGCTATCCCGAGCTATCCCGAGTTATCCCTAAACCATCAGGATAGCGGATTTTCTGATTATTTTATGCAGTTGAATTTTTCTGGCAAGTCTGCAGCTGTTGAGTCTGATTACCGATGGTGTGATTTTACCACCTCCTTCCATGTCATCATGCTATAGCTCCCGGTGAATTCACCCATAGCTAATAATCACCAGGGGTTGAATGATGCATTAATGGTGACCATTTTGAAAGCTAATCTTAGGTTATAAAACTCAGTAACCATATAATTTTAGTGTGTAGGTGGCACCCTATTACCGTACAACCACCATTGACTAACACAACTTTCTTCAGAACATCATAGTTCCCAGCACCAACACCAGGCTCAATTCCACACAAATTTAGAACTGTTGATCATCCTCGTTTAACAACCATTTCAATTTCTGAAAAGTTGTTATCCATATGATTTACGATTTATCTCCCTTTACCTTAGTTGGGTAATGTACAGTACTCACGGCAGAGATGGATTGTTGATTAAAACTGGTTGAGCACAGGCAACTTTGATAGTCACAACAAGGTGCTATCTTTGTATGCGGTGATTCCAATGTCTAGTCTAAATATATCGCACAGAAGGTAAGATACCAATACCACCACTATATCGGACATCTTGGGCATAATCTAGCTTCAAAAGCCTCATTTCTGAATTCATTCTGCTGATTATCCCTATAGCTGTATCAAGATTACATCAATGCATAGCAGTATAGCAGGTTGGCAGGATAGGTCAGTGACTAGAGCACTTGACCGAAGATAGAACGATCCCAGGTTCAAACCATAGCCAAGCTGCCCTCCATCTGTATGCACATGCTAATCTCCAGCTGCTACTGGTCCAGAATAATTCCTCAGGCTCAAGAGATTCACTACAAAGGCCAGCAATTGCTTACACAGGTCGATAGTGTCTATAATAGTTCCTGTGTAAAACATAAAAACATGCAAGGCTGGTGAGCATTGAGCCATCAACTCCAGTGTTTCTCTGTTTGTTTGCACACAATTGACAGGAACTTTTCCTTAAAGGAAGATGGTGACCCTATATCTGGTTCGTGTTTCTCCAGCCTGCCGAGCTGTCTGGCTCTATTTACTGCAAGTAAGATACGCGAGTGTAACGAACTCCATTTCTGTTATCATGATTTATTCTATACCGTATCATTTTATGCATAACCATCATCAATTTTTATGATCACTGCACGATTGATCATTTCTGCCAGTTAACTTGACTGTGGATTGCAAGCAGCGAACATATGGCCTATACACCTTCATCAGGAGGTCCTCATGCAGGCTGCACACACCTATTTCCAAGTTTTTTTTTCTGACATGACATCCTCGCCATGAAGGCGAGGTTGCCAGGTTCAATACTAGTTAATACATAAAGCACCACAAGCGAGTCAGTATCGATGCTCCATCTCATAATGGTTTGGTTTTGAGCTAAGATTAGGAAGCGAGGAGCTCGTACGCGCAGTGAAAGCCCGCCATGACCAGGATTCGAACCCAGGTTTTCACGGTTGCGAGCCCAGTGCTCTATCATGGGGCTATCCCACTATCTTCAGGCGGCAACACTGAAGTATAATAGAGCATACTATGTGTAATAGCGTCTGGCATATATAATACATAATAAATATGCGTGCTCATCCATTGCAGAATAACATAGCACATGAGCTAGTGGATATAACAGGAGCTGATGATCTGGAAGATTTACCTGAGCTAAAGGATTTAGGAGGGCATACGGAAGTCCCAATCCTGCGGGATGGTGACATCATAATCTTTGAAGCGTAAGTTTTATTATCATCACTTTCATGGATAAGCCCTATCTCTAGCTGGATAAGTCCTGAAAACTCCACATTCTCAGTTGGAGTAGTAAAGTGGTTATCAGATGAGCTTACTATAGGTTTGGCAAATCTGTTTGCCTGATTCATTTGACTGAAAGGAATTGTGGGATGAGTCGCGAAGCGCATTTTCTCTGCTCGAAGATTGGATAGTAAAACGGAAGCTAATTGAAAAAAATTGGATACAAATCTGACTGGGTTCGGACGAGTTTAATGACAAGTGGGTGAGTGGGTGTAACAACAAATCAAATTGGGATCACTACCAAGCTGTTTGGCTCGAGATTGCAAAATATCTCGAGTTCAATCCCTGGCTATGCCACCAGTTCCCGCTGTGAATACGATCGCATTACATAGCTCCAGTTGTATGTGTATGGACGATAATATTTTTATATCTATGTCCATTTTTGTGTGGCTTGCATAGGGTCAAAAGTCAAAAACAAAAGCTGGCATCAATAATCAGTCAATTTCCGTGTCCAAGATCAGGCTGGCGAGACTGCATGGGTGAATGTCAATATGCCGAACAATAATCAAATTGACCCTATGGCTTTTATAGGGAGAAAACTCGTATTTATAATTGATAATAACAATTGCTGATGGCTTACTGCTCAACCAGCTAGGTGGGAGAAAATAGATGAACATATAAAAACACATTTAAAGCTTTTTTACATCAGTAAATTTCCCATTATCAGAAGAAAGCAATGATAATTACAGTCCAGGTTGTGCCTGTTTCGAAAACCCAAAAAATAAACTTCATAATCATGGTTTAGCTCTATTTGTAAAGAACCTTGTAATATAATTCAATATCAAACAGGCAATGCTTGCTGTTCATAAAGCAGTGATATTGTTGTTGCAGACCAGCTATTTTGGAATATTTAGCTAAGGAATACACTAATCACTCCGGGTTTGGAAAGCTGCCTTCGATTCAGGCCCGCTGCACCTCACTGCTCAGCTGGGCTAATTCTGAACTACACAGGTATGGTCACATAATCCTGTCTGAATTAGCATATTTTTGCAAAATGTTCTCATTAGAATTGTATCTGTACACTTAGATTTGACCCATGCGATTGACATAAATTTCATGTTTGCATAATACATGTATTATACCATATGTATAGTACATATAATAAATAATTTGTATGATACATGTAATAAATAGTTTGTATAGTACAAGTATATCACCTGTTTTATATTGTGTATTACAGGGTTACTGGTTATATGTATGTATATCCACAATTTTTGGTCAAGTATCGGTTACCAAACGAGTCAGCGAATGAATCACTTATAGAAAATGGTATTCATCTACTTACCAGACAGTTAAATAAACTGGAGAATGAAATACTTACCAAGAGAAGTTATCTATGCGGCGATACTCCTACAGTGGCCGACTCTTATGTAGCTACTACCTTACTGCAGGCGGAGTGGGCTGATTTTAACTTTAAGATGTGGCCGCGTGTTACCATGTGGCTAATGCGCGTGATGGACCAGCCACACTGGGATACAGTGCATGCAGCACACACGGCGTTTTTGGATGAGATGAAAGAATGTGCGGATTAAAAACTGCACTGATGCACAACTTCATCAAATTGCCATCTCATAAATCAATTTAATTTTATTGTGATATATTTATTATGAGAAAGTGTAACGTACAGTATATTTCAGGATTAATCACAAATACACATGATTATTGACATTCGTACCGAGTCAAAATCTGTATATATAAGGATCAAAATAAAGTGGAAAACTGTTAGCACAGACCACACAAGTGCATTCTTTGGTAAGTTTCTCCCTACAGACTAAAATCAATATCCTTATTGGACCCGGTTACACGGACTATGAAAGCGAGAAGATACAAATACAAATGAAGACAGTGGTCATCATCGAATGAATTACAAGTAGTACAGTTTGTCGGCCAAGGTAATACTGGGATTTCTGTGCACAGACTGGCCAATGAGAAAGGCAAGTTTGTGAGCATATTGACAAGGAGCCGGTACTCGCACTGTACCCTACAATAGAAAGTCAGCAGATAAGCAACAAAACACTCAGCTGACTGCACAGGTGTCGCAGTAGATGATTCCGTGTAAAGAAAAAAATGAATTCAACTGGACCTGTTATCCATTATCTGGCAACTCTAAAACTCAGGAAAGATATTATGACTAGCGATCATTTTGGCTGGTAAATTTTCCTACATATTCTGACACTACACGCTGTGTAGGGTACCTACCGGCCAGTTATAGTACAGGTGAGTCAGTTTGTATGTGAGTCGTTGAATATGATCAGGCTTCAGTCCAGAGGTGTCCCATATCACGTTGTAGTGAGTAGGAGTGACTGTTCCCTGTCTCACACTTTGCGATATCAGAAAGAAATCATAGCTACAATGGAACAAATTTGTTAATATAACAGTTTTTGGTTTCACATAAGGTAGTCGCACAGGACATTATATACATTCGCGTGATTTCGCTCAGTAGCATTAACAAAATTCCAGTCACAATCACATGGTCGTAGCCAGAAAACCTTAAAACTTTCAACCGCGTCAGAACTGTCCTCTCTCAACTTTAATTCACCGATCAGATCAGAACGATCATTCGTTACCCCATAGTAGTAGTCAAATCTCTTTGCGGTGCGGTAACCTTGCCATTGCCTAAACTACCATGCTAGTACTCACTTTCAGTCACCAAATTCTGTTCGCGTAATTTTTGTTGCCGCTATTAGAGATACTGTTTAAAATTGTGCTTTTCAGTTGCAATTTTGAGCGGGCAAGCTGAAACTGCGACCAAAAATGGGTTCAGTCAAACTGTTCATACCAATGCACCATTATCAACCCCCATTGTAGGGCGATGTTGTTGTCACAAAGCCAATCAGAGTGAGGAGAGATTGGTAATCCTTAACCACATTCCCTTCCTACTGTCGTAATATTAGTGGTTGGCATTGAATGGGCTGGAGACAAAACAATTCCAGGCAAATAGAGCTGTCTTTCACGAGCGTTGAAAAGCTATGTAAACTGTGTCACCGCCTAAATGAAGGGCAGCCCTTAGGTGATACATAAACCGCTCTTTGCTGCGCTGCAACCGACAGCGTTTACTACTACTAAACAGCTATTGGATAGGTGTATGGCATGAGCATACCTCTCGGGCCTCGTGCAGCCTGTATCAATGACGGTACCGGGTGGAGGATTGGACAGCTGCTGACTAGTGTGGAAGAACCGAGATGAGATCCTCTTCTTAACAACGATAAAGGTCAGCTTGATTTCCTTGCTGTGAAAAGAAGAATGCGTGTCCTAAACGAAATTTAGCTGGGCGAAGTAATAGGGAGATAGCTCAAGTCACGAGTTCAAGCTCTGACCTCGTCAGTCTCCCACTGAACCGCTGTGGGTACGAGGCTCTCCCATACTCGCCATAAGCCGCGGTAAATTCGATGACCACGCGCCCACATAAAACAACAACAATAACAGTGTATGCCAAGTTCTTATTCATCAACGAAATTGGTAAACCATCACTTAGTCACAGGCCTCAATGCTCATCTGCTGTTTCATTAGCCTTGATAGTGACATAATTATGTAAATGTACTCACTCGGAACAGACCTCTTTGAGAGCATTGCGGATCTGAGAAACCTCGTGTTCTACTACAGCTGGAAGCTGACCATCACCCACTCCATCCCGGAATACAAAGATCCTCGCAGGAAGCGACTTGTTCACTTCATGATACTTCTTCAGTGCAGCTGTTAACAAAGTGATATGAAAATTGAAACCAACAGTATGAAAGGGACACAATGCGGGCGAGAGACTTTACAAGAAAAGAAACGAATAAAGGAGGCACGGATGAAATGCATCCAACTACGCTGTACATACCAATGACAATTGCGCTTAGCTGCGATACCAATTCTTCCATGCAGTGCTGGAAAGCACACTGGCTGTACCATCGAGTGAAGTTTCTGTTAAGGCTACACACTACTCCAGCCACAGATCGTCCCTTCTTGGCGGAGTCATGATACGTATCATATCCGATGACCATAGTATCCTTGAGCTACAAGGCAATTGTCGATTCAAGTCAGGCAAAAACCTGTGACCAGCTGACAGTTGTATTGGCGTCCGAAAGTTGCAGTTTTAAAGGCTAAGATTTTCACAACATTAACAAGTGCAGTGAACAATTTTTTTTACTGTACCACATGTGTGCTTGGCAAACCTCAGAGCATACTCCGGAGCCCAACCAGACAAGAACTTAAAGCAAGATCTGAACACAAGTGCTGTCATGCTATCTTTATAATTGACAACATATATTTCCCCATTTGTGCTATAAGAACGCCATGCTAAGGCGACAGAAACCAGATTATGATAATTTTAACCACATAGTGATCTATAATCTACAACATACCGGTATATCCACAGCCCAGGCTTCTCCCCCGAGTTTGCAATTAATCTGAATAACGGTCATGCTGACGTAGCTCATTATGCCTGATCGTCCATTCTTTGCTTTGAGAAGCTTTTTTGCTTGTACACACTGCGTAGCCACAGGAGTTTCCACACAGCATTGCTTCTTCACTGCGTCATATCGGTCCTTTTTATCACTCGGCAGCATCACCACAATCATCTGAAGGTCTGGGTCAATCTGAGCTTTGATAGCCTCTAGCATGGCAGCAGTACTCTCGTTAGGAAGACTTACACTGAAACACAGAAGGCAACTTTTTAAAACAGAGGAACAAATATCAAACAAGTTTGAAGTCTTGTAAGTACAAACATTGATTCACTACAATTAATCAAATTAAATCAGGCTGTTTGGGTCTAGTTGATACTGAAAACGCAATCGTTTTTCCAAAGCATGAATAGTGAGTGAAATAGGGACACGCTGTTGTTGTTCTCAAGGACAACAGAAGTAAACATCATTTTTTAGGAGCTAAATGACGACGGATCTGGAAATGTAATAGCCACTGAGTCCAACCGCTCGTTTTGTGTCAAACTGTTTATTACACCTTGCGCCTTTATAATACTTACGTGGTGGGATTTGCAATGTTCATTCCCATTGGTGGGCCAACCTGCTGCATAGTACCAAGGAATGCAAATGTGATGTCCCTGTCTCTCTCACAGTATATTATTGCCCAGCGATTCAGATTCACGGAGGTATACAGTTGTCCTCGCAGGCCGTTTCTCCAATCAGCATCTAGATTCTTCACCTGAACGGCAGGATTAAGGCAAAATTAGAGATATCTTTCGGTGTTACCATTATTGACTTCTATCAGTAATTTGTTCCGTAGACCAGGTTTGATCTATAGACATCTCTTGATCATCATGAGGTTGCAGGCATTTCTCTAAGGGGGCGCCACTCTGCTCCTAAAGGGGTTACGTTATGGCCAAAAGTGACTTCACTTGTTTTCAGATTCTGAAGCCTACCATGAACAAATGGGCACAATACCCAGCTCAAATGGAACCTTAGATATAGCCGTATCCAATGCGCATACTTAGAGCCATCGACAACGCACTTTTCAGACCGTCGACGCAACAGAATTGGCCGTGAGATAGGAAATTAACACAGAGCTCTTGGTGTTGGAGCTGCTGATGTTTGGAAAATCCTCTTGCAGGTACACACTAAACCTGTAGTTACACAAGTCTATATGGCGAAAATGGGATTTCACGGGCAATTTTTCACCCCCGTCAGCGGGCGTTAGTGCCATCATTGCGAAATGATATGGCCCGATCTCAACGGCCTCTATTTAGGGCGAGGGAAAACCGGCAAAGCACTTCTTATAACTTAAGTTTTCTCCAATTTTACGTTCAATTTGAGTTCTACTCGATGTTATAAGGGGGTGAAGATCATTAGGTTACTAGGTTTTAGTAATAAGATCTCATTTTATTTCTATATTGGCCATTTGGGTCGTAGTTATTCGAGTGATCGATATTCGTTTTGTGGAAAAAGACCATTCACTATCGCTGCAATGAATACGGAGTTGTCTCCCTTTACAAATGGAGAACACAACTCCGAAAGTGCATCTACCATCGACATGTTATAACCCCTTTAACTTTAAAAGCCCACAGGGCCCCAGCAAACCAGGATCACATTTCTACGTGGGTTTTTACATCAGGAGAAATTGTGTATTAAATTTAGGACGGCAGATTATTGAATAGTTCCATATCTTTCAGGATCAGACTCCAGAATGCCAACAAAGAATACAGTTTTAAATTCTTACTACTAACCAATAATAAATTTTACATTCAAACAACCTATTTGAAATGGATGCACGCACGGACCTACCTTTCTGGTCTGATTTCCACGATCTCCCATTAAAATATCTTCCAGGTTTAGCTTTCTTCCGGTGAGTTTCAACAATGTACTCTCGAATTGAAGGCCCCAGCCGTCCAGTCTGGCTCGCGCCTGAGGGTTACTCATGATAAGATTCATAAAATCATTACACGTTGCCACGCGCCTCGTCGGATCTATCCTAGTGTGGACAGCTAGATCTTTCATGACGTTGAAGTTAGCTCTGACTTCATCAGTAATCCCGGTCATTGTGCATAACTCTGGCAATAGATACAGCACCTCAGGAGCACCGGGTCGTTGATCCTTCTTTTTGGGTCGACTGACCAACAGCGGCTGCATTTTCTCAGACACCTGAATATTATGTACTTCCTGATAATACTGTATGTACGAGATCTCCTGCTCTACTCCCTTGACATTCCGCTTGAAGGTGTTAGTGGCGTTAATATTAAAGTTGATGTCATCGACCCTGTATGTCTTGTCATTATACCTAGAAAAGAACTCGTATTTGAAAAATGACCAGTCCGTAGGTGAACCGGTGGACCAATAGAAAAGACTACACCATCTGATTACTTGTATATACATTGCGAGATCTTTTGACAACCCCGGCTTAATCGCAGGTGGGTTGTTACAATTCCAACTCCAAGATGCCATACCTGGTGAGCACAATCTCTCCGACTAGTTTCCTGATGGCAGCTTCTTGATAAGCCTGGTTACCTCCTCTTTGTCCGGCACGATTGTAACAATCATAAAGTATGTCAAGGACAGTGTCAGTACGCAACACCTTGTGGGAAAGGTCGACATTTAACATGATGGAATCTTCGTATTGCAGAATGGAGGTTTTGAAGCCTGGCCAGATTTCCATCCTGTAAATAAGCGGACGATTGATTGCGCTCAGATAGTAAGAATGAACAGTTTAATGAGGACGTGTAATTAATTTCACGGTGACAAAGGAGGCCAAGGGTATTACGGATGTTGAGGAGTTCATGATACGAGCTAGCCATTGCAACGGATGATAAGGCATGAGACTGCCACTAAACAAACTAAGTGAGTCGGTCAGCAATTTTATGAGGGGTTTTTTAAATAAAAGAAATCCAACTCTAAACACAATTACCTGTGTTGGGGTATTTTTATGGCCTTGTCCTGGCTAAAGTAGGCTCTCTGTACTTCCTTCATACCAACGTCTTCCAGTATTTGTCTCATCATTATGTTGAAGATATGCAGACATTGCTGACTGTTAGGTGCTAACTCGGCCACTCTCTTGATGGTTATACGCACAGGAGGCGTGTCCGGCCTTCTGGACTCGGTGAAGACTTCCGTTACCTACAATTAAAATACCTCGAGTTATAAAGCTATGCGGAGTGAGGATGATAAGGGTACGGTCGTGAAGCAAGGTTATCACAGAGTTCTGGGATGGTACTGAAGTAGTTTACCAATGCCTTCCTCTGGCTGCCGAAAAGTTGATAAGGGATCATTCAATCTGAACTATGTTTTACTAAGCTGAATTCAAACCTGAATGATGTTTCCTAGAGTTATGGGATAGATTTTGGCCAGAAGTGCATGAATGCGGTTTTATTTTCAGTTATGTAATGAACACAGTAGATAGTGACAAACTTACCTCATCCGGTAATTTGGTTGGAGAGTAAAGCTGCATGCCGTCGAAAAGATGCATCCTAAACATGGCCTTGTGCGTGTTCATCATCCCCTTACGAACGACTTTAGGCAAATCAACATCAGAGAAATCCACTTGATATTGGTACAGGTTCCAGCCTGGCCCCGTTGGGAGCCTGAAGTAGTTAGACAGTACCTGAATGGGATTTCCTGAACTGCCTGAAAAACGAACAAACCCTTTTTAGGTCTGTCTATGGGCGATGACAAGCTCATGAGGACAAAGCGGTTGTTTTCCTGAGCTAGCAAAGGGAGCAGGTATGGCTCAGGCACTGTCATAGGAAGACAAATCTCTAAAACTAGGCCTGGAAGGATGAAGATTAGTAGGTTATCAAAGTTAAGCCGAGAGGTGAGACCGATAGGCCAGCGAGTTCACAAAAGACCATAGCAGATGTGGTAACTAAAGCCGCCTTTATAGAAGATAAGTTCCAGGCGAGTCAGTCGCAAACTCGGCCGAAACAAGGGATCTAGAGAAATCGCCCTCTTTTAAAGCCGCCCGAAGGCTTTATAGAACTCTTTTCGAGCGATTATGTCGCCACAAACCATAGGCCTTAGCGAAACTCTATTCAGTTAACCCGTCAAATCTTATCTTTGTGCCTCGTGGCAAAACTGCAGTAACTGTACTAGTCGCAGTAAATGGCATTGGGTCAATGGGCGATTCACCAAACTTGACGTTATAACGTAAGACCAAGACTGGGGTGATAAGGTACAGAGTTACTCGGGACAATGGACCACCTCTCTTGTCGCTTAGGTGAGCGGGTCTTGTATGCGGTTCTGTGAAGTTCATCTCCCTACGTCCTCGGCGACCTCCGTCGGCGGCAGCTCTGGTACCCAGACTCATCTGAGCCATCTGGGTAGCTACAGCTGGCACTGATCCTGCTCCGGGACGCAGATCCCCTCTGGCATTACCTCGTAGGGTTGCGCGCCCGGCTGCTGGTGGATTTTGGCCTCCATTGTCCCCTCCAGCCTGGAACTATAAAAGTAGCTTCAGGCAAAGCATTCACCATCTGAGGTGCCAGGACCAAGGTTGATAGCATGCATTCTGGAGTCTAAGTCCCATTAATACAAAGGCTACTATGTCTATGATTGCGGAGTGGTCAGCTGTCAGTCATTGTGAGGAGCTTGTGGTTCTGAGACCATGACATGAGACAAGTTGAAATGCTGCATTCAGAAATTTCTTTTGGATAAAATGCTGACTTCACACCAGCTACAACAACAGTCTTATTCCAAAATGTTTGGTCGCAAGCACGCGAATGCACCGATTATGCATACGGTCTGCCAGAACTTAAGATCCCTTTTACCGAGTTTTATTTTCAGCTAATCCCATGGTTTCCTTTTGTAATCTTGCATAGTGGATGGCTTTTGAAGTAGACAATTTTTTTCTAGTCGAGTCATGATCAGAAGTGACCCAAAAGACATCATTGTGTGATTCTGCATGGGTTCTACAATGTGAATGGGCACTGGGCCCTCGCGCAGTGAATAGCTTCTGAAGTAAACAAATCCCCCTTTCCTAATTGAATAATTTACATTGTCCAGTTACAACCCAAACTCACAGTGACGAACACCAATAATCTTAAAGGGGTTATGACACGGTCGATGGTAGACGCACTTTCATTGCAGCGATAGCGAGTGGTCTTTTTCCACAAACCGAGTATCGGTCACTCGAACAATTATGGCCCAAATGGAAATAAAATGGGATCTAATTATTAAAACTTAGTAACCTAGTGGTCTTCACCCCCTTATAACATCGAGTAGAACTCAAATTGAACGTAAAATTGGAGAAAACTTAAGTTATAAGAAGTGCTTTGCCGGTTTTCCTTAGCCCTAAATAGAGGCCGTTGCGTTCGGGCCTCACTATCATTTTACAATAATGGCAGCAACGCTCGCTGACAGAGGTGAAAAAATGCACTCTCAAACCCTATTTCTCTATTTTTGTTGAACATGTTCTCTATAGACTTGTGTAACTACAAGTCTAGTGTGCACGTGCAAGATTTTTTAAACATCAGCGTGTAAGCCGAGAAATCAACGCAAACACCAACAGCTCTGTGTTAATTTCCTATCTCGAGACCAATTCTGTTGCATCGGCGGTCTGAAAAGTGCGTCACCAAGGACTCTTAAGTATGCACATTGGATAGGGCTATATCTAAGCTTCCATTTGAACTGGGTATTGGGCCCATTTGTTCATGGTAGGCTTCAGAATCTACAAACAAGTGGAATCTCATTTGGCCATGTCATAACCCCTATAGCATTACTAACAAATTTTCCTTCAAAAGCATCACCATGATGGTATTTACGAACCTGTGGTGGGGCAGCCCCAGATCCTGGTCTCCTTGGTGGTTCCGCGGATGGAGCACCAGCGGGCGCTCCTCGTCCTCTCGCAACTCCCCTGCCTCGTGCCCGTCCTGTCATGTTGACTCCTTACCAATCCGAGTGTTCCCTTCCTACCTCTTAGGTTGTATTTCTGTCAACAGAGACCCTCTTGGCAAACAAGCTTTATTGCTTAAGATTCCTAGACCAACCTAGCAATACAACTAAGTACTCTACTACTATTTAAAGCAAACAAGTTCAGTACCATCATTACTCTAAAAGGCCTGCCACACGATGGCCAATTTGCGGAAACTCGCAGAAAAATCGTAAATGTTACGTAAAAGACCTCACGACGTAAATTTCTCAAATCAAGCAGTGACATTGGTTTTATAAGAAATTCCGAAAGATAATCTTATAACCGAGATTTTTTTTCCTGTAGCTGACCAGTTGGCTATATCTTTGCACATGTAATTGTGGCTGCGGGGGTTTGAACCGTTAAATACTACAAGAATAAGAATTTGAAAACCCCAACTAGCAAGCAGAAAGTACTGACTTTGAACTGGAGTAGCTTGTGGGTTTGGCAGCCAGCACAAAAAATTCCACAACCATTTCCAACTTTTCCGACTATACCCAGTATTACATATCTTTCATTTGCTCTCCGCTTTTGTATACTGTATAATACACATGGTGTATAGTCTCGGCTATACGTCACACAGAGAGATTGCATTGCGAATTTGTGAACGCTGTTTCGCGCGAAACTTGGTAGTTTTAGCACGTTAAATAAAATCTCAAATTGCGCTTACAATGCGCGCTGATTGGCTCAATAACTTATAGAGCCCGCGGGAAGGCAAAGCTACAAAGTAGAAAATCAGACTGACGAACCACGTCTGACTTGTCGAATTTATCTGCGAGTAGCGGCAAGTTGAGTCTGACCGAGCAAAGTCCCCACGCACGATTTCTAACGACAGTCTGACCGGAAATAGAACCATGACATGACACTGTTGTATTCTCGAGTAGGTAGACGAGACGATGGGATTCAAACAACGTTTATTGGAGATAAACAAGAGGATAACAATAGTGGACGAGCGGAAAAAGTGAACAAATGGACAACGAAATGACGAATGAACCTTGCCGGGAGTACCGGCTTATATATGCAAAAGCTTAACGGCACAAAAGCTCTGAGAAAGCACAAAAGCTCTGAGAAAGCTCAAAAGCTCTGAGAAAGCACAAAAGCTTTTGTTGGTCCACACAACGTACACATCAAGTTTATCCATTATTGTATATGCGACAGACACTAACTACACAGTCTCATTGGCCTCGGTCATGTGACTGCATGAAAACCCTGGTAGTTCGCGAATAGTGATCGCCATAGTGTGACAGGCCCTTTTAATCCTAATTAGTGACCTATAGCTTGTCTAGTGGTACTGATAGTATCAGTCACTGACACTACAGTAGTACAGTAACATAAAGTCACTGAGTTACCCTAGCAATGAGACTACCCCAGCAAGGAACTAGTTTCGACCACCAAAATTGGTAATTATTATTATTACCGACAGCTGTAGTTGTAAAATGACATTTGTACACAAACATTTTGATACCTGTTCCAGTTGACAGCGGTGTACTCTACAGCAAATGTATTGTAGTTTCAATTAAACATCTAAGTCAAAGCGCTAGCAGTAGGCCCAACTCTCGGACACATAATACAGACAACAGGCGCAATCGCCCGCTGCATTATCACAGTCTTATTTATTCACCGACTAGGATTACCACCACCACATGAGTAGCAGTAGTGTAGACTGGTGACTTGGTCATAGTGATAGTAGTGCAATCTCGGTGACTGTGTCCGTCACTAAACAACCGAAGCAGCTACCATTAGCAATCACGAATGATATTTAATTAGCGTACTATTAAGTTATTAAAATTATCCCGCTGATCCTAGTACTTTATTTTAGTTTAGTTGCAGTTACGATGTAATCAGTTACTCTTACTGTTGAGTGTTCAGTGCTGACTGTTGTTAATGACTAGGTAATGTTACACTTGGTGACTTACTCTTCTGTGTTAGTGACAGTAACACTCACACTGTGGTTGGTAAGTTACACCAGTTGAGTTGGGTTTATTAATTGTCTTTACACTTCACTTGGTTTACAATTATGTTAATCATTTATTCTTATTATGACTAAGTTAATGATGAACTAAGTGCTAATACTAATAGTAGTAGCAGCAGTAGTAGTACCAACCAGTAATGCCACTACCAGTACTTAGTTAGTACTAGAAACTTAGAAAGGTAGTACCAGTCTAGTACTAGCAGTAGGTTACTAGGTAGTACTAGTACTAGTAGTTGGTAAGTTAGTTTTCATTTCATCGCGCCAGTTGATTCCCTTGGGAGTTTGATTTGGTTGACCGGGAAGTAGAACTGGGTTTGACTAATCATGATAATGTCTTGAAAAAACTTGTCCAAGTATGTGACTCAACTTAGACTTGAATCGAGACAGAGTTCAATCTGAGTTTTAACTTTTGTTTGTGACGGACTGTCAAGGGCCAGATAAACGGCTTCAAAGTTCATTCGATTCATTCAAGAATTTCCACGTCTTCCAGTTGTGAGTACTCACCGACACGCCACGCAAGTTGTTTTTGGCAACAACCTACAAAGCCATCTAAAATAAAAAAACCTACAATCAACGGACTATTTCAAGGCCCAGTTCCAACTCACTTCACTACTACTAGTACTACTAGCGGCGGCGGAAAGAGGGACTATAATTCATACGTATAGTACCCCACGAAGATAAGCCCGAATTATGGGAGGGCGCCCCCTAGGGGAATACGATTGTCAAAATAGGACAATGACGAACACACACGCGCACGAACGCGCACACACGCCAACAGTAGTCAGATGACTTGGGTTTTCATCAGGCACTTGTTGTAGCGAGGGTTGCATTGCTTGCACGATCTAGGAGACTCGGATAAATCTGATGTAAATATTCCATGCATGTATCAATAGAGAGTTGAGCTTCCATTATTGTGGCTCTACAGTTTATTGTCTGGTGTGCTTGTATCTCATTTTCTGACAGTCTTTAGAGATCTAATGACAAGGTTACTAAATCAGATTTGTAAGCTCAACCCTTGTACTATGGTGCCCCTGAAAGTTGTGTTATTTTTTCATATATTGTCATGAACATGAACGCTGAGCATAGCGCACCTAATGCTATCAAGGTTTGTAATTATATGACTAAGTATTTGCGTATCACCTGTAGCACTCAAACTGGTTTTTAATTCACAACTATACAAGCTGCCCCGCACTGTTTCATCGTTAGTAGTTGATTGAAATACATCAGTTCACTCCGTACACACCCACACACAGCGTAACATAACTTATATCAAGTATGTTAGAATATATTGTGTAGTTTTAAAAACATGGTCTCGCACACAATTATTGTTTTAAGACAGTACCGCCGTGTATACATTTCTGGAGTCCATGTTTCATATGCCGAGTGTCTTAAACTTAAGATGATCAATCAAAACTATCGCTATCTAAAATTTTGACAAACTGTTGACGAGGGTCCACAGTGTTATTGAGAAAAGGAAACTCTGTATGGGCATGGGTCAGTTGAAGAATGCACTTTTATCGACCATTGTATGGTAAATCTATGCGTAATTAGGGAGATAGGCGAACAGAATTTTTTTGTCGCTTCAATAGTTAGCCTTATAACCATCCCATTTAGGTAATATAATACAGGGTAGGAGTCGACACATGAATAAAATTCTTTATTGGTGTCTGACAGAGATCCTGTCACAAAAAAGTGCAGTCCACAGTTATAGCTTATCCTCATTTCTCAGGCGCTTTCAGTTATCGTCTGCCATCGTTTTCTGTATGGATATATAGACCCAATACGAGAAGACAACTTCCAATAAAATTTGGCTGGTTCATGGCAGGTTGTCTATTATACTATGGTCTCCACAGTGACAAAAGGAATTTCTTTGGTTTACAAACAAATCTCAATAGATATGGATAACACTGGACCTGAGCAAAATATGAAAACAGGCTGGTTTGCTATTTATGTCCAAAGTGTACACAAATTCGGCAGAAAAAGCCTAATTTTGCACTATTCATCACGGAAGGTGTAGTGAAGGCAAACCAATTAAAATGAAAATGCATTAACTAACAATTGATCCATAGGTTAACAAAAGAGTCATACTTTATAGTGTACGACAACAAAAACTAAATAAAACATTTCAAGAATAAAAAACAACTATTTTAAAACACTTGTTTAGACATGATTGTTGGCCTAACTGAATGAAACCAATGACACAAAATAAAGCAAATATTGTTGTCGTAAATGGCGACAATCACGGAGTTATCCTTCGTTTTTTGAGATCATCGAAGGCCTGACACTGCACAATCGTTAGCACCGGTAATAACATTTTTGAGGAGTTAATAATAGGGTTTCCATATGTTGAGCGTGGAAAGCAGCAATTCCGTTACCGACTTATAAATAATAGAGTTTGTCAGCCAGGGTAATACTGGGATTTCTGTGCACAGATTGACCAATGAGGAAGGCAAGCTTGTGAGCATATTGGCAGGGTGCCGGTACTCGCACTGTACCCTACAATAGAGAGTCATGTTCAAAAATTCTCCACCATAATTTTGATGAAAATGACAAGCAAAACTGCAGGCATAGGGGAAAAGTTACAAAACTTATTGCAATGTTAATTCTTCAATATTAATGTTCATAAAAATGCTTCAATCAGCTTTTCATAGCTAGTACCCGTAATATAGAACCGAGTTATTTTCTAGGTTATCTACACATACCGGCCAGTTATAGTACAAGTGAGTCAGTTTGTATGTGAGGCGCTGAATATGATCAGGCTTCAGTCCAGAGGTATCCCAGATCACATTGTAGTGAGTAGGAGTCACTGTTCCTTGTCTAACGCTTTGTGATATCAAGAAGAAATCATAGCTGTAATGGTAAAAGTGTCCGATACAGCAATGACAATTCTACGCCTCAGGGTGCGATTAATTACCCAACCATTCATTCCTAAATAGTGAAGATAACACATCAGTGTTCAATAAAAGGTTTAAAAAACACATCACAAGCGCGTTGAACTTAGAACAGAATGGTGAGAAATAAAACTTCTAGGCCCATCAGACCAACCTTTCAGGTCTCGTACATGCAGTGTCCACAACTGTACCAGGGGAAGGATTTCCCATGTTTGGTTGACGAACATGGAAGAAACGGGAGGAAATCCTTTTTTTCACCACAATGAAACTTAGCTTGATTTCATTGCTAAAACAATGAAATGATGCAAAAGTCATGCATGACCCACTAACAACAGTCAACCATACTCATCAAGCACATTATGGGACATTAATGACAATGGTGGGGTCAGGTGCATTATGGCAGGGATATGCATATAACTAGACAGGGGTTTGCAGCATTGCTTGTTCTCCTGTTCTCCCTCTAACATGCACTTACTTCGGGGACACCTCCTTGAGAGCGTTACGGATCTGGGATACTTCATGCTCCACTACTGCGGGAAGCTGCCCATCACCAACTCCATCGCGAAACACAAAGATTCGCATAGGGAGTGACTGGTTGACCTCGTAATACTTTTTTAGCCCAGCTGTAAGACCCGATATAAGCCAATGTAGTTTGTCACAAACACTAATTCTGTTAACTACGGTTGGCCCGTTATTAGCCAGTGGGATACACAAGTACATGCATGGGTATGATCGCCATAAAAGCTGGATTGAGGATGGCGCGAGTCATACAGTGGTCGTCAACAAGGAGGTCTCGAAGACCTTGACAAACATGCGACAAAGAGCACAACAATGTTCAGTATCCACGCACCTGCACCATCAGTTGTAACATGTTTATAGCAGATAGCGCGGACCAGAAGGGTATTAAAAGCAATATTTAGAGGATCAGCAGAACATTCTACAACCAAGTTGACAAAAGCAGGTTGCTCAAATCAGAATTATTACATACCCACAATGATGACGTTTAACTGTGACACTAACTCTTCCATGCTGTGCTGGAAAGCACACTGACTGTACCAGCGTGTGAAGTTTCGGTTGAGACTGCACACTACCCCAGCAACAGATCGTCCTTTTTTGGCAGAGTCATGATAGGTATCATATCCAACTACCATGGTATCCTTCAGCTGAAGTCAAAGACCATTAAGATCAGACCATGCAGCTCCCAATAAGCACAGCATCGTACCCAACAACTCCCGCTACCGGAAGCCAAAGAAAATAGCGAACATACATCAAGCTTGGCCACAATTGCCTCCCACCAGTAATTATCACAAAATTGGGCAGGTCAATCTCGCTTCATTCCCGCTATTGGGTGACCTAGTCCAGACACCCCTGTTGAAAGATGAACTAGATGCAGGAACAAGACACTCCTCAAATTCGACCTCACCCTAGGCCCTGAGTCCAGCAAACTGGAGCACAGTGGCACCCACAACATCAAACTGAACCAAACTACCCATTTGAGTTATAAGTAGACACTGAGAGCACCATTTATTGACGTCACAACTGTACAGCTAAGCTATATAATGGATATCCTGCTTGTAATTCTGGTACATACAAATCTAGATTGCACAAAAATCTGTATTAGCAACAAGTTAGATTCAGGGACTGACACTATGAGTAAGTACGAAAATAGGTGAAAATATTTGGCTGATATGAAAATACAAGTTTGTCAGAACCGGGTTGTGTCAATGTGGGATTGAGAATTGGGATCGTTCAGAGCCCGATATTCTTTTGCCTGTACAAATCCATCTTCCTTAAAGATAGTACAACTTGTCTGCCAGGTCAAGTGATGGTGACCTGTGAATGGACTGTCCGACCAAGAATGCCAATTTGTGGGCATATTGGCATGGCGCAGGAACTCTCACGGTACCCTAGAAAAGACAACACAAATAGATTAAGAGGTAAAGAAAAACTCGTGCATCAGGACAGGTGAGGTAATCGCGGAACATATATTCTTACCGGCCAATTATAGTACAGGTGGGTCAGTTTGTATGTGAGCCGTTGAATGTGATCAGGCTTCAGTCCGGAGGTATCCCAGATCACGTTGTAGTGAGTAGGTGTCACGGTGCCTTGTCTCACACTTTGCGCGATGAGGAAGAAGTCATAGCTTTCCGCTCTAGTCACCTCACAGTCAACGATAGTGCCTGGTTTAGGATTGTCAAACTTGTTCTGGTATGGTAGGAAGAACCGACTGGATATTCTCTTTTTTACCACAATAATGGTAATCTTTGGTCTACAAAATGGCCGTTATTAATCAAGCTGAAACAGTAAAAAAGAGCTATACGGCTAGAAACAATATACATTTAATGTGGCTTAACCCCAGGTGGTAGTTGCCAAGATACCAATCGTTCCAAGTACTCCCAATTAAAGAGCTCATACTCCCCCAATTCCAGCCGTGCCAGGTAAATCTCACTCTAAATCAAGATTGGTTAAAGCTTTCCACTTACAACACCGACAACTCTAAATTTACGTACGTATAGTTTTGACCAAAACTCTTGGTTGCCTCCAGAATTTGCTGGACCTCATGCTCCACGACGGCAGGAAGCTGTCCATCACCAACACCATCTCGGTACACAAATATCCTTTCTGGTAGGTCACCATTCACACTGTGATATTTCTTCAAGGCGGCTGTAAAAAATAGAGTAGGATATAATCCAAAAAGGGACTACTGGAAATTAATTATTACCAAGCTTTTAACACACAAAACCCGTAATTAAAAAGCTTATATACATACATGGACAACATGCACAAAGTTTAGTCATGCCAAAATCAGCTAGCTCAGAAAGAGAAAGCAGTACTCACATGTTAATATTGAAATAAGTGAAGACATATCCAGTGGTTGGTTAGTAGAGCGTGCAGCTTACTATTCCCAGGTGCCCAGCTCATACAACTACCACCAAAGTATGAATGGTTGTTTTACTGATAAAGACCATTGCACTTCGAGGCAATAAGCTGTTCCCTAGGCAAATCCGTTATGGAGGTACCAGTGAAATGGTAAGCGCAGCTGGTAACAGAACCAAACAGACAGAGGCAGAGAAACCAGTGGGACAGAAGTGCCGAGAAGACAGACAAACAAAAAGAAGAGACGGACAAGACAGGGTGAGCTTAATGAACACATGCGTCATTAAGCTACCTTGCATTGAAGATTTCAGACCGTCAATCAATTCTTGCATGCTGCTCTGGAATATTGTCTGGGAGTAGTATCGGGTAAATGTGGAATTCAAAGATGCCACGAAACCTCCAACGGATCGACCCTTCTTGGCGCTATCGTGGTAGGTATCTATTCCGACTACCATGCTGTTCTTTATCTAAACGGGCACGGAGAAAATGGTGATACGCGCGGATCAGCTGATAATCGTTAGCAACAACTTGAAGCACTCAAAAACTGTTAGCAGGCTGTGGGATCACAGTTATTGCACACACGCACTACATACAACAATAAGAATGATGGCAACGTCAGAGGAGCTCACCGGTACTTCTAAAGCCCACGCCTCTCCCCCAAGTTTGCAGTTCATCTGAATAACAGTCATGCTGACGTAGCTCATTATGCCTGATCGTCCGTTCTTTGCTTTGAGAAGCTTTTTTGCTTGTACACACTGGGTGGCCACAGGAGTTTCCACACAGCATTGCTTTTTCACCGCATCGTACCGATCCTTCTTGTCACTTGGCAGCATCACCACAATCATCTGAAGGTCTGGGTCAATCTGAGCTTTGATAGCCTCTAGCATGGCGGCAGTACTCTCGTTGGGAAGACTAACACTAAAACAAAGGACTGGCTACAGGGCAAAGGAAAGGGTTAGCGAGGCCAAACATATCAAGAGCCACACATTTGGGACTAGATAGATGGTTAGAATAAGGTAAGATAAGTTTTCTAATAAAGTGAAAAATGCGCTGATCTCATACCAATGGTTACCTGGCAGGTGAATTGATCCGAATGCCCATTGGTGGGCCAACCTGCTGTAGCGTTTGGAGGAAGGCATGGGTAATATCGCGATCGCGTTCACAGAAGATTATTGCCCACTTGTTGAGAGCAACTGTTGTAAAGAGATTACCTCGCAGACCATTACGCCAATCAGCATCACGATTTTGAACCTGAGAGATAGGAAGGATGTCTGTAAGCTTCTAATGCAGCAGGTCATCAAGTAATTTATATCAGCAGCACGGCCAGTTGGTGAGTATAGGCTACACCGTTCTCCAACTGGTGCCCTTCTCGCAGGACAGGCAAAAAGCTTGACCTTTTTAAACCGGGCACCAGCCGAGTTGATGAAAAATGCACATGTTTTAGCTAGATTCGAGATAACACAACAGAGAAATCCTCGTACATTTGAGCTTTTAAGCTGCTCATCGTGAGTTGCATTGATAGAAGAGGCGCAGGGAAGGAGAGTAAAATTAATAGAACCCACAATTAATTTAATTCCTAGAACCAAATTTTCTTCCCTTTCCCTATGACGGACCCAGCGATCCATCCTTACCGGCCTCGGCTGGTTTCCTCGGTCAGACCCCATTATTATCTTCTCCAGAGGTAACACTCTTCCATCCAGCTTCACCAGCGTCTTCTCGAACTCCAGACCCCATCCCTTCAGGCGAGCCTGCGCTTGAGGATTGCTTTTTAGAAGACTCATGAACTCATTGCATGTCTCCACACGTCTAGTCGGGTCTATTCTAGTGTGAACAGCTAGATCTTTCATGACGGTGAAGTTAGCTCTCACTTCATCAGTAATCCCGGTCATTGTGCATAGCTCTGGCAAAAGATACAGCACCTCAGGAGCACCGGGTCGTTGATCCTTCTTCTTGGGTCGACTGACCAACAGTGGTTGTTTCGCCTCCCTCACCTTAATGTTGTGTACTTCCTGATAATACTTTTGGTAAGAAATCTCCTCCTCCACTCCTTTGACATTTCGCTTGAAGGTACAAGTAGCATCAATAGCAAAGTTGATGTCGTCTATTCTGTAGGTTTTGTCATTATACCTATACAGAAGGTTTACAATAAATCACAGGTTTTCTAAGACATCTAACCCGAACCACTTTTACGTTTTGGCCGATCTCTGCCATATCTAGATTCAAACTGAAAGTTTGCTGGCACTCCACTCTTACGCTATCAGCCATTGTGAAAAATAAGAAAATTACCACGTCCTCTAATTATATTTCCTAACCAAGGTCTATTCCAAGTAGCTTGTATTACATTTTTTCTTTAATCAAAAATTGAAACCATGTTGTAACTCTCATACCTAGTGAGAACAATCTCTCCCACCAATTTCCTGATGGCATTTTCTTTGTAAGCCTGTTCACCTCCCCTCTGAGTAGCTTGTTTGTGCAGATCATAGAGAATGTCTAGCACAGTGTCTGTGCGAAGAACTTTGTGAGAAAGATCGACATTCAACATGACTGACTCCTCATATTGCAGAATGGAAGTTTTAAATCCAGGCCAGATCTCCATTCTGTAAAAGAGTTGAAAGTGTTGGTTCATTAAGCTTGACGAAGACCTCACAGCTAACCCAAGAGTAATTCCATCAAGCCTGATGAGGACGATCAATTTTACAAACTTCTATAATAGTGAAAATTTTATGAAAAGATCAGTTTCGATTTCAAAATAATTTTTTGGTTCTATTGATGCCAAAAACAAGGTTTTTATTCTACTTAGAACCAAGACTGATAATAGAATACCAATGGCAATGCTTTGGGTGAACCTGCCACCGGGATACAGAATACTGCCAAGAGATGGTTTTGAAGAGTGCCAGCCATGCTACAACTAGCTATGGATTACAAATCAAGCAAATTGGTGGTTGACATAGGCCGGAGTTCAAACAGCAGAGAATCACTACCATCGCACGAAACTTTATCATGAGTATCATACTATGCTGTATCATTGCGGCCTTGGGCATGATAAGCAACATTTGGCAAAAAAGAAGCATGTGACAAGAACAAAATTCAAAAGAGAGATAATGCCTGTATGTGTGGGACAATTGTCTGGGCCTGGTATCCAAATCCTGCTGGACAACTTAACACGGTCATCGTTGGTTGTGAGCCACATTCTTAGAAATCATAACTAATTTTGTATAGTAAGTGCCTAATAAACATACAATTTGATTTTTCCAATTATAAACATCTCCATCACTCCACTATACACGATGGCTAGGTATTGGGTGGAGAAAAGATAGAACTAACTTGTTTTACATAGATGGTTTGCTCATAGACTTGGTACTGTCATAGAGACAATACATTAAGAGATACTTTTCCTGGGGGTGTAGGTTCTTAGCACTACCAGTCTAAACAAGATCTTTCATTGGATGTTGGTGTTCTAGTGCTGCCTAGTTATTGGTTATTCTGGCTGTTCATTTTATAACAATGACTTTTGATTGGTGGACTGCAGGTGTATACCAGGGTATAGAGGTGTATAGGCTTACTATATAGGATTATATGATCTAATCAGAAATGGTTGTTTTTGCTGTTTGAGCAATTTGTTCGAAAATTCACTCGATGTACAATGTATTCATGATATAAGCCATCTTTTAAGAATTTTTGATGAGAATACAAAACATGAAAAAATAATTTGGAGTCAGCGTAACACCGGGTAAAATGATTGGGTCACCTTTAGCAAGGGCGATTGCGTTCAAACTGTCATTGGTATATATGGCCAAGAAACTGAGTAACTAGTAACCACAGGAATCTCATCGCCCTAGCCGTCAGGCATCATGAATGTCTGGCCACAAGTGGAAGGAAAACATGGCTAGTTTGCTAATGGTCGAGTCCAACCAGGAACGTTCTTAGCAGCAGTCAAAGAACAATCTTTCAGGGCTAATCATTCTTCCCACCTAATGACGTCGCTCAGCATGTTATAGTTGTTGCTAATCATGTGATCGCTGTTGCCAGCGTCACCTAAAAGAAATATGGCGACCTGACCGGGAGATATCATGATCTCTTTGCA
>Ga0224501_10000539_pt1 | contig 30193 bp, 19 predicted proteins | sample SF_Oct11_sed_USG_4_FD_169105 | JGI IMG/M metagenome (GOLD analysis project Ga0224501, IMG submission 169105) | Sediment microbial communities from San Francisco Bay, California, United States - SF_Oct11_sed_USGS_8_1 | ecosystem: Environmental > Aquatic > Marine > Sediment | place: USA... | reverse complement strand
AGTCATTTATGAAACTTGGAGGAAACAAATTTTGTCTCCATGACAGAACACCTGTCAGAAATTGGCTTACTGAATCTCCCAGGCACGTCATTAAGAAACTTTCTGCTTACACCTACATGAGAGGGCTTCTTTTATCTATTGTTGGGGTCCGAAACAGACGATTGACAGGAACAGTGACTCGGCACAACCATCATCAACAATTCAACTGGAGGGACATAAAAATGAAAGACATTCTTTTCATCTGAGAAATTATTTTGATAACTTTACATGTATGACTTTATAGAGCCAGTGACAGAGTAGTAGGTCATTCATGGACTATCAAGGTGATGGTTGTCCTCTCAGGACCAATTAGTAAGTGTCAGTCATGCTATTCAATCACATCACTATCCAAATGATGGGTTCAGAGTCGCATATGGCACCTGCAGTGAATGTCTAATTTATTACTCTGGGCGTGACTTAATGAAATCAACCTGAGGAATTCTAATCGCATAAATCTCGGTCAAGGAACCAAAACGAGAGATGATTTTTTTAATTTCGCATTCGAATTACAGTTTTCCGTTGAAACATGTGGCTGATCTGAGACAGAAATGGCAGAATCTCTCGGCGGTTCAAGCATTTCGATCGTGTTTGTTCAAGCATGGCTCCTAATCATGCTGAGTTCCGACAACTAGCAAGATCTCCTACTGCGCCAGAACAGTCTTAAAAAACACTCCTAAATGCAACAAAATGCTCACACCATTCACTTTTCAGAATTGTAACTTAGACATGCTACCTGTAATAGCCAAACTGTGCTCAGAAAGTCACTTCAATGACTATGTACTTGAATAAAACCCGTATCTTATCTGCCAATGACGCCTTGTACAGCAACAGATGCAGTTGCTAACCGCTAGCTGGGGTGGGACAGTGAGCTCACGGATACACCAACCTAAGGACCGGAAATCTGCTCATGAAATACATCTTTTTACTCTTGTCAAATTTGAACTGCAATATTAAATAAGGGAGGCTTACCTATAGAGTAATCTTCTCTATAGGGCACACCATGCATCCTGGAAATGAGTATTTGGCCTAATGTTCTCCGCTACAGCTAGCACCACCAAGCACAACCCTATGTACTTTACGGGTCTCGTTAACCTTAAACTTGTTCTGGGGCAGTTAGAGGTAAAACTTAGCTGAAAACCTCACATTAACAGTGGGACAAGTGATTAAAGCCATGAATCCTTCAGTTAAGATCCCTAGCCAATGAGCTAATCCATTGATTTAAAGTCAGCTACTCACCGAACGTGTAATCCGCAAAACTGCTGCTGCCTAGACTGATGGTGGAGATCCATGGATTCCCCTGAGGATTTCCTGATGGTTCCTCTCGGAAGATTCCTGATGCGCTGACGGAAGCCAGAAATGCGGCAGCGAGGATGATGTGAAGGAGAGCCATTCGCACTGCCATCATGTTGGGTTATGGCGAGTCCTCGTGTCGCCTGACTGGTAATAATAGGATTAGATAAAGGTAGATCCCATACACTCTAATTACAGTCGGACTAAATGAGTCCGCGGTAAACACAGAGCGGAGCTAGGTGCCAATTAACCAATGACCAACGTATTGCTTCTCTCTCGTTACCATCTGAAACAGGTTTACTCTTGGTGACATAAATGCTAGGTTGGAGTATTTCGGGCAGGAAGAATCATTTTAATGTGTGATGGGTGGGTTAATTTAGAAACCCGCGAGGTAAACTTCCCTTGCTTTACTTAGGTACAGATTAGGTTAACTCGGATAATACCCGGCCATCAGGTGCGGAAAGATCCGGAACATCAGGTGCGGAAAAATCCGAAACATAATATATCGGTAATTCACATCTGAGACACATGAGCCCAGCCACCAAGCTGGCTAGTCTAGACACAGCATATTTTCATTGGTCTTTGGCGAACTTATCCATGTTACCCCAATGGGCTAATAGAACTCATTAGCTACAAAAAAGCGTCTTCAGAAAGGAAGAGGGTTGCGATGGGAAGGGCATCCGGACATAAAGAAAGACTACGCCAAACTCAGAATGAGGCAAACTTCAACAGCAAGTCTACACCGGTGAGCCTACACAGGTAGTCAGCCTGTGTAACACATGCTAACTTCCATTAGCTATCAGGCTGTTATAATTGTAAAGGACTCAATTTATTGCTAAATTGATATTTGACAAATAGAGTCATGTGACTGCATATTGCTTGCAACAGAAAAATACATGGTGGCATTGGCATTCATTGTGTAGTTATGCTCTGCTGATTGAGTTGAAGAAAAAAATGTTTTTATAGGTATAAATGGGGATTGAACAGAGAAACCAAAATCACCCACTATAGTGATCCTGTCTTGTGACTGCGATGGCCACATGCATGCGTTTGTCCATTGGGCTTTAAGACGACTAGGTACTTCACTGGGAAGCCTGGCTTATGCGTAAATTGGTTTAAAGTGTTACACAAGCATCAGCATAGGGATAGCCTTAAATCAACGGCAAGACATGGGTCAAGTTGGTTAAAAGTCACTGTCCTGGATGGTTGGAGGTCAGTCAGCCGAAGACCGATTTACGTGTGACCGCCGAGAACTCAACTACTCTTAACAACAACGGAGAGGAGGCTAAAGCCCCATAACAAGGAAACGACCCCACCAGAAGTGAAACTCGAACCTGCAATCCGTAGATTGCAAATAAAATTGAACTAGCCTGGCCTTCGGCTACATGTAAGAAATACAGGTAGGACACACCCTAAATCCTTAGTTCATTGAGCACTAGTCAAAACACATAAATAACTAGTAACAGAAATGTCAATCGAGCGATGGTTGCATATTACTAGAGGATCCTGTGGTTCTATTATGACACTGGCCATGTTTTGCCCAGCTCAGCCCTGAAACCTTGTCATTGACTGGGCGTGTTTAGCTGTATGTCAGCCGGAGGCATATGACACCAACCCATACCAAAATTATTGTGTTGGCTTTGCATACCATATCACTACGGCACTCAAGAAAGTTCTGTCCCCCAAATGCAGGCATCATTCTCATCATTCATTGCCAGTCACCACCTCTTGGTGGGTTGGTGTTGGCGATAAAATGACAGTGGATGTTTGTCTTGTGAATTATCATGGTGGTATGTTTGAACCTAAGTTTATGTCCAGCAGTCCAATGTCAAGTGAGTTCTGAGGCTTCCATCGAGCAAATATGAGAGAGCTGGAAAGAGATCGAGAAGACCAGCTCCTTCATATCACTGAGGAGACTAAACCCAAAAGCAAAGCGTTCAAATGTGAAGCTTTGCTGTTTGCATTCAGCTTCAAACATTATAATCTTTGTCGGTTCTATTCCATCTACTCCGTTTGGGCAAGGCGAAAGTTTATTTTCTCCCGCGCAAAACATAATTCGTACCTTCAAATTAAGAAACCCCATGTCAAGGTCGGAAATCTGTGACGTCGGGTCTTAATGGTGGAAGTTGCTAGGAAACGTGAAGCCATCGGTAGTAGTCGTACAACTTTCTTTTCCTAAAAAGTAGCGATTTAACACAAGGTAAGAGCATTTTTGTCTACCAACGGTCTTTCGTGGTGCGACTCAGGTCATAAAATTTAGGCACCTAATCAAGTGAATCACCTGAAGCACGCAGGGCCACTTAACCTTATGAAGATGAGAGATTGATTCATGATTGCCTTCAACTTCAAGACCGCTGTCGCTGACTCCCCGCTCGGGGACCGGCTCAGAGAGCATGAGTTATATTATCTATACGGATACTGAGTCAGTCAGGTAGTGAAGTAAGTGGCTTGGTGATTGAACATCGATTGGCGGTAACAGAGTCATCCAGGCGTAATAAAACAATCACTTTCCAGTGACGATTCCAATGACTATGGCATAGAAACTTCACACACAATGTTGATTAGTTTGTGGCACCTGTGTCACATATTTCTATTTGACTCCCTACCCCAATTCATAGTCATACAGCACATTGCCATGAGGTTCCGCTAGTCAGCACAGAGGTATCTTCATGTCTTCTTTTCTATTGAGTAACAGATGGGAAAGAAAGAGAAGAAGGAGACTAAGGCTCCACCCAGTGATGTGGTAAGTACCACATGCATGTGATCTGCATCAACAGAACCATGTACTCAATCCCCAGGCTGCTCAGCGTGTGAACACGACCAAACCTTGAGAATCTGAGCTGTTTCAGTGGGTATTTATCAGTTAAGACCTTGAAGAACTTTATATCTTTCACTCTTGTTCTAATCAGAAATTGAACACGCAGGGAGTGCATCGACTCGGGCACAGTGCCGGTTCGACTGGCATCAAAGTTCACAGATCGGTAACATGCATGGGGCTCCAGGTTCTCTGTAATCAACCCGCTTATAGGCAGATTGCTATGTCAACCCAGCACAATCAGGAACCTATGATTCAGCCTATAGATTTCCAGTTTAGCATGTGTACGCAGCTGGTCACAACACAATCAATACTGTCAATCAACTGCACCAAATCTTCATACCACGATCTTCCTTCAGCCATGCACTCAGCACTCATCTTGGCGGTTTAGTGGTACTTACCCACCTGCAAACAGTTTGGAGCAGAAATTCTTACTTTCTAGCCACCTACACAACGACGTACTCCCCCAGTTCCAGATTTTTCTACAAAGATTTGCTCCAAACCCAGGAGATCCTTAACAAACCCAGCCCCATAGTTTGTAGTTTAGCATACCTATGGCTGTATTTTACTTTTCTTTTCAAACAATAAGTTCAAGGAGTATAAACAAACAAAAATTTACACAATCGACCATGATCTGAGATCTGTCACTGGGCCACAGGTTCAGCTAGGGGCACAAAAACTATAAGTGAGTGAGACATTTAGTCACACTCCCCCTGTTTTAACAGTTGAGTCACTTTACTCCACTTGCTTCTTTCACCCTTCACCAGATTCTTGTTTAGACTTCCGTCTGTCCACTGCTCCTCCCGCAGTCAAGATTTAGCCTCATCAGGATAAGATGGTAGTCATTTAAGCAGATTCTCTGAGCCGTTGATCTTTCTCTGCTAACCAATACTTTAACCTTGTGTAGTTTGACCCGCTGGCGGTGGAAGCAAACCAGGCACAGACATGTGTGCTGATGCTTGATTCACCGGAGGAGGATGTACTGGCTAAAGCTTGTGAAGCCATCTACAAATTCGTTGAGAAATGTAAGTAACCTTCTCCAAAACATGGTGGGAATCATCCCTAACACAACTCTCAAATAATATCTCTGGTCAAAACTCCCTCTACTTTCTTCCCCCCCCCCACCTTCTTGCTGGTAGAGCTTAGAATAATAAGTGGTTAGTGTCATACTAAACTGGGATAGTCTAGCATTGTGGTGATTTAAGTAGGCGAACATCCGTACACGAAACAGGCATTATATACTCTACTCTACTGTCCCGTACTCTCCCACATCGACCCACACCCTTCAATGCTATCCCAAATTCTACTATACTGCCCCCCATGCCAGCCCATACAGCAATATACCATCCAGCACCAACCCAGACATTTTGATACTATCCAAATTCTGTCACATACCAGCCCATATACGCCACCATATTTCTCACGCTGTTCCTGGCTGATTTCTGTTTTTTGTGGCAGGTGAGGATAATAAAAAGGTAATCTTAGATCTGGGAGGAGTGGATCAGCTTCTGCGCCTCATTCAGCATGACGACAGGATTGTGAGAAGAAATGCATGCATGGCGTTTGGTCTGCTCAACTCACATGGTTAGCGTTGCTATGATTTCCTGTCTGGATGAAGCAATGGCTTAGTACATGGATATAGAGTAAATTATTGGTATCTTCACAGAACATACAAGCACTAAAAGCACAATGCTAACTAAAATAACTCAATGGCTCAATTTCCTCTCTCCTCCTGCATGATGTCAGAAGGTTTTGGGTACAGTCGGTACAGTGACCCGCTATAACCTGTGACGTGAACACAGTCTATAAAGCTATATTGTATAAAGCTATAATTCCATGAATTAGTCTAACCCTTTATTTTGATTGGCAGTGGATGTCAGGAAAATGTTACGAAAAAGAGAGGAGACGATCCCAGCAATTATTAATCTTATGGCCCCAGAAGGTGAGTCGATCAGCCTGGAGCCAGTGATCCGTGCAGTCCATCATCTTTCTGAGTTTTTGCAGATGATAACAACCAAAGATAAAGAGATTCTATCAGTTGATCACATTAAATTTTATAAAAGTTTGGTTCTTACCAAAGTCTAAACAGCTCACATAATGTTTTGCAGAAGACACGCTCTGCCACGAGTTTGCAGCCCTTGCTCTCAGCTACATGTCACAAGACTACTCCAACAAAGTGGCGATATATGAACATGATGGTATGGAGGCTTTAATTAGAGGCCTCTCTGAGACAGACCCAGATGTGCAGAAGAACAGTGTAGAGGCGGTGGGCTTACTCCTTCAGGTGAGTGGTTGCATGACTTTTAATGCTGGTTTTTCTACGGTTTTCCCTTCCGGAGAGTAGTGGTGATCAGGCTGGGTTACCCAGCGTTCCCATAAAACAAAGAAACCTACTTATTCTAAGGGCATTCTACAGCGATGTCTAGAAGATCATGGAGATTTTTTCCTCGACAAGAAGCGCAGTAGGGTTTTGTGCATAACCTCCGTTTTATACAGAGCGGCTAATTTCACTGTTAAGATAGAGTTTCGTCTTTAAAATGGTCTACAATACATTCGGGTGATTCTTTTCTCACATCTGAAATGGATTTCGGTTGTAAAAACTGCTAAACTGTTCCAGAGTGCAACCGAAAAGTGCAATTTAGAAAAAGATCTCTCACCTTCGGTCGCAGTCTGTGACTGAAATCACTCGAACATAATTTTGCGACTGAAAGTAGGCGTTAGCGTGGTAGTTTAGGCCAATGTCAAGGTTACTGCAAACAGATTTGACTACTACGTTGGGATAACGAATCGCGAATGATCGTTCGGCTCTAACCATAGTTAAAGTTGAGAGAGGACAACTCTTATGTGATCAAAATATTAAGTTTTCTGGGTGCGACCGTGTTGTTCGGGTGATCGCGACTGAAATTTTTTAATTGCGACTGACAGAGATCACATGATAGACCTAATATGGTTTAATACCCTTTGTTCTCCGCCCAGTTGCACAGTTTTGCACCCTGTGGCTTTTGCAAGGGAGGGTAGTGAGCATTGACAGCCTCAATCTTCCCTGGAGATAGCAGTGAAGTTAAATCACCTCTCTCCTCTGCTAGGGAGCCCGGCAAGGTTTAATGACATCTGCCCTATGTAGAAAAGTGCAGTGAAGTTTAACAGCTTAGGTCCTCAATATGAGCGGTACAAAATCTCTATTCTCTGTAGTGAGGTCATGCCCTCTGCAATAAAGTGCAGCTATTACTGATGTTTGCAGGATTACCAAGCCCGAGCTGGTATCCGGGAACTGAACGGTATTGCACCTTTACTTGAACTCACCAGGGCAGAGTATCCAGTTATTCAGGAGCTGGCACTAGTGGCTCTGGATAGAGTCACGCAGGATGCTGAAAACAGGTACCCATACCCCTACCCACTAAAACAGATACCCATATCTACTAAAACAGGTACCCATACCCATATCTGCTAAAACAGGTACTCATACCGTTATACCCTGTAAAACAGGTACCCATACCACTTCTCACTAAAACACGTACCCATCCCCCTGCCAACTAAAATAGGTACCCATTTCCCTACCAACTAAAATAGGTACCCTTACTGCTATCTATTAAAATAGGTACCCATACCCCTACTCACAAAAACAGGTGCTCATACCCCTACCTATAAGAAAGGTACAAACCGTTACTCTCTAAACCAGCTACCTTTGGGTGATGCTGGGTAGCTAACAATTCTAAATTTGATGGGTTACATACAGCTTGTAAACTACTTCACAAGCAAATCAAATTGAAATAAAAAATACCTGTCTCGTCCAGAGCCTGTCTTCGGGAGCTGGATGGGCTGACGAAGCTGGTAGCATTTATCGGAGAAGCTGAGTTTGCCGACCTCCACGTGTTCGCTGTTATTGTCCTCTCTAATTGCCTGGAAGACCTGGAGAGTGTTGAGGTGAGACCCCTGTCAAATATACACAACCTTAGAGCTGTAGGTAGTGAAGTTACTAAGTGGCACGATACTACTGGGCGCTCACTTGATAGAACAACTAGCGTAATTAGATTTACACTAGCGTGAGTGGGACTGTGCTAGCCTGAGTGGGACTGAAGTAGCACAATTGGACTTTAACTAGCCTAAGAGGATCAGAGTGGAGTAGCGTGACTGGGACTAGTCGAGTAGAGTGTGGATGAATCCACTATTGCCGTCACATTGGAAATAGAACCATGCTCTGTTAATGCCAACTTTGCTGTATTAAGATTATTATAGACTCTGGTGCCTAGTTCGCGGTACTATCCAGAAAAGATCAGTGGTAAAAGCACTGGGCTTCCAACCGTGAGAAACTTGGTCCAAATCCAGGTCACGGTGGACCTGGCCCACCATTGCCAGTATGAGCTGTTCACATTTATGCTATAGCTCCTATCACTCCAACAAACCTCATACTTAGGAGGCCAACTGTCCCAGTAGTTAAAATGTTTTTGCCCATTCAGATGATAAAGGAGTCAGGAGGACTGCAGAAGCTGGTAGCTTATATCACAGACATCCCGCCCCCTGAAGAAGATGGTGACAAGAAGAAAGCGGCCAAAGAGAAGGGGGGAAAGAAAGGCAAGGATGATAAAGGTATGCTAGTACATTAACAATGTGACTTAGATGAGACTGATGAGGAACAAAACTAGTTTCAGGGAATGATTTTACAAGAAACTATCATAGTTAAAATTGCTGATAGAAATTTCAATATGTAAAACTTCCAATTGTCTGGTTTTTATCATAGCCATTTTGATTTGTAGATGTGTTTCTATTTTTCTAAACCACAAGACTTGAGAAATCTTTTACATAGGATTGTACTTTTTGATGTACTGAACCAATTTTCCGTTTTCTTCCTAACCTGCCCTGCATTTCCTTCTAGGCAAACCAAAATCCGGTAAGCAGCTGTTGTTCTGGTGATTTGCATGCTCAACTGTCCAGTTACAGACCAGGTTACGGAAGAGACCCTAGGAGCACTCTGTAGTAAAAATAGTCAAAGAGAGAGTAGCTCCTAGTGAATGCCAGAAACGCTTCTAATAATGAGTGATTCTCTTCTGTCGAGTACCGACTTCTGGTTATAGAACCACTCTGTAAAAGGGGGAAGGCTTATTGTCTATATAAGGGAGCAGTCATGGCTTAGTGGTTAGAAAACATGATTTGCGCGCAGTGAGTCGCGGATTTGAATCCCAGAAAAGTCAATGGTAGTGACAGGAAGAGCATTGGCAATAATTCGCTCCTGAGCTCCAACAAAGTCTCCCAGATAACCAGGGAGCAAACACAATGACCCCGCACAGGGCATAATATTGCGGAGTATAAACAGAAGCAAAAATAACTTAATTAACTCTAGATTAGATCTGTCGTATTAGGCAGTTCCATCAGTATTCTGTCGGCAAAATAGGCCATGGAGTTATCCACCCTCTTATAACACTATGGAAGCTCACTCAATGAAAAACACTGTAAAACACTATGCTCTGCATTAGTGCGTAGATTATCGGTGTGAGGATTCGTAGCCTCGACCCTCTCCAGGAAATTGTGGTGAAGTTCATAGCTCCTGCGCTCTCCTGAAAAGTGTTGGGTTTGACACTCTTCTGCGGAGTGAGAGTAGTTAGGTGTAGTACCTCTGCTTATAGCCTGTGTACTCGACCCTCTAGACAGACCTAGCTGTTTCATAACACACTCACCTGACTGTCTTTCTAACCAAGTGTTGAGTCTGCCTAACCGATCCTGTCACTGCAAACCAGTTAGGCACAATCATACTCTGACAGTATTTGATTTACTACAGTGCTGCTAGTGACTGGTTCACATAAGCATATTAGCCATCTTGGTAAATAGGAAACTTTTTTAACTGAATGTGCGACCTGAATCAATTCAACAACTGCGTGTCCCACATATAATAAACATATCATTTCGATGTGGTGAAATCAGCTAATTGGCGTATGCAAATCAGACATAGCGCACCTACGGCATCATCCAATCAAATCACAGTTTGTAAGTTTGAGTGTGCGATGATGGTTCTTTTTTACTGCCTTCTACAGCCAAAGGAAAGGATGGTAAGTCTGCTTGCTTTTGTTGTTTGGTTTTCTCGGTTACTAGACAAGCTTTGCATTTCATAAACCCATTGACTGCTCCCAAATTCCAGCCCTGACTGCAGACCACACCGCACCTGCCCCACCCATGTGACAGAAAGCACTGCCATCAAATGATAGTAAACACAGCCCCGCCGGGTGGTGGGGGCGTGCTGACTGATATTGCTGAAAGCACACAAATGCACTGACTAATATAAAAGGATAAACCTACAGAAAATGCGTAGAGCACTAGTGAATGGACTGCGGAATATACAGATTGGGGTAGTTTCACCACTTTTACCTCAAATGTGCAGTAAGAAAGGTTTCGGGTTAAGTTGACTGCCGATGGGTAGTCATTAGTAGCGCTAGTTGGGGAAGGTTTAGCTATTTGCTTTTCTAATGCGCTTCTAACTCTCTCCTCCTTGCGTATATAGACCATGACTCACACACCAGTCGGCTAGGCGCTAGTCGTACTGATGAGTCATCCAGTGTGTTACACGGTTTTGGTAAGTCTGCACTGTAATACTCACATAAACCCACCCACGCTTGTATGATGAACTACTCACATACCCAAAATGCTCTGTTGTCATGCACATTTGTATTTGGACCGTGGAGACGCGTATTTCATCCCGCACTCATCATTCGGTTTGTGATTATTATTTGAAAAAACTGCGGTCGGTTGTGGTACTGTTGTTTATAACAGATGATCGAGCAAAGTTCCCGGGTTATTGGGAGGTGTAGCATGTAGTTTTACTTAGTCTTCTAGGATCGGAGTCACAAGAGGTGACAGACACAGAGCATCAGAAACTTGTGTCTCTTAAAATGCTTCACAATTTAAAAAAGAATAAAACCACTCTTAATTGAGTGAAAGGCTATTAGCGACTGGGCACTATAAACGCTCTTTTAATGCCACTACAACAACAGGGCTCTAACTGGCAATTATCAACTGCCCAGTCAATTAGCCAATCAACACAAAGATATTTGTTTTGTAGATAAAAAAGGTGGAAAGGCCCCAGAGGAAGGGGAGCTAACTCCTACCCTCCCAGATGTCAAACAACATGCGGCGAAAGCTATCGGTAGAGCAGCTAAAAGCAGTGAGTGACTTATGTCTGCGATTGGCTCAGTTTGCATTGCACGCATTGATTTTTCACCAAAAAAAAGAAAACAACTCCACATACATTTTCCGCGCACTGTTGAATTATCATGGAGTTATTCACCCTTAGACAGGAAAGACGAACAACCTCTATTACAGTTATAGTGAGACTTGCATAGTCTCTTTGTTTATAATCCCCCCATTTAAACTTCACAGTTCACCTTGACCTTGGTAGTTGCGATTGCCCATCCATCTCTTTGTATCAATGGACACATGATCATAGAATACACGTGATATTTGCGGCTGGGCTGTGTGGGCCAGGGCATTCACTAGGATGACTGGTCATGTCGTCGTTTACGGAGTTTCATTTCCTTGTCTCTAGCTGAGAACAAGAAAGTTCTCCATGAAGCTGAAGTTGAGAAGATGTTTATCCACCTGTTTGGACACGAGGACACTAAAGTACAGACGGCTGCAGTGGAGGCACTTGGTGTCATGGCGGAGTTCGGCCTCAGCAGAGACAGCATCTCCGGCTGGGGTCAGTAACTGGGTCAAAAGAAAGTCAGCATAGGAAACTATTCTTTGAAAGTGTAGAAGGTTTTATGATTCTACCAATTATTCAACTTTATTGAAACCAATAATGGTAGTGGATAAGATGATAAGTAAAAGAGATATGAGAGGATGGGTGTCTTCAGGTGGAAAACAGGGTGTACAAAACAAGCAAACAAGAAGAGAGAAATCAACTGGCTGTTTTACACAAAATGACATCCCTGCCAAGAAATAGTCAGTGGAATAATTGTCATTCCATAGTTAAACACAACAGAGATTCCCGAATATTTGGCATAACGGGCGCCGCCGATTGGTTGAATGTGAATGATGTCATTGTAGAGGGAATAGAGCCAATTGTCAGAATGCTGAAGCAGGAAAGTCAGCATGAACTCCTGGAGGCAGCCACACTAGCCCTCGCCAACCTTACCAATGGCAGCCAGACAAATATCAGGTACGATACGGTTCATCAAGTGATCCACAGCCCCGACAGCATGCGCCCTGAGATGAATAGCTAGGGTGTGTCTTATGAGCTACGACGCACCTAGTTGTCTCATCATCATTTTGTTGACGCTCTTCGATAAGAGTTGTCAACTCGCACTACCATCTTTGTTCAGTTGACCGCAGCTGTTAGCAGTTAGGTGACAGTCAGCCTGGCGTGGTTGCTGACATCAGGTCACTCAATGTTTTCCTTTCGGTGAACCCAGTGTCCAGATCCTCAAATAAAACCTAGCTCAAAGATAAATGTGTCATTATGAGACGAAAGAAAGCATGGACATTGTACCGTTCGTGGTACCCCATGCTAATCCATAACTGGAGCGAAAAACCGAGTCTCTCATCCCGCAGCTTCACCAACAATCAAAAAGTCATACGATATTGAAAGATGATATTACAAAGGATGTTGCTCATAAGTGTGAGACTAGGAGCCTACCTTGTACTTGACATTGAGATCACCTACTTCAAGACCCAATGGATCTAGTGCTGTCAAACTAGCAGTTGTGGAACGACTGTCCGGCGCAATGATTCTTCCTAAAAATCGACAGAATGTCAGTTTATTACTAACTACATACTTAGTGATTGACTGACACGACATATTTCATAATCATGATTTGTCATGACTGATGGCGGTGTGGCCGAAGACTCTCAATCGTTTTTCGGCTCAGCTTGAGTTGGTGTCCATTCCTCCATATGGTCTACAGCCGAGAAATGACTCGCTTGTGGGATGGTAAATCCTGCTACCCACAGAGTTTCAGTTTCTAAGGGTCCTGTATGTATTTCAGTGAGTTGGTATCCTTTGGTGGTATCGAAAGCTTGGTGAACTTGCTTTCCCACCCAAAAGACACTGTCATCTCAAACGCCTGCATAATTCTCACCAATATGGCTACTGAAGAGGAAGTGAGATCACAGATTTTGGGGGCCTCTGTCATTAAATCCCTTATCAACCCACTGAGTTCACCAAATCATGACGTGCAGGTATGTCGTTGTCATTATCTACTCTTCTGCCGACTAAAGCTGATACCCACTTAAATTGTGCGCCAAGCTAGTTGCATGTAAAAGAGGTTGGGCCGGTATGACCAGATATTTCCAGACTACCTCACTGCTGTAGCTGTGCTGTCGCAGCTTATAGCTTGTGCTGACGAACGGTTAATTCCAATGGATCCCTCAGACTGTATGCACCACTGCTCAAAGCCTGCATACATAAGTCATGCTAATTTATTTGAAATACTTTCACAATATTTCAAATTATTCTTTTTGATAGAATTCTATAAAGACAGCCAGCCCCGGGCATTCCAGGCGTAACTGTAATAATTTTATCATACCAGCAAGTACTCAACTACATGAGGAATTTCTTTTTTACCCATTTTTGTTAGCATATTTTTATATAAATTGTTTTTTAGTTTCCTGAGCAGGGAGAAAATTAGGTCATTATCATTACATCATCATTGTCAGACTGGATTAAGCCATCCGTGTTTATCGACTTCAGGCCAAGTCAGCGATGGCAGTGGCCGCTTTTGTGATTGATGCTGACAGCAGAGCTGAGTTCAGGAACCTTGGCGGCCTTGACCCTTTGGTGCAGATGCTGAATTCTGGGAATGATGAGGTAAGGAGGAACTCCTCCTGGGCCCTCAGTGTCTGTGCTGTGGATGAGCCGACTGCCATGAACATCGCCATACTCGGGTATGTAAACAGGTCTTAATCATCATCTTTCTTTTGTTTCGTTATGCAAATGGGTCGTAAGTACCTCATCTTCGCCCAATATGGGTAGGTAGACAACTTCAAATTTCTTATATCTGGACATGCTAGCAGGCCTTAATAATTCCGAACTTGCCAATCTTGGATATATAGACAGTAGATAGGCCTATAGTACATATTCTCACCTTCTTCATATTCGATAACCGGTATCAGGGATCATCTCCCTCACTGTATGTTAGAATTATATCCCTCAGTAGCTAGAGCGATTCTCCTTGTAGCGGTATTGAGATTCTGCAGCAGATACAGGCCTCTAGCTCACGGAAGAATGCGTTCACAGAGGCCGCTCTCGATAGACTTCTCAATCATAACCTATCAGCTAAATATGCACTCACCGGCTTCCTGGGTAAGCTACGGGACACCTACCATAAACATATTAAATGTATATGTCTATGTAAATGTCTATATCTCCCCTATTTCTATATGGTTCCTTCTGTCTACAACCTATGACTGCTTTTGTTTAAGGGATAGTGGGATAGCTCAGTGCCAAAAGCAGGTCACGGTATAAGCTCCTCACATTTATCTTAGCTCAAACCGCTCAAACAAGCCTCGGGCTTAGGAGGTCCGTTAAATAGGATGGCTGAGTAGTTTTTATTTACAACAAATATCTATGCCCATATACATATGGCAACCCTATTAGTAAGTAGATGAAATTCATCCTGTTCCCGCCTGACGTATTGTCAGAATAGACAAAATCTAGAAGCCCTAACAGAGGTCTTCTCGCCGGTTGCATCTAATGGTTGGTGTTAAAGTTAAACTGTAAGTTCCCATTGTCTTCCATTGTATGGGCACCTTTAGTGAGGGACACTCTGTTCTGGTGCGACCCGATTATGGCCTAGTAGTCTCGATCTCACTAGGTGAATGATCGATAGAAGATAACTCCAACAATGTTATGGAATATATTAGTATGGTGATCTAACTTGTTGGCAGACATATGGGCTGTTAATCAATGTGTGTTCTTGTCTATTAGGAGGCAACAATATCGTAAGCAATGGATTTTATGATATGGGTCTAGCACAGGGCAACCAAAAGATCAAATCCTTGACACATCTTCTCGAAGATGACGTGAAATTATTTGAACACGTCGACACGGATAGAATTCTGAGATGTAAGAAGGGTGAACTGAGTGGCTCAGCTTTTATCTCACTGTTATTATCACTGTCACGCAGAGTGTTATTAACACCGCTAGTAGCTAGTAATACTAGTCACATAAAAAGATAATATGGGGGCTGCATTCGTTCATTAGCTCGGGTAGGATTCCGTTTACCCTTAGTACTTGGTATTTTGTCGACACGTTATCAACAAATTCTCTGTTACGGATCCCGACTTTCATGAACTATCCATATTGTTACCTTCGCTATAGGGCATGTGGGTGCAAGTTGAAACTATCCCAATGGCGCACCCTGGGAAGCTTTGACTCAAAGACTTATATATAGGTCAATTCCTGCACCAATCCTGACAGCTGTTCTGTCAGGGAGATACGAGAAAGAAGTATCAACATAAAGTTGGAAGAGAGAATAATTGCCTTTCGATCCCATTTGGCTTGAAATTCGCAAAAAAAATTATTTTCTATCTCTCTATTAACATATGGTCAGGGGCATGTCTTCGTTCTGGGCCCATAGTTTGTGTCCTTGGCATTTTCCATGTAACAGTAATAAATAGTTCACTCTTCACCTGGTTATTGATGATGTCATGATGATGTCATAATGTTGCTGTATTACTAATATTACTGCTTCCACCGTAGAGTTATCCTCCCGTACCTCTATGGCTTTCAGCTCTACGGCGTGAATATAGTAACAATTGTCACGCTTCATGATGATGTCATATAACAATAATGATGTCATCTCACATGATGATGTCATAAATTATGTAGCAATAATGGTATCATAATTCAAGAATATCTTATATTAGCGCTCCCAGCACTAACCCTCATAGCATGGGGAATGTCATCAGCATCTATGTACATATAATACGTAGATATTATTTCTATGGTCACCAGTCTACAGCTGATCCATTCTGCACCGCGCTTTGAAGCTCCGCATCACACATGGTTACACTTTTTTTTATAATTTTAAGCAACCTGTAGCACAGCGAGCTGTTACAAAGGCAAAAAGTCTCAAACTATGGGAAATCAACAACCTGGGGCAACCATGACTTTCTGAATAGGATGGGAGTTCTGGCAAATCAGTGCCAATAGGGGCTTATGGTCCCTTAGCTTAGCCGAAGCTGACTTGGGTCCTATGATCTCTTCATGTATGTGATAGTCCCATGTTAGTGAGGAATTTCAGTGACCACCTCAATAACAGATCCTACGTCAGTAGGCTTCGTGGTCAGGCCGTCTGGATTATGGTTTCAGCTGAGTACTTCATGTCACTGGACAAATTTAGCAAAATGATAAGCTATGCTGCTACTATGAAATATAAGCTTGGATTACAAATGCTGACTGACTTGTTATATTTCTCTGCAGCGATGAATAATGTAACCACAGATGGGTTCTATGACACTGGAGCGATGAAACCTCATTGTAAATTCCAGCCTCTCGAAGCTCTTTGTAAACGAGAGTTGGATCAGAAGAGACCAGTACTCTTAGTAAACCCTGCACCAGAGTAAGTAAATCATTTCTGTCTGTGTGCTGTCTGCCGACAAGATAATCTGGCAACAATAACCTACGTTGCGGCGCGAAATGACAGTGGCAATATGGGCCGCCTAGGTTTACAGCAGAAATGCGCGTCCCACAAAATCCCATGTTGCCAATAATGTAATTAGATGTGCGGCAGATTCCCACCTCACCCTCTTCAGATTTGCATTGTGACCAATTAGATAAAGAAATCCCACTTCTTTATTAGGCACACCATGGATCATGGACGGCTAAGCGAATCTATCCATGTAAAGCAAGATTGTATCCCAGCATATCATCCTTATGTCCATTGTCTTTGTTTAGTCCAGAGATCGCGGCATATTTTGTGCGACTTGAGAATAAACAACGTGAGATTTCAGAGGCCAGGTTTCGGTACGCCTGTCAACGCTTCTATTATTTATCGATGCATGATGGTGATTTTCCTGTCAGAAATCCCAAACACCAAGATAAACTTCATATTTAAACTGTTTTATTTTTCTACCCTTCACATGCCTATATATGAACCTCTATGCCCAATCCTTGTTGTGATGTGGTATAGGGGATCTGTGAATTTTGTAAGATGATTACACTCATGGTGTGATCCCAGCTGTCTAGGGCTTCAACCTGGATCTGATGCGATTTCGAATCATGTGCTCTACCCACTTAGCTATCCTTCAAATCCAATCAGCTGTAACATATCCTGGAACTTTTGGGGCTCACGGATTTCTGACAGGAAATAACAGCCTCCGAGTTACCTCTGTTCTCTTATTGGGTTTCATCCATGTTACTTATTCCCAGCAGGTGATCCAGCTTATGGGTGGGGCAGAAGAATCTCACCTTGGGTTCCTCCCACTGGCCAGCTCACCTAGCTCTGTGTTATGGTAATGGAGGTTTACAGACTCAGCCGCTTTGTCGTTGCTTATTATAGCTGTATATTAATATTAATTTTATCCTGCCTGTAGGAGGGCTTCATCTCCTAAACCAGTGGATAAGGACGGAGTTAAAGACGACACTAAAGCTGCACCCAAAGGAGCCAAATCGGGCAGAGACTCAAAATCGTAAGTTCTTGACTTGTCCTAAACTCCCGTTCCTTTATTATTGCGATGAATTTGTTTGAGAATAGACAAATTCGGGCTAGGAGAACATCACTTCAGTCATTAGGATATGATTTACCCATTCATAATAGCGGGGCTAGCCAGAGGCTCAGTGCGCAGGGCAAGACATCGACATCGTATTAAATTTAACATTAAATGCAGTGTCATTTTGAAAGGCACCAATGGGTTACTAGTATGAATATTTATTGTGTGCAGCTATTTGTTGCTCAAATCCCAGAAAACACAATGTAGGCGGCGTACCTTTCCTTCATATAACGGTTTCAAAAATGTCTCCCGGTTCACCAAGGCCCAAGTTCCATGACCCCTCGCAGAAATCCATAATTGGGAATATAAACAGAGTAAAATGTGTTATCATTTGTTTTTTTATTACTTTACTCGGCCCGCATCATTGACCCTGACATGTATTTTACTTCATTAGCTATTGATGGCGGTGAACTAAAAATTCTTTCCTTTGTGTCACTGCTACTTCAGGCTCTGTTTCAATATTGCATTCTTGCCTGTGGTCTTCCTGAGCTCAGATTGTTTGTAAATCACCATGGTTACCTTTCAGGCCTGACTTGAAGAAGCCTTCTAGGTAACAAACCAATGTTTACTAGTAATAAGCTTATACAGTAACACTCATCAATCCTATCACACTGTTGCCTGCTTATATCCCCCACACCCGAGTCAATAAAGGAATAATACATATAAATGTTATACTGATGGTGTTCTGCTAAATCAACAGATCCGCAGTGGCTCAGGGCTTGTTATACTTATCAACCGCTTTACTAAACCCCTGTTCTAAAAACACACAAAAATCAACTATGATCCCTGGTTGGTTCAAACAGAGGAGATTCCACATCTATGAATTAGCTTGGTAACTTATTTGGTAATTTATTCGGCAATTTATTTGGTAATTTATTTGATAATTGAGTAAGTGACTAAAATTGTGAACCGAACCGCCAGCGTCTTATCTGGGGCCTTGCCGTCATTGACTGAGAGCATCATTTATTCGAATCGGCTAACGCTTTGCAGTTTCAGTGCAATCAGAATCATGAGTTAACTAATCGCTTGTCCCAGTGTTTTAACCTTCCTATAGTTAGGATTAAAAACGGCGTTTGCATCTTTTTCTTAGTAATCTCATCTGGATGGCCTTTTACCCTCAGTGACATGTTCACTCCTGCCATTATGAGTTTTAGAAAGTAGATTTTCTAGATAAGGTAGTTCCATATGTATAAATTAAAGTGACTATAGACATAGTTTTATTTTACTACCGGCGTGCCACCAGGGAAATGATAATACATGTACAAGTTTAATTTGTGTATGTGCGATAACAGCCTCGCAGCTAACAGCCCGCATGTTATATCTAATCATTGTGTCTGCTTATATTAACCCTTGTGCTAAGGCAATATGCATTTAAGCCTCTACTTGTGGTGATTAATAATCGTGCGAATCTGTAAAGTTGAGTGTTGTTACCTCAGTGCCTAGAGTGCTTGGTTAGATTTGTGTTAGATCCAGGATTCAAACCCTGGTCATGCCAAGCTCCTCTTCTGGATGTGAGATCATCGCATAATTTCTAGCTCCTACAGTTCCGAAACAAGCCTCAGGCCGTTGGATGGGGGGGGGGGGGTTTGCTTGGGAGACGGACTAAATAACTGGGATTTCTGAAAGGTCGGGTGTTATTTCATTTTTTGCCTATCATTTTGTATGCTGACCTATTTTTGAGTAATTGAATTTAGATTTGACCTATTATTATTCGATCTTAATATTGCAGTAAGGCTCGAGGACGGAAGAAGGAGGATGAGGAGAAGGAGAGAGAGGAAGAGGAAGCGAGGCAGCGGGAGGCAGAGCAAGCTGCCACTCAAAACAGAGATCAGGTAATCGGTTTACTATGGTCAACATCACTGTATCACGTATAGCAAAGCTGCCGGGTTAGATACTTTTTTTTCGCCAGTTACAGCTTGGCACAGAGCACCACGGGTCTGTATCACCGGTCCAAGTTGCGGGTCAGTCAACCTAAGTCAGTTTACACATTATTGCTAGTGATATGGTACTATCTAACGTAATAGCTGACTGTATGAATAACCAATGATTTCATCAATATTTCTGCACCTCTCCTTACAGTTGTCATAGAGACACGAGATTACTATTTCATGTATTATTCTGGACAGGCAATTGGTATTCAGATCACACTAACCTATTAAACAGAACCACAGCTCTGCATGTACAATTGGTATCCTCCAGAAGTTGGTACAGGCATTAGGTAACAATTACAGAGCCATTGTGGCCATCAACGAATCCATTTTGGTCACCGAACTGTCTTCTTTTCTCTCACAGCCGTTTGTCCCAGCTCCTGACCCTCAGTTATTGAAATACATAGAAGAAATACAGGAGAAAATAATGCCTTTGCCGACCAGTAAAGAACAGATCATCACACTAGCCGAGTGAGTACTGCACAGGGCTGACACGAACTAGCTGGCTGAGTGGCCAGTCTTCTCAAAGGAAAGGAATCAAAAATTATCTCAGTTGTGGATGCTTTAAATGGTCAACCTGAAGCGATACCTCACACAGCACAATCCAATAGGGTCATATGTCTATACCATCTCTCACTGGTGTATTGCACTATGAGCTGGCCACCTTTTCTATAGCTGGGATCTGTCGTTTGCTTTGCTGAACTGTCCTGACACATGAGGAGAGCGTAACTATGTGTCATACATTTACCATCAAGGTAGAGCAACTCTGGGCAACTCGATTTATGTCCATGAGAAAATAATCAATACTCGGCTAGCTTACGCAAGAAAAGTATCTCTTGTAGGCCTGACGGTTTTCTTCGCCTGAAATGATCATCGGTGCTTATCTGATATAACTGTTGTAGCTCTTCATGCCAGTTTGTGCATGGTAGCTCGTCATCTAATCCATTCATTGACTATTATGTCTTTGTCAACTCCATAAGCATATATGGCGCACGCCATACGGCAACCAACGTGGCATCGAATATTCCAAGAGAGTTCTCGAATATTAGTTAGGTGTTGACAAATTAGCAGATGTTAGTGTAGTTAACTAACAGACTCATGAAATTTCAGACCAACTTAATCATGGATATCATGAACAAAAAGTGTAAAAATGTGAGATTGAAATCTGCTTCGACCAAGCATTGATCCGTTTGGATCCGGAGATTTGTCATTATCCGCACATTCATTGAGGGACTTGGTCAACTGGCGGACTGCATATAAACAGAACATTTTTGTACATGCTTACTCAATGAAAACTCTAGAATCGGAAAATTTCATCAGACTGTAAATCCAATGCAATGACTTAGAGGAAACTCTGGTGCTCACATCCTGGCATCTCGTTGTAGATACGTCTGCAGCAAAATGGGAGGACCAATAGAAAGAGGACAAGTGGCACAGTTCAGCTGGGAGTTACCTCTAACACAGCTTAAATATGAGAAGAAAACTAATGTCATACCTATTGGGGCTATAAAAGCTGGCATTCACATACATAGAGCCCTACTCTTCAAGGTACGCGGTTAGTCAGATGTCAGCGAAGGCGGGATGACTCAGTGGTATGGCGCTGATCCTGTAACCATAAGAATCTGAGTTCAAATCCCATTCATGGCTTGAGGTGAAGCATTGATACTGACCCGTTCGAGTTGCCCCATGCTAAGCCGTAACTGGTGAGAAAACAAGTATCTAACCCTGCAGCTTCAACATAATAGTGAAGACGACATACAGCAAAGAAAAGTCATGTGTTACTCACCTGTTTAGTTTGTTATGAACTGTGCTACTACTTCGAAGCGGTAAAGAATTCCTCATCAGTATCAGTGGGTTATCATCAAGTTATGAATCCGCTGTCTTTGATACTTAGTTTCCATGTGTACCCTAGTACCCTATTGCTAAAGAATACTTAGAGCTTCTTCACCGATCAAGTGCATTTCAAATGAACAGTAAACAGGTAACAATCATTCTTCGACCAAAGGAATTAATGGTATGCCATTTGAATGCCAGGAGATTCTAACAGCGCTGTGTATAAGACATGTATTGTGAAATGCATAAGGTATTTTTACTCTAACGTGGTGTGTGTGTGTAGATGCTACTGTTTTGTATTTGGCTATGTTGAGCATTTATTTTTAAGTACTCCTGTCACCCTAGGTTTTGAGAATACCTGTGTGAACGTATCGAATACACACGAACATTATTGTGAAGAACAATCAAGAATTGCTGAACCATATAGACTATGTGTGTAATTGATAGCAGGGGAGATAATGGATAATGGCAGCTATGCGACATCACTATCATACCGGCAGGGAGGCATTCCTTATTGCCAAACATTGACACAATAAAAGTACATACATACATGCATGCATACATACATACATACATACATACATACATACATACATACATACATACATACATACATACATGCATACATACATACATGCATACATACATACATACATACATACATACATACATACATACATACATACATACATACATACATACATACATACATACATACATACATGCATACATACATACATACATGCATACACCTATACACATGGCGATAGTATAACTGACTCAACGGGTGGTAGCATTACTAACTGATTCCCACCATTTTGATATGACCTTGACACATTAATGGGTGTTTCAGGTACTGGGAGATCGAATTGGTGTTGGTGCGACTTTGGAGAGGGGTGAATACAACAGAGCATGGAATACAGTCATGCTTTTCGATGACGTAAGTTTTTATCAATTGCGCTCTCATTCTTCTGGGTTAGGATAACTCAGTTGGTAAAAAGTTGTATTTGCAATCTATAGATCGCAGGTTTGAGCCTCATTGCCGGCGGGGTGTTTTTCTGGTGTGGGCCTTTAGCAAGCCCCCACACCAAATTTCTAGCGTGGGTTCAGATCACCATGGTAAAAAAATGGAGGTTCCGGTGGATGAGGGTCAAGATAACTTTACGGTTGTTAAACATGCACCACTCCCTTCTCGAGAGGAGTAGCTGTGTTTCGGCGGGTGATGTGTAAACCCGGAGAGATGATACTGGCCCTCATGAGGTGCTCTGTGTTAGGCCGAAACTGGTGAAAAGCAATGATAGTGCCAAGGATGAACATGTCTTCTGCTTGTGTCCGCGTGGGCCGTAGAAGGCACCTCTATAGCTGACCCTTCTTGAATCTTACAAAACTAACGAGAGTAAAAGAGAAATTGACGCCCAAATGGTTTGAGAGTCGAGTAACATCACACTGGGAAATTGGATCAGTAATCTCGACCCCTTTGTGCTAACCACTAACCTCAATGTGCTATCTGCTAAGCCCAGTGTGCTATTCACTTAATCCAGTGCATCATCCACTGAGCGCACTGCGCTAGTCACTAAGCCCAGTTGCTCCCGCTAATCCCCGACTTCACCCTTTCTGATTGTAGGGTAACATGAAGTTCCCACCCAAGGCTTATATAGTGGATCTCGTACATAGCCCCGGGACTTTGCTTCGGGCAGACTCTCCTGAAGCGGAGCAGTACAAGAGAATATGAGGAAAGGTTTCAGAAAAGGAGGTATGAAAACTATCGCCCTTTACATGTTACAATGCCCGGGATTTGTCTTTTTTCAGCGAATTACTTTGGCGAGTGAGACTGACCAATCAATCGCCTTTGCTGTATTAAATAAACTAGTAATACATTTATATTTATAATAAAATATGTATAACAAATAATCAGCATTCTAAATAATTGAGCAATATAAACTGCATAGTAGTTTAAAAGAAGCGCGGGAAACATGCTGTAAATGACCAGAGAAATATCTGACCATAGACTGGGGCTAACAGTCTGCTGAATTTTTATTCCCAGTTATAAAGTGTGAGTGGGAGTAAAACTCCTTCATTTTCACACAGGTATGAATGGAATGTGCGAAATGGCACCAGCACGCATGGTGACATCATAAACATGTCACCAAGTATCATTGTATATAGATATGTAGTTAACATCACGGGTAAGAGACATTAATATGAATATATGGTTCGGCAATCAGCCCGCAGTTACTATACTGATATAATAGCCAGTATTATCAGTGACGTGTGACTGGTATGATCTAAACTACAGAATCAAATTTTAGTGAAAAGAACACGCAACTGCCAAATTTGTTTGCCAAAATGGCTTGACCTTCGTTGGAAAGGAAAGACAATTTGTAATAATGTAATGATTCCTTCGTATTTATTTATGACACTGCATTCACTCATCAGAGGGAGATAACTGAGTAGGTACTCTCTCCTTGATATGACCAGGAGCTTCCAGTGAGAAGCTCCCATTAGCGACGATGTTTATTCTGGTTCAGTATGCTCTTCACTCGACTAAATTTTGGGTTTTTATCAAAATGTTCTGTCAGCTCTACGAAGGACGGTCTCTCACTCGCCTCGGAAGACCAACATTTCCTCATCAATTTATAGACATCATCAGGACATTTCTCCGGCTTCTCCAGGCGAAATCCCCTTTCCAGAAGACCTATCACCTAATAAAAAGTGAGAGAACAACTATGCTGGGGCGGATAGTATCAACTGTGGGATAGCTGAGTAGCTGGAATGCGTAGTTCATGAATGGTTGACCCTAGGTTCAAGCCCTGGTCATCCCAGCATCCAACTGTGAGCATGAATACCTTACCTTATTCCTAGCTATTATTGTTCCAGAACAGGCCCTGGGTTTATGAGGTCTGCTACGTGGGATGGCTAAATGTCCATGCCCATGCTAAGTTCCCATGTTCATATGGCTGTGTAACTACTGCTTCTGATGCAAGACAAGATAATGAGTGAATAACAGACCCCATACTGATTCCTCGAAGGCTCTAGATGGGGAGGCAGGGCCTGTATGTTGATAAAATGCCCCTGAATAAAAGCATGGAACAAACACGGTGATATAACATCATCCCGTGCTGAAATCGGGCAGAGGTCACCTGATAATTACAGACCTCTGAGCCGGATTTCTCTCCGTACGGCTGATCACCAAATGAGAACATCTCATACAGAGTCACTCCATAACTCCAGACATCAGACGCATGAGAGAATGTGCCGTAGTTAACTGACTCTGGTGCATACCACTTTACTGGCCAGCGTCCACCTTTACTAGCTTTGTAGTAGTCACTACCGGCATTCACTGCTCGTGATAAACCGAAATCCGAGATTTTCGCCTGCAATGAAAAGTCAAGTAAAACAGGAGCGGAGTGGATAAAACACGAGGCTCTGGTCAGATTTTATATGAGATCAATATCCATTTAAAACATGATCTGATCTTGTATAATGTGAAAGGTAATAAGTGCATTCGCGTGCTCGGGTTTTGGCGTCTGAAGCTCGGTTTCAGACACATTGTCAGTTTTTCTGCTGAAAAGTGCGACCTAAAAGTGCGTTTTTACAAGCCATGTATCATGGCTGCGTCTGAAAGTGAATTCGATCACGCAAACAGAATTCTGCGCTTGAAAGTAGGCGTGTTAGTTTTATACAGTGTCAAGATTATCAAAATGTCAAGGCTAGCTATCAATCACTTTCTTATTCTATGAGCGCTTCATGGACGCTTCGTTGTTGCAAAACAGACCAGGAAACAGACTGCACAACTCTTTTGTTAGAAACCCAAGACATTGAGAGAGGACAACTCCAATGCGCCTGAGACTACGCCCGAAACCCTTGCGTTTTTAACTGCGCCTATCCGTTTGCATGATCACGTCTGAAATTTTTTTGTCTGTGTCTGACCGAAAGCACACGCATAGACCTATTAAGTGAACTAGGGGGATTTTGAGACAGATACACTAAAGAATCGGGACTGTACTTTTAATTTTGATATAAACTGATCAGTTTTTAGCAATTTATGCCATAGTAAATACCACAGCCTTGCGACTGTCTTGTTGCTATAGCAATAAGTATGCCATCGCTACTGGAGTCTAAACTTGACATCGGGTATGTGAAGATATATATAACTGCACCAAATCAAACAGGTTTTTCTCAGCAGTGGGAAAAAATAGGCTAAAGTTGATGGTCAACATTTGAATCTTCACCTTTGTTTTCGAAGCTAGAAGTATATTTCTGGCGGCGAGATCCCGATGGACGAACTTCCGCTTCTCCAGGTACTCCATACCTTTAGCAATTTGAGCTGCCCAAAGAATCAGATCGGTGTTTGGGTTTATGTGCTCCTCGTAATCCCAGAGATAATCCAACATGGAGCCCATCTTAACTAACTCCTGTATCTGTAAGCAGAATGGTGTTCCATAATCTCATCTGATGAGATTATACAAACTCTGGTAACAATATACTGCAGTTACCCAGCTCCTTTTAGAACTGTTGGAATGGGACTTGCTACACTGTGAGGATTCTCTCTCCCACCCAATTCTCTTTTGGCAGAAGTTTGTCTGATACCAGATATTTGCAGCCATAGGTTTGACAGCAATGGCAGTGAGGACCCAAGTACACAAGCCTGACTGGGCTTTCTAATCGCTGTGTTTTTGAATGACTTTCACAAATTTCGGACCCTGTACGGAATTAACAATTGATATTAGTTATGAGTGATAGTTGATTGGTAGTGGTGGCCTAGATGGCGGTCATACAATGAACGGTCTCCATATTCACATGATTTGGTAGTCCCGGTGAGATACTCATTATCATATTGGGTGGTCCCAGTGAGTGAACTGGATACTCACTATTCTAATGGGTGATTGTGGTGGGTGGCCTGGATACTCACTATCAAAATTAGTAGCCTCAGTGGGTGGTCTAGATACTGTCACAATGGGGAGGGGGTTCTCAGTGGGTGGTCTAGATACTCACGATCATGACAGGTGGTCCTTCACAGATGCCAATCAACCTGACTATATTTGGGTGATTGAGACCACACATGACTCTGGCTTCTTGCAGGAAATCATTTGTGTTATCAAGCTGAGATTCCAGTAATGTCTTCACCGCCACATTCTCCTGTCAAATACAAAATACTTCATCACCATAAAATAATTAAATTAAATAAAAATATAATTATTATCACGTCAAAGAAAATAAATGGTGAAATATAACAGAATATCTGACAAAGAAACGCACACGCTTACTCAACTATCATGTTTGATTTCAGCACAACACAATGCAACGCACTTAGTTTCCAGCTGATAATACACAGAAATACGCAGAAAACACCCATAGACATATAAAAGATAAGTGGATTATAAAATCATATATGTGAAAACCAACAGCCTGATTGACAAGCAATTTCCTACAATATTACATTATGTGAGCAGGCTTACTGGTGGGGACATACAGTAAGTGTGGTTTCAGTGGGAAACCATCATAATGCAATACCAAATCGCGAGCTTCGCATACGCACATTTGTCAATAGCTGGTAGAAGACTGTAGCAATTAGAGACAAATCTTTGCCATGGACTGTATGATCACATGGGCTTAATGAAGCTATTTCTGTTTATTGGTATGTGTGTCCTCGATCTCAATAGAGGCAGAAGGAAATCACATTGCAACTCTTAGCATAAAAATCGCATGACGAAAAGGAAATGTGTACTGATATCAATACAATGACCACTGTCAAGCGTCTATGGTGATCGCTCCTGTTGGGGAACACGGGGGGGCAAATATATCCAGAAGCTCAAAACTCTAAAAATAACTGAATTCAATGAGGTTTTATTCAGTAGAGTTTTTACGTCACCTTTTTCCGAGTGAGCCTGGGTCCGTCACCGCCGTGAGTATAAACACCTTTGAGAACCGATCCGAATTCCCCTTGACCTAATTCTGTGCCAGAAAGTGCTATCTGCTTCCTGCTTATCAGCATCTGCATGAGCGGGTCGGACTTCCGCTAAAAATAGTTGACAGGTATCAGAAATTACTAACCAATTTGACGGTAGAGCTGCAACTCTTCATAAAACAAATTGTAGGATAACATCCACCTCTTTTATATGAATAGCGTGTTTGAGCCCTGTTTGAAGATGATCCAAAACGTGTGCCTTGAATTGATAAGATTAATCCGTGGGTGGGCTTCCTTAATTTCCGAGCCGAATCAGAAGAGAATGAAAGACAAGGTGACAGATACCACACTGAAAGCAAACCTAGTTCCTATATTGTGCTTGCTTGGCAGTGTAACAAAGGACATAATGGGATCACCACATCATACCCTGGGCCGGTCATGTCTGTAATTTAGTAGGTTAGGAGAGTCATCTTACCCTGGGTGGCGGTCGGGCGGCGCTGGGAAGAGTGCCTGTACTGGGAGCCTCCGGAGAAAGATCAACACTCATCACATCATCATAAGCATCATCATCCCCGTAGCCTAAAGGCAAGGAAAGGGAGGACATTACCTCTAGCATTACAAAATGGAGATGATACACATGAGAAATGGAGATGCAATATTCACAGTAAAAGTCAGTTGGTCTCTTCTGCTTCTGTTTCGGGCAGTTACTCCATAAACCTGTCTGTCGCACATCCAAGTGCGCAGGGCTTCCCCTCGGAGTTCCAGCTCAGAAACATAGAAACAGAGATCGAACAATGAACACGGTTAAGTGACCTCCTGGTGATTACGAAATCGAGGCTGCCATTGTATCATATATAACAATAGCTTGTTTCAACTCAGTTTTTTTAAAGAAATACTGGGCCCATCATGCCAAACATAGTATCATCTGAAAGCTCAAAATCTACTCTATAAAAGCCGACCCAGGAAAATTAAAAATTGGTGATTGTTTCGGTCATAGGGTCTTATTAAGTAGGGAACTATGTGTATATTGAGATCATGTATAATCATAAAGAGAAGATAACTCACATTGTGGTCTATGTGCCCATGCAGTATACCAGTTACTCGCCATTTTACCAGTAATAAGGTAGAGTATAAAATATAGATCTGTATAAATGTTATTAGATGATTATTAGCTTATAACTATGGTTTTACAACTTACAAGCAATAATTCTTTGCAAAAAACAGGCTATTTTGTATATGGTATAATGGCAGCCTCAATTTCATAATCACCTCAAATCTCGTGAAGGTAATATCGCGATTTGTGTGAAGGTCGTATCTCTGTTCTTTATGTCTCTGTTCCAGATCACAGGGGCCTATATTAGAGTCCTGTCACACAGGACTTTGCGTTAGAGCCTGACCTAACTATATAGATATGCTTCTTCGAGATCAGCAGTTCAGATGAGATTTGGCCAAGTTTTCCGAGGCTATACTTTGATCGGGTCTGCTTTCAAATAAGATGCCGAAACCCTGACAGAAACTCCACAAAAGAGGGCTATTGGCTGACTGAATGGAAAACTGACTAATCAATTAAAGGTTGACCAAACAGGCTCGATATGTTTACTCACATGCTCAACAAATGCGAGTCATGTTTCTTAGCAACTTGGTCCAAATTTGAGTACGCAGAGATGCTAGTCGTTCACTCACCACCACTTACTCCGGTACGGTTTGACAGAGAAATCCAGATAGGATTTAATTGGTTGACTCAATAATTCCACTAAGGCATGGGCTGTAGTCTTGGGCAACAGAATCACTCGAAAAGCGATTGATTGGAAGGCTTTACAAGGTGGTTATCTCTCTGGTTTTTGGCTAGATATCAGTTGACTTTTCTGAAGCTTTCTACGAGTAAAAGCAGCTCGACTTACCAGGAGAGACTGGCTCCAGTTTGCCTTCCTCATCCTGTATAAAGTCATTAAGGTCAATGAGCGATTCGTCAGGGGTGACAGCAGTCTTCAATCTCACCGGCAGCCCGTCCTTAAAGCGGCAGTAGTGATAGACTATTCGCTCCAATGATGTCACCAATGGTCCGTCGTCTATATAGAAGACAACTCCCTCCTGGTTATGAGAAGACAAGAGTGGGCACAACTTCGACTAAGAAAAAGATTAGAAAATAAGAGCGGACGCAGCTCTGATTGAGAGAAAAAATGACACAATACGAGTGGACACAATTCCGACTAAGAGAAAGATTCAAAAGCAAGGATGGACACAACTCTGATTGAGACAAAATGAGATAATGTGACTGGGCACAACTCCGACTAAAAGAAAAATTACTCATATCACAGAGAACTGTAGGGGTTGAGAAGGAGAGTGATTTCCTTTAGCATCCGTTCAGTCTCTAATCAGCAAACTGTCTCAGGGTGAATGTTTCACTTAGCGATCTCGTCATATTATTGGCAGCGTCACAGAGAGATTGATTTACAATCTAACTCTGTTATGAGCACTTTATAAGACAGAATCGCAAGCGTAGGCTGGCCTGTTGTTACAGTAAATCACTATGAAAATATTTTCAGGACAGGTCAGTGACCCTAGCTTAGTGGATGGTAGATTACAAGTAATAAAAAATGACTCAAGTCCCATTTCATATTATTTTGTTTTAATTCTATTGTTTTATATATGCAATAAATCATATATATTATACTCCAAGGA
>Ga0224501_10000538_pt1 | contig 30223 bp, 24 predicted proteins | sample SF_Oct11_sed_USG_4_FD_169105 | JGI IMG/M metagenome (GOLD analysis project Ga0224501, IMG submission 169105) | Sediment microbial communities from San Francisco Bay, California, United States - SF_Oct11_sed_USGS_8_1 | ecosystem: Environmental > Aquatic > Marine > Sediment | place: USA... | reverse complement strand
GGGCGTGACCACCAGGGTCAGCCCGGGGAGGAGGTGGGCGGGGACCTGGTAACAGACGCTCTTCCCTCCCCCGGTGGGGAGGATCCCCAGGGCGTCCCTCCCCCGCAACACCGCCCGCACCAGATCCTCCTGGCCGGGGCGGAAGGCGTCGTAGCCGAAGTGGCGGCGGAGCACGGAGCACGGGTCGGGTACCATCCCGATACTCTGGCCCCACGCCCGGGAACGGGGGATGGCGGGCGGGGACGCCCCGCGTCAGTGCATGACGGCGAAGACTTCCCGGACCAGACCCTTGGAGGACTCCGCGAACTCCGACACGCTTTCCCGCAGCTCTTCGAGCTGACCCTGTCGCCTCTTCAGGTCGTCGACCATCTGCACGCGAAGCTTGTCCCACCCGTCCAGACGCTTCTCGATGGTGTCGGCCGCTTCCTTGGCCTCACTGGGTTCGACCAGGGTCAGCGTCTCCGTCCGGGTCACCAGCCGCTGGGAGCCCTCCCGGGCCGTGTGCGTGTAGCTGACCTCGATGGGTTCCGCGAAGTCGGCCTTCTCCGACAGCTTCCGGACCGAAGCCGCCGTCTTCTTGAGATGCGACATCTCGGCCTTCTTGACGGCGAGTTCGTCCTCGAGTTGTCGGGCGATCGAACGGGTGCCGCTCCTGGTGAGCTTCGACACGTTCTTCGTGGCCGTCTCCAACTGGTCCAGGTCGATGGTGTCCCACCCGAAGGATTCGGCCGCCGTCGCGATGGACCGCCGCAGATCTTCGCGTTGGCGCACCTTGAGCTGCCTTCCCTGACTCAACCAGGCCAGCGCGATCGACGCCAGCGCCCGGCCGACCTCGGTAGCTTCGGGAGAGGACGCACCAGCCACTTCTCTCCCCTTCGAACCATCATTTCTCTCGGACGAAATCGTAGCCTCTCTTTGCGACGGCGCACGGGTCATGGAAGACGCACGGAGTGGTGTTACCCCGCCCGGCCCGAAATGTTTACCCCCGACGACCCGAATCGGTGGGCTACCCCTGGTACCCCGCGGGTTCCCGCGACCGGACCGGGGCGCTTGGGTCCGCCGGGCACGGAAGCGCCCCTCGCCGATTCCTCGACGAAGGGCGCGATCCCGCGGTCCGAGCCGGCCACGGCCGGCCCTGGTCAGTGCCCGGCCACCGTGGTCTGCATGAAGTCCCTGAATCCCGGCACCTGGGTGTTCCCCTGCGCTCCCTTACCGACCCGGAGCGTCAGGAAGAACCCGAACGGATCCCCGGAAGACAGGAAGAAGTCCCTGGGATCGCCTGCGGCCAGGGGATGGCTCAACTCGTACACGGTCCAGGTCCCGTCGTTGGCCGACGCGCCCGCACCGTCCACCGATCCATCGGCGGCGCCGCACCCGGACTGGCCGCTGTTGGAACACTTCTCCGTGAGATACTGGTCGAAGAAGGTCCCGCCGTCGGCGTCGAAGCCGATGGCATCGTCGCCGGCCTCATGGATCCCATCGCCGTCGTTGTCGAAATCGACCCGGAGGCTGTTGGAACGGTCGTAGGTGCTCTGCCTCACCCGCACGGCGAAATACAGGTTCGACCCGTCGTTCATCCAGTACGCCTCCGCGTCCGTCGATCCCCCGGAGATGTTGGCCACGAAGGGCATGGAGTGGGCACAGATCCACTCCGTCGCCCCCATCACGCCGTCCGGCGTCGCGGTCCCGTACCCGTCCAGACACCCCGCCTCCACGTTGAAGGCGCCTTCCAGGCCGGCCGCGCTGGCCAGCGCACCGTTGGTGCCGGGAACGTCCCCCAGCGTCCACGTGGCCCACGAGGTCCCGTCCGGGCCGGCAGCGCCGTCCCCGGCGATGGATCCACCCCCTGAAGTCACGCTCCACTCCACCGGCACGCCCGGAACAGGATTCTCGTACCGATCCACCACCGTCACCCCGACGTCGAGGGTCTCACCCACGGTACCGGATGGAACCTCTCCGTGCTTGACCAGCGCGTACGGCTCGTCGGGGGTCGCGGTGGCGGTGAAGGGGAAGCTCAGCCCCGCCACCGTGAACGTGGCGTTCTGGACACCCGTGGTCGTGCCCAACGTCCAGGACGCCTGGGCCGTTCCGTCGGGCCCCGTGGACGCGTCGCCGGTGAGGGTCCCGTCTGCGGGAGCCACGCTCCAGACGACTTCCACGCCCGGCACCGGGTTCCCGTACCCGTCGAAGACCGTCACGCCCAGAGGGTTGGGGAGGGCCGTTCCCACCGTCGCGGTCTGCCCGTCGGCACCGTCCCACGGAGTGACCTCCGCCGGCGCGCCGGGGGTGCCGGTGGCGGTGAAGGTGGTGGACACGCCACCCGCCTCCACCACGAGGGAGTTCCCGCCCGCCTCCTGCGCGAGCGTCCACGTGCCCTCGGCGTACCCCCCGGGGTCGGTGGTGGTGCTCCCGGTCACGGAGCCCGAGCCGGAGGGCGTCCAGACCACTTCGGCTCCGGGGACACCGGTTCCGTTCTCGTCCACCACGTGGACGACCACGGGGTCGGTGAGCGCCTCTCCCACGATCCCGACCTGCCCGTCACCGGACACGGGCGTCACCGCCGCCGGAGCCCCGATGACCGTCGCCGTGAACAGGACGGTGTCGGGTCGCACCGCGAAGGTGGTCTCGTGGGAGGGCGGCGGGTCGTGCCAGAGGCCGAAGGCCCAGGCGGCGAGCTGCTTGTCTCCCAGCGTCGAGCCGACCTCCCACGCACCCGAGGCCAATCCGTCCGGGCCCGTCGTCACCTCCAGGGGAGTCACGGTCCCGTCGTCGGAGAGCACCGAGAAGTGGACCGTGGCGCCGGCCACGTCCTGTCCGTGGACATCCACCACGCGCACCGTGGGCGACACCGATCCGGACTCACCGAAGGTCACGATGGAACCGTCTCCCGACTCCACCACCATCTGCGCCGGGAGCGCCCACCGGAAGCGGCTGAAGGAGGAGATGAGACCACCCAGACCGAGGTGGGCCGCCGCCAGGGGCTGGGGTCCCATCCACTTCCAGACCGCGTTCACCCCCAGTGCGGCGTACCTCCCCAGACCGGACGCAGGCACGTCGAGGAGGGAGGCGCCCAGGTACGACGACGTGCTGCAGATGGTGGACGCGACGTTCTGGAGCCCCTGAACCACTCCCGAACCATCCGTGGCGAAGCGGTGGATCTGGACCAGGTCGTCCTGGTCTCCCTGGATCCCCTCGAAGATGGTCGGATCCACACAGATCGACACCGTGGCCTCGTAGTCCAGCGGGTCGGTGAGCTCGGGGTAGGTCGTGATCCGGAAACAGGGGCCCCACTGCGGCGCGTCCAGGAAGGGGATGCACTCCTCACCTTCCATCTGCAGGAACAGATCCGGATCGATCCGTTCGAGCACGACCATGATGGGAGGATGCTCGTCCCCCGGAAGTCCGTCCGGCGGGAGGTACACACCCAGGGGAGCGTCTCCCACCTGATTCAGAACCAGCGTTCCACCCGATTCGTCGAGGACGGCGCCGGAGATGCACTCGATCACGTAGGCGTACTCGGAGGTACACAGCGCCCGGGTGCTCAGCCAGAACTTCACGGGGATGGTCTCGCCCAGCCGGAAGGCGTAGAGCCCCGGGATATCTTCCCCGGGGGTCGTCCCCGACGGATCCTGGGGATTCACGTCCATGTACCCCATGACCTCGCCGGCCAGGAGAACCCGGATCCGATAGTTCTTCATGGGGTCCAGCGGCGCCGTCTCCGGTCCGTTGGTGTCCCACGAGATCACGTAGTGCGCGTCCGCCACCTGGGCCGACCCCGGCCCGAACGTGGCCACGGGCGCGCCCGTGCACGCCCAGGAGTCGTCCAGCTCACAGACCTCCATGGCCGGAAGCAGGTTCGGGTTGAACGTCCCCACGATGTCCGGCGAAGGGACGAGCGGCGGGAGGAAGTAGAACTCGGCGGACCCGCCGGAACTCCCGTCCAGGAGTGCGTGGGCAGGGGCCGTGAGGATGAGATCCGAACTGCCTTCGGGGACCACGGGGCCGTGGTCGGCGCAGGAGGCGACGGACAAGGAGAGAATGAGTCCGGCGCAGACGAATACGGCTTTACGCATGGGGGGGGGAAGTCCTGTCATCAGGGAATGGATCAGCGCAGGACCCACCGGGCCCTGGAGATCTCGAACGCCCCCCCCTTCATGTTCATGATAGTGCGATCCTGGCGGGTGCCCGTCAAGTCTCTCGTGGGAGTGGAGTGGAGGACTCGCCTCAGTTGAGGGTGCGTATCCGCTCGAAGTCGGGATCCCCCCGGAGCTCGTTCCACCACCACTGCAGCCCGCTCGTCCTCCCGAAATGCCCCGGATGCGCCGCCACGTAGCGGCGGAGCACGTCCAACGCGCCGTCCTTGTCTCCCATGATCACGCGCATGGCGGCCTCCACGGTGGGCGTGTCCCCGCCGGGGTCCTGTTCGGGAGTGAGGCGAGCCCGGAGCAGCACGGCGTTGGCGCTGTCGGGGAGCCCCGCGCGGGCGATCACACCACCCAGGGCCATCTGGTTGAGGGAGCGAAGGAGCGTGCCGGCGGCTCCTCCCGGGAGGAGCGGTTCCAGCTCGGCGAGGAGCTCCCACGCTCCATCGACGTCGGGAGTGCCGGCGGCGCGCATGGTCAGGAGGAAGATCCGGCACTGGGTGAAGCGGAAGTTCTCGGGGAATCGGTCGTACCCTCGCAAGCACCACTCCGTCGCCTGGCCGTAGTCCTCGATGTCGTACGACGCGGAGTACAGACGCCACAAGACCCCGTCGATGACGCCGAGGAAGGCGTCGTTCCTGTAGGCGTTGCGCGCGGCGGTGATGGCCTCGAAGGGCTCTCCCACCTGGTAGTAGAGGTGGCTCAGCGTGCTGAATGCACCGGCTCTCGACCCATCCAACTCGACGGCCAGCTCAAGGCCCCGTTGCGCCTCCGCCAGCAACGGGTCGAGGTCCGCGGGATCGGCCACGAGCTGCATGGTCCAACGCCGGTACAGAGCCGTGGCCTTCAACTCCATGGCCGCGGCGTTGTTGGGCTCCACCGCCAACGCCGCGTCGGCGCGCTCCACCGCCCGCGTGAGCGCCGCGTCGATCTCGTCCACGCTTTCCGCGAGGGGGACCCGTTCGTACCACGCCTGCCCTTCCAGGACGGTGGGCTCGGTCCAGGACACGTCCGCCGCCTGCGCGAGACCGAAGGCGGCCTCCGCCTCCGCGAAACCCCGGGCGGCCTCGGCCGCGTCGCCTCTCCGGATGGCGGACACGGCGCTCCTCAACGACCGCTCGCCACGGGCCACGTGCAACCAGGCGGCCGCGGTGGGGGCCCTGGATCGGGATTCGCGTACCCGCACCTCGATCCCCAGAACCTCCCGCAGCTTCTCCGAGATGCCCCCGGCGAGTTCGCTCCCCAGCGTGGACACCGAATCTGCGGGCCATTCATACGACTCCCGGGATATCTCGATCCCGCTGGCCCCATCGTGGAGGCGCACGGTGACCACGAGTTCGTCGTCGTCCTGCTCCAACGAACCGGTGATGACGGACCCCGCGCCGAGGATCCTGGCGACCGAATCCACCGAAAGCCCCGCGCCCCGTACCTGCTCGGATCCGTTCCGGGAGATCACGTCGAACTCGTCCACCCGGCTCAGGGCACCGATGATCCCGTCCGTGAGTCCGTCCGCCACGGGCGCCAGGGAACCGTCGTCGGAGTCGTCATCGAGGTAGAGCACCGCTATGGTCAGGAGATCGAGCCCCGCCTCCTCCCCCGCGCGATCCCCCGCCTGGTCCGCCATCCACGACCGGACCATGCTCCCGGAGGTGCCCGCGGCCGCCACGAGGATGACGAAGAGGAGCACCAGCTCGACGGGACGTGCCTTCTGCTCTCCCTTCTCGCCGTGGTACCATCCCACGACGAGCGCGACCAGGAGCCCGAAGAGGTACAGCGTGAGGGACACGCGGTACACGATCCCGGGAAGGATGTCCCGATCGACCACGGTGGACACGACCTCGAGGGCGACCCATCCACCCACGAGATAGGTCACCACGATCTGCGTGATCCGTCGCTGCTTCAGTTGATCCCAGAGACCCAAAGGAACTCCTGCGGGAGTGGGGGAAACCTCAGGCGTGAGAGTGGGACGGGCCCACCGGAATGTCAATCGGAACGCGGGTCCCCTTCTTCCGGCGGGCGCCTGCCCCGAACCAGATTGAGGAGGAGCCCCACGGCGAGAACCGCCGCCGCGACCCAGACCATCCAGGAGCGACCGGATCGGATCCCCATCAGCGCCATCACCGAGCCCACCGCCAGGATTCGGACCTTCCAGCCGAGATGGCGGTCTTCGCCGCGCCGTCGCCGCGTCACGAACACGGGCACGTCCCACCCGGCCGGGATGTCTTCATCTCCGTCCTCTCTCCAGGAAGCGCCGCACGCCGGACCGGCACTCCTCGGTCATACGGGCCTCCACGTTCACCTCGGCGCCGCGGGCCACTCCCGCTTCGAGACCGAGAGAATCCAACTCGTACAGAAGCCCCTTGGTGAGCCCGAGCGCCGTTCCGGGACGCGAAGCCAGGCCGGCCAGGAAGACGCCGACCTCCTCCTCGAAGGTGCCCGCGGGGAGCACCCGGTTCACCAGCCCCAGGAAACGGGCCTCCTCCGCTCCGACGCGATGTCCCCCCGTGACCAGGTCGAAGGCCCGGCTCTCGGTCACCTTCCGCCGCAGGATGGCCATGACCATGGCGGGAACGAACCCCAGGTGCACCTCGGGATAACCCAGCTCGGCGTCCTCGTGCGCCAACACGAGATCGCAGGCGGTGGCCAACCCGCACCCGCCCGCCAGGGCCCTCCCCTGCACCACCGCCACCACGGGGACGGGTAGGGCCCGAAGCCGCAGGAGGAGGTCGCCCAGAGCCCGCGCGTCCGCCAGGTTCTCCTCCCTTCCCAGGGCCGCGATGCGTTCCAGCTCCGCGAGGTCGGCTCCGGCGCAGAAGTCCTTGCCGGCGCCGCGCAACGCCACCACGCGGACCTGCGGATCCCGCTCGACGCGGGCAAGCGCGGCGGTGAGCGCGTCCACCAGGGCCTGGTTCAGGGCGTTGCGCTTGTCCGGGCGGTTGAGCGTGAGGGTGGCGACGCCATCCTCCACCTGTTCGAGCACCAGGGGGTCGGACATCGTCATCCCTCCGGGTGGCGATCCGCCGAGCCCGGCTCCCACCCCGCCGGAACGCGCCCCAACCCGGCCACGGACTCGGCCACGACCGCATCCACCTCCACCTCCATGCGCAGGAGGGCCGAACTCAGGACCTTCCCTTGGGCGTCGGTACGGAGCGATACCGTGCCACCGCCGTCCAGGGCGCCATGGAGGACGAAGTTGAGCGCGTGGAGGTTGGGAAGCTCGTAGCGGTCCACCTCCCCCTCGACCAGAGATCCGAAGTGGGCCTTCACCCGCTCGGCCGTGACCTCGCGCTCCAGGATGGGAAAGAGGTCCGGACGGTAGGCGATGAGCCCCACGTTGGCCGAATTCCCCTTGTCACCGGAGCGGGCGTGGGCCAGGCGGGCCAGGGCGATCCGGGTCATACGTCGACCACCTCCACCGTAAGGAAGGGCTCCACCGCGTCCCTGCGGATGAGCGCCGGCCAATAGGCCACCATCTCCTGGACACGTCCCCGTCCACCGGCGTATCCGGTCACCGAGGGCGGACCGGTGAGGACCAGCGGCGCCATCTCCCGCGTGAAGCGCTCCACCGCATCCCGGTCGCGGGAGCGTACCGCCATGCGGAGCTGCACCTCGGGGAGATCCTCCGGAGGACTTCCCGCCACGGGTCCGTGGGCCGCGTTCCACCCCACGAATTCGGTATGGACGTCGTCGAACCGCAACCCGAGGCGGGAAAAGCGCTTGCGCAGCATATGCTCCGCCGCGCGGGCCTTGGCGAGGGCGTCGGGCCAGGTATAGAGAAGCGTCCCTTCGGACCGCCACCCGGCGGTATACGCGATGGACACCTTGAGGAACTCGGTGGGAGGGCGGCCCGTGACCCCCTCCACCCGGACCCGGTCGTTCCCTTCGTCGGAGAGATGGATCGAAGTGAAGTCCGCCGCCACGTCGGGCGTGAGGACGGCCCGCGGATCGCCGATCTCGTAGACGATCTGTTCGGTGACCGAGGCGCGGTCGACGCGCCCTCCCGTGCCGGGGTGCTTGGTGACCGTGAAGGCTCCCGATTCCTCCACCTCCAGCACCGGGAACCCCATGGTGTCGTAGTCCGGTGTGGTCCACCACTCGGCCATGCAGTTCCCTCCCGTGGCCTGGGCGCCGCACTCGTTCACGTGCCCGGCGAGGGCCGCCGCCGCCATGAGATCGTAGTCCGACGGATCCCATCCGAACTCGTGGACCAGGGGCGCGGCGGTGAGGGCCGGATCGGCGCAGCGTCCGGTGACCACCACCCCGGCGCCCAGCTCCAGGGCGCGCACGATGGGTGCGGCCCCGACGTAGGCGTTGGCGCTCCGCACCCGGTCCCGGATCGTGGAGAGGGGCTCTCCCGTCTCCAGGTTGGCCAGCTCGTGTCCGGCGGCCAGGAGGTCGTCCAGGCGGTCCATGAGGTCGTCGCCGGAGACGATCCCCACGCGCCCCAGCGTGGCCGAACCCGTGACTCCCGCGTCCCGGCCCGCCTGCGCCACCGCCTCGGCGCAGGCCGTGGGGTTGAGCCCCCCCGCGTTGGCGATGACCCGGATCCCGCGCTCTTCGCACACGGGATAGATCCGGCGCATGAGGTCCACGAAGTCCCGGGCGTACCCTCCCCGGGGGTCCCGGTCCCTGAGCTTCCGCATGATGGACATGGTGACCTCGGCCAGGTAGTCCATCACCAGATAGTCCACCGGCCCGCCCTCCACGAGACGGACGGGCGCGTCCAGGTCGTCTCCCCAGAAGCCCGACCCACCGGCCACGCGCACCACCCGCCGCTCAGCCATGGGCTCCGTCGGGGAGGTGGAACGCGCCCAGGTGGGGTCCGGGGTTGTTGAGGGAGGCGCGCAGGAGCAACTCCAGGGCGGGCCGGACCTCTTCGGCCAGGACGATCTCGTCCACGAAGCCCCGGGCGGCGGCGAAGCGCGCGTCGAGCTGGCGGTCGTAGTCCTCGCGGACCTCGTCCATGCGGGTGCGGAGGTCCTCGTCGGGAACCTTCCCCTCCGCCTTGAGCGCCTCGATCTGGGAGCTGAACAGGGCCATGATGGCGCTCTCACCCTCCATGACGCCCATGCGCCCCGTGGGGAGGGAGAGGATGAAGTCGGGGTCGAACCCCTGCCCCGCCATGGCATAGTAGCCGGCGCCCGAGGCGTGGTTCACGGTGAGCACCAGCTTGGGAACTGTGGCGGTGGCCATGGCCTCCACGAACTCCGCTCCGGCCCGGATGATCCCCGAGTGCTCGGCCGCCGGCCCCACCATGAAGCCGGACACGTCCTGAACGAAGAGGAGCGGCGTGCCGTGGCGGTTCATCGTCTCGATGAAGTAGGCCACCTTGCGGGCGCTCTCCGTGTAGACGATCCCGCCGAAGCGCGGTGGCCCGCCGCGGGAGTCCTTGACCATCCCCCGGGCGTTGGCGATGACCCCCACGGGGATCCCGTGGATGAACCCCGTCCCGCAGATCATCTCGGCGGCGTGCCCAGGCTGGAACTCGTCGAACCCATCCCCGTCCAGGATCACCTCGAGAAGGTGGTGCGTGTCGTAGGGTTGGCGGTGGTCGGGGGGGAGGATGTCGTAGAGCTCCTCCTCGCCACGCGCCGGCGGTGTTCCGGCGGCGGGGGGCTCCCGTCGTTCCCGCTCCCGGGTGGAGGGGAGCTCGCGCACCAGGACACGCAGGCGCTCCAGGCACGCCTCGTCGTCGGGCTCGCGGTAGTGGGCGACCCCGCTCACCTCGGTGTGCACCCGCGCACCCCCCAGCGACTCGGAGTCCACCGACTGCCCCGTGGCGCCCTTGACCAGGTTCGGCCCCCCGAGCCCCATGAAGGAGGTCCCGTCCACCATGACGATGACGTCGGACAGCGCCGGCAGGTAGGCGCCGCCGGCGATGCACGGGCCCATGACGGCGGCCAGCTGGGGGATCTTCAGGTACCGACGCATCACCGAGTTGTAGTAGAACAGGCGGGCCGCGCCGTACTGGCCGGGAAAGACCCCTCCCTGGTAGGGGAGGTTCACGCCCGCCGAGTCCACCAGGTACACGATGGGGATCCGGCAGCGCATGGCGATCTCCTGGGCCCGGAGCATCTTCTTGATGGTCTCCGGCCACCAGGAACCGGCCTTCACGGTGGCGTCGTTGGCCACCACCACCACCTCCCTCCCGTGGATGCGGCCCACCGCGGTGACCACGCCGGCGCCGGGCGCCTGGCCCTCGTAGAGATCGTGCGCCACGTAGAGTCCCACCTCCACGCAGGGGCCGTCTTCGTCCAGAAGGCGGGCGAGGCGCTCGCGAGCGGTGAGCTTCCCTTGCTTGTGCTGGCGCTCGATACGGTCGGGGCCTCCCCCCAGCTTGAGGTGGGCCCGGAGCTCCCGGATCTCGGTGGAGACGCGGGACAGACGGTCCTCGCCGGGCCCGGTCACACCCGGGGCCGCCGGGGGTGGCTCCCCACGCGGCTCACACCAGTTCCCGGCTGGCGTACCACTCCCGGATGTACGCGATGGCATCGGTGGTGGCCGTGCCCGGACCGAACAGCCGGCCGATCCCCTGGGCTTCCAGAGTAGCGACGTCGTCTTCGGGAATGATCCCTCCCCCGGTGAGGAGCACGTCGTCGGCGCCGGCCTCGTCCAGGAGCTTCTTCACCCGGGGAAAGAGCGTCATGTGGGCCCCGGACAGGACCGACATGGCCACCACGTCGACGTCCTCCTGTACGGCGGCGCTCACGATCATCTCCGGCGTCTGGTGCAACCCGGTGTAGATGACCTCGAAGCCCGCGTCACGGAAGGCGCTGGCGATGACCTTGGCGCCGCGGTCGTGACCGTCCAGCCCCGGCTTCGCCACCAGCACACGAATCTTCTGGTCCGACTCAGTCATGGATCTTCCTCACTCGTTCAACCGACCCCGGCGGGATGCCCGCGGGCCGACAGGTAGGCCGGCAACTCCGACAGCGATGAGATGGAAGGTGCCCGGTTTCCGTGGATCTCCAGCGGGTCGAGGACCACGGCTTCGAGACCGGCTTCCCTGGCACCAAGATAATCCACGGGATACAGATCCCCTACGTAGAGGCACGTCGCCGGCGGAAGCCCCATCCTCCGACACCCCTCGTGGAAGATTCCGGCGGCGGGCTTGGCGACTCCCACCCGGTCCGAGTCCACCACGAACTCGAAGTACTCCCGCAACCCGCATCGCTCGATGAGCGCTTCCATGCGTCCGTCGGCGTTGGAGATGACCCCCAGGCGGAACCCGTTGTTCCGCAACGCCTGCAAGACCTCCGGAGTGCCCGTCTCCACGTGGGTCCAGAGGTGGTCCCGGCGGTGCACCTCCACCACCGCCATCCCGGCGTCGACCCGGGAATCCTCGGGCACGCCGCTCCCCGCGATGATGTCCGTGAAGTACTCGCGCCAGACCTCGGGTTCCGTGCCCTGGGCCCCCGGAGGGAGCCCCGCGTGGAGCCTCCGCCGGGCCTGGAACTCGAGCGTGCGGAAGCCGGAAAGCTCCAGGTCGGCTCCGTAGCCGCGCAGGAGCTCCACCATGCGCACGGGGTCGAGATACACCAGGGTGTTTCCCGCGTCGAAGAGAACCGCGCGCACGCCGTTGGGCTCCATCAGAAGAATACCGGCTCCTTGTACGAGCCGAACACCTCTTCCATCGCGTGACGGATCTCGAAGAGGGTGCAGTACGCCCGGGCACACTCCAGGATCGGTGACATCAGGTTCTCACCGGAGAGGCACGCCTCCCGGAGGACCGCGAGCGTGGACTCCACCCGTGCGTCGTCGCGGCGGCCCCGGAGATCGGCCATTCTCTTCTTCTGTCTCTCCTCGACGGACGCGTCGATCTTGAGGGTGTCGATCTCCACCTTCTCCGATCCCTCGGTGAAGGCGTTGACGCCGACCACGAGCCGTTGGCCCGCCTCGATCTCACGCTGCTGGCGCATGGCCGACGCCGAGATCTCCTGTTGGAACCACCCCTCCTCGATCCCGGGCACGACCCCACCGAGCTCCTCCACGCGGCGGAAGATGTCCATGGTCTCGGCCTCGAGCTGATCCGTGAGACTCTCGATGAAGTACGAGCCCGCCAGCGGATCGATGGTGTTGGGCACACCCGTCTCGTAGGCCAGGATCTGCTGCGTGCGCAGCGCGATCCGTACGGCCTTCTCGGTGGGGAGGGACAGCGTCTCGTCCATGGAGTTGGTGTGGAGGGACTGGGTCCCCCCCAGCGCCGCCGCCATGGCCTGATAGGCCACCCGCACGATGTTGTTCTCCGCCTGCTGGGCCGTGAGGCTCACCCCCGCGGTCTGGGCGTGGGTGCGCAGACGCCACGAGTCGGGGTCCTGGGCTCCGTACCGCTCCCGCATCCCCCGGGCCCAGATGCGCCGCGCGGCCCGGAACTTGGCGATCTCCTCGAAGAAGTCGTTGTGGACGTCGAAGAAGAAGGAGAGGCGGGGCGCGAAGGCGTCCACGTCCAGCCCCCGGGCGATCCCCCGCTCCACGTATTCGAATCCGTTGCGGAGGGTGAACGCCAGCTCCTGGGCGGCCGTGGCCCCGGCCTCGCGGATGTGGTAGCCCGAAATGGAGATGGGGTTGTACTTGGGCGCGTGGTCGCTGCACCACTCGAACATGTCCACGATGCAACGCAACGCCGGCTCCGGCGGGAAGATCCAGGCGTGCTGCGCCTGGTACTCCTTCAGGATGTCGTTCTGGACCGTGCCGCGCAGCACCTTGGACGATACCCCCTGCTTCTCCGCCGCCGCCACGTAGAAGGCGAGAAGGATGATGGCGGGTCCGTTGATGGTCATGGAGACGGAGACCTGATCCAGCGGGATCCCTTCGAAGAGGGTCTCCATGTCGGCCAGCGACGAGATGGCCACGCCGCACACCCCGACCTCGCCCAGCGACCTGGGGTGGTCCGAGTCGTACCCCATGAGGGTGGGGAAGTCGAAGGCCACGGACAGCCCCGTCTGCCCATGCTCCAGGAGGTACTTGTACCTCTGGTTGGTCTCTTCGGCGGTGGCGAACCCGGCGAACTGGCGCATGGTCCAGAGCCGGGTACGGTACATGGTCGTGTACGGCCCCCGGGTGAAGGGATACTCCCCGGGAAAGCCCAGGTCCTCCAGATAGAAGTCCGCACCCGAGTGGTCTTCCGGCGTGTAGAGGGGGTGGATCTCGCGCCCCGATATCGTGGAGAAGGAGACTTCCCTCTTGGGCGTGGACGCGTAGGCGTCCTCCCATTCCGCGAGGCGAGCCTTCATGTCCCGCAGCTCCGTCTCACGCCGTGCGATGGCGTCCGCGAGCTCACTGCGGGTGACGAGATCCTTCTCGATGGTGGACATACGGGACTCCTCGGGGCTCGGTACCAACGGACGCTCTCCCTACACCTCAAGCTGAAAGATGTCCTGAACCGGGGAGGAGGGTCAACGCAGGGGGCCGCGATCCTTGAGGAGAGCACGCAGGATCGTGTCCGCCACGGAGTACGGAGTGCCGCGCCCTTCCTGGATGTCGTCGAGCCCTCGGGCCATACGGTCCTGGACCTCGGGAGAGGCCCACGCCAGTCGGTGCAGTTCCCGATCCACCACGTCGGACACCCTCCCCCGCGCGCGCAGGCGGCGGCGGCGGACCAACTCTCCGCTCTCCTCCAACCACGTCCGGTGATCCACGATGGCCGCGAGGAGCTCAGGTACGCCCTCCCCGGTCTGGGCCGTGGTCTTGAGGACGGGGATCTGCCACCCGCCTTCGTGGGGCGCTGGGGCGTCCTCCGTGGCTTCCTTCTTCATCATCCTGCTCAGGTCCACGCCATGGTGGGCCGGGACGTCGCTCAGGGCGTGGCCCGTCCGCAGGTGGATGGCCTGCCGGATCTCCCGGAGGAGCCGGTCCGCCCCGGGACGATCCGCCTTGTTGATCACGAACACGTCGGCGATCTCCATGAGCCCCGCCTTCATCGCCTGGATGGCGTCCCCGGACTCGGGGACCAGCACCACCACGACGGTGTCCGCCGCGGCCGTGATCTCCAACTCCGTCTGCCCCACCCCCACCGTCTCCACGAGAACGCGCTCGAACCCGAACGCGTCCATGAGGTCGATGACCTCCTTGGTGGTGGCGGCCAGCCCACCCAGAGATCCCCGGGTGGCCATGGAGCGGATGAAGATGCCCGGATCGGTGGCCAGCTCGTTCATCCGGATCCGGTCCCCCAGTAGGGCTCCACCGGAGTAGGGCGACGTGGGATCCACCGCCACGATCCCCACGTGTTCGTCCGCCTGGCGATACGCCCGGGCCAGCTCGGCGACCAGGCTCGACTTCCCCGCGCCGGGGGGGCCCGTGAACCCGATCCGGCGGGTCCGGGAGCCGGTCGCCAGCACCGTGTGCAGGAAGTCCTGGAACCCCTCGCGCTGGTTCTCCACCAGGGAGATGGCCCGGGCCAGAGCCAGGGGTTTGCCTCCCCGGAACTGGTCGAGGAGGCGGGTATGGGTCACGGAGAGTCGATTTTCGGACACGTGCACGCGGTCGAAGGGAGGAGGCTCAGGGTGATGCTCCAGCCGCCAATGCTACGACGACGGCGGCCAAAATCCCAGGGGATCGTCCTCCTACCGCCACTCCTCGGGCCGGATCCTGCGGGCGTGCCGCAACGGGTTTTCCAGGAGGTGCGTCGGGATGAACAGGACCACCACGAACATCACCAGCGCCGCCAGCAGCCCGGCCCCGAGCGCCCACCAGTTGCGCAGTTCGAGAAAGAGGATGGAGCTGATCACCGCGGTGGCGGTAGCGAAGATGCTGAGAAGGAGGCGCCGGGCCTGGAGATGCACGAACCGCTCTTGTGCCTGAACGTCCCGGGGGTGCACCCGGACCCGCAACTCCTCCCGCTCCGCCCGTGTGACCAGGTCCCGCACGGAGCGGAGCGTCCCCTGGGTCTCTTCGACGACGTTGCGCGCGAACTGCGCGGGCTGCTGACCGGTGGTGCGGAGGAGGGCGTCGCGGTGCTGGCGGATCACCCCCCGAACGAACGTGAGCCCGTCGAAGTTGTCGTCGTAATGGAAGGCCAGCCCCTCCAGGAGAACGGCGGTGCGGAAGAAGTAGACCAACTCCTGCGGGAGGAGGAGCGGCCACGTGTAGAAGGTGTCCAGGACCTGGGTGACCACCTCCTCCACGATCCTCGGGCGGGACGTGGTGCGCGCCCGCTCGATGATGCGCAGGAGTTCGGTGGCGGCCTCCCGGATCTCTCCGCGCGAGACCTCGGGGCTGATCATCCCCAGTCGATACATCTCGTTGATCACCGCGTCGAGGTCCTCGCGACCCACGGCGAGGGCGGTGTTGAGGATGGCCGTTCGCGTCCAACGCGGCACTTCGAGAACGGCTCCCCAGTCGAGGACCACCAAGGTGCCGTCGTCCTGCACCAGGAGGTTTCCCGGGTGGGGGTCGGCGTGCATGAAGCCGTCCACCATCATCATCCGGAGATAGATCCCGGTGAGTCGCTCCATGACCTGCTTGAAGGAGAGCCTCCTGGATCGGAACAGGTCGTGGAGGTGATCGATCTTCGTGCCGGAGCAGTACTCCATGACCAGGACCCGCCGGCGCGTGAAGTCCTCGAGCACGTCCGGTGCCCGCACGCCCCGCTCTCCCCGGAAGAAGCGCTGGAAACGGCGGATGTTGTCCGCCTCCATACGGAAGTCCATCTCGTGGCGGACCCGCACGCTGAACTCCCGCACCACGTTGGTGATCCCCCGCACCTGGTGGGTGGGAAAGAGGATGTTCAGCCAGAAGAGGATCCTGTAGGAGATGTCCAGGTCCAGCGCGACGGCCTCCTCGACCCCGGGGCGGAGCACCTTCACCACGACTTCGCGTCCCCCCACCCGGGCCCGATGGACCTGCCCCAGGCTCGCCGCCGCCAGGGGCTCGTGTTGGAAATCTTCGAAGATGTGCTCGGCCGGGGATCCCAGCTCTTCTTCGATCACCCTCAGGATCTCGTCCAACCGGTGGGGCGGAACCTGGTCCTGGAGCTTGCTGATCTCGGTGAGGTACGGCTCGGGCAGGATGTCCGCCCGTGAGCTGAGGAGCTGGGCGAGCTTGACGAAGGACGGCCCCAGCCCGGCCAGGCAGGCGCGGAGCCGCTCGGCGCGTCGTTGGTGGTGTTCCCCCTTCCTCTTCGCCGGCCGCCCGAGGATCACCCACGACCGCCGATCACGGAGGAACGCCAGGACGAAGGGCGTGATGCGCAGGAGGACCGAGGCCGTGCGGACGAGACTTTTCATGCGCTCAGAGAAGCAGCTCCGTGGCCAGGCCGAGGAGGAGGAAGAATCCGCACAGGTCCGTGAGGGTCTGTATGAATACGGACGAAGCCACGGAAGGGTCCAATCCCAGGCGATCCAGCGTGGTGGGGATGAACGCGCCGGCGAAGCCCGCCACCACCTGGTTCCCCCACATGGCCAGGAGCACCACGCCCCCCAGCATCGGATCGCCCCCCACCAGGAAGCTGATGCCGGCGATGGCCACACCCAGCACCCCCCCGTTCACCGCTCCCACCAACAACTCCTTGGCCACGGAGTCCCTGGTGCTCACTCCGCCCTCGACGGTGATCCGCCGGATGGTCACCGCCAGGGCCTGCGTGCCCGAGCTCCCCCCCATGGCCGCGATGATGGGCGCCACGAAGGCGAGGATGAGGACGTGCTGGATGGTGTCCTGGAACACGAGGATCACGGAGGCGGCCCCCGTGGCCGTCACCAGGTGGAGAAGGAGCCAGGGGAGGCGGGCCTTCACCGACTCCATCCACGAGTCGCGGAGGTCCTCCTCGTCGGTGATTCCGGCCAGTCGCAGGATGTCCTCCGTCTGCTCCGCCTCGATGACGTCGATGACGTCGTCGAAGGTGATGCGGCCGAGGAGGACGTCGAACTCGTTCACCACCGGAAGCGAGGCCAGATTGTACCTCGAGATCAGCCGCCCGACCTCCTCCTGATCCACGTCCGGGCGCACCGAAGCCGCCACCGGCTCCACCAACTCGGCGACCGTCGCGTCGGGCTCGGCGATGACCAGGGAGTCCAGCCGCACCGTCCCGAGAAGACGCCGGCGGTCGTCCACGACGAACACCGAGTAGAAATCCTCCACTTCCCGCCCCTGGATACGCACCTCCGCCAGTGCTTCCAAGGCCGTGAGCGTGACCGCGACCGATACCAGCTCCGTGGTCATCAGCCCGCCGGCGGACTCCTCGTCGTACAGGAGCAGGCCGCGAAGGTCTCCCGCCTCCTCCACGGGAAGGGCATCGAGGATCTTCCTCTGCTCCTCCGGCTCCAATTCGCCGATGAGGTCGGCCGCGTCGTCGTCCGCGAGCTCGTGGAGGAGCTCGGCGCCCCGTTCGGGCTCGAGGGCGGCCAGCAGATCTCCCCGGTCCTCGCCTTCCTCCATCTCCGCCAACGTCTCCGACGCGAGTTCGGTGGGGAGGACGGAGAAGAGCTGGACCTGCTGGGCCTCGTCGAGGGCCTCCACCAGATCCGCGAGATCCGAGGGATGGAGATCGAGAACGGACTGGCTCAATGCCTCCATGTCGCCCGACGCCACGATGGACTTCAGGTGCTCCTGGATGTCTTCCGGTGACGGGTTGGACATGGCTGCCGCGGAGAGGTGGGAGAGGCCAACGGACGCACGGAAGATCCTCGGGTGGTCACGCCGCCGCAAGCGGCCGTCCACGGCGCGGGTGGAGGCGGGCGAACCGGCGTGGGCGGTTCAGTCGCTCCGGGGAAGCTCCGGCTCCCGGAGGATCTCGCCCACCAGTTCCTCCTGCCTCAGGAACATCTCCCCGTCCGTTCGTTCATCACCTTCGGGGTGATCGTACCCGAGAACGTGGAGCGTCCCGTGGACCGCCAGGCGGACCAGCTCCTCCTCCACCGGGACTCCCAGCTCCGCGGACTGGCGGCGAGCCTGGTCGACACCGACGTACACGTCACCGAGTGGTGGCCCGCCCTCACGTCCGAGGGAAAAGGAGATGACGTCCGTGGGGCGATCGTGGGCGAGATACGTCCGGTTGAGCGCCTGGATCCGCACATCGTCGAGGAGGGTCAGGGAAATCTCACCCTCGCTCCACCCCTCCGCCTCCAGGACGTGCCGCACGGCGCGCTCCAACGAACCCCGCCGGGCTTCCCACTCCTCGGGCAGATCGATGAGGACGTCCAATCCGGTCCCTCCGTCAGCCCCGCCGGGGCTCTTCCGCCGGCACCGCGCCCTTGACTCCGTCCGGGGCGTCTGTGAGATGCTTCGTGGCCGGGTACTCGATGCGGCGGTGGAGCACCCCGGAGAGGATCTGCACGAACTGGTTCTTCACCTCCGAGACCTCCGCCAGGGTGAGGGGAGCGTCGTCGAGCTGGGTGTCGGCGATCTTGGCGTCGACGATGTTGTCGATGAGGTCGCGGATCCGTTCCCTGGTGGGGTCCTTGAGGGCGCGCGTGGCGCCCTCGCACGAGTCGGCCAACAGGACGATGGCGGTCTCCTTGCTTCGGGGCCTCGGTCCGGGATAGGCGAAGAGCTCCGTGTCGATCTCTCCGTTCGCCTCCTCCAACGCCTTCTCGTAGAAGAACCCGATCCGCTGGGTCCCGTGGTGCTCCAGGATGAAGTCGAGCAGCACGGCGGGCACGTTCTCCTCGCGGGCCAGGCGCGCGCCCTCCGTGACGTGCTCCTTCACGATGGCGGCGGACGTCTCGGGCTTGAGCTTGTCGTGGGGATTCCGGCCGTCGGTCTGGTTCTCCACGAAGTAGTGGGGCTTGAGCATCTTCCCGACGTCGTGGTAGTACACGCCCACCCTGCACAGGAGACCGTTCGCGCCGATGGCGTTCGCCGCCGCCTCGGAGAGGTTGGCCACGCTGATGGTGTGCGCGTAGGTGCCGGGCGCCTCCAGCGAGAGCCTGCGCAGGAGGGGGCGGGCGGGATCCGCCCACTCGAGGAGCGTCTGGTCCGTCGTGATGCCCGTGAAGAGCTCGAACACCCAGAGGAAACCGATGGCGAGGAGCGAGGAGATGGTGGCGTTTCCCGCGGAGTACAACACTCCCCGCGCGATCTCGGCCGGCTCCCGGGACGTCACCAACCCGTCCGCCAGCAGCACCACGCCCGCGGCCACCGTGATGATGGCGATGGAGACCCAGGTTTCGGAGCGGCGACGCACCGCGCGGATGCTCAGGGCGGCTCCGATCCCTCCGGCCATGACGACCAGGGGCGTTCCGTAGTCCGCGAACGCCGGAAGCGCGCCGGTCACGGCGGCGAGCACGAAGACCAGGAGCACCGACATGCGCGCGTCCCAGAGCACCGCCACCGGTAGCGCCACGAAAGCGACCGGGAGCCATTCGGCGGCCAGGCCGTTCCTCGCCACCGCCGCCGCGGCCGTGAAATACACCGCGGTGAGAAGGGCGATGAGGCCGAGCCAGCGGAAGTTCCCGTACACCTCGGGCCGGAAGAAGAAGAGCACGAGGCCGAACATCCCCAGGAGGGCGAAGTGGAGGAGCCACGCGCCGAACAAGGGGCCGGGGCGGATGCCTTCGGCTTCCAGGAGTCCCTGCGTCCGGAGTTGGGCCTCGTAGGCCGCCAGACGGGCCAGCTCGTCGGCGGTGACCGGATCGGCGGCACGCACGATGGCCTGACCCTGGAGCACGTCCGCCCGCGTGGTGGGGACGGAGCGCGCGGCCGCGTCACGGTCCAGTTCGGTGGCGACCACGTTCAGGCGAAGGCTGTATTCGATCCGTCGGATGAGGATGAGGCGCAGGAGGTCGGCCACGTCGGGGGGTGTGGAGGTGGGAAGAAGCTCCGCCGCCCGCGAATAGTAGTCTCCGGCCGTGAGGACGCTGGACGTGGCCACGGTCCGCTCGTTCCCCTCATGCCTCACCACGATGGACACGGTGGTGATCTGCTGGGCCTGGCTCCCGTCCACGACGCCCTCCCGGAGGATCTGACCGGCCGCCTGGAGCGCCGCCCTGCGGAGTACCCGGCGATGGGCGCTCTGCAGGAGAAGATCCACCTGGGACGGAGCGACCAGGATGGAGTTGGCCTGAAAGATCCGCCGCAACCGATCGCGATCCCCATCCTCGCCGGCCTGATCCACCTCCGCGAAGAAGCGCGTCAGGCGCTGCACCACCGTGTCCGCCGCCTCGGGGACGAAGTCGAAGGTCGGGGGGACGGCGTCCATGGCCTGACCGCGATCCCGGGCGAGCTCGTCCTCCGACTTGGGGACGCTGAAGGGAACACGCGCGATGACGTCCTCGCCGGCCACCATCCCGAGCTCGTACCGGCCCACGGTCAAGGAATCCTGGGGAGGGAAGAACACCGTGACCTGGGTCGCCACGACGGCCAGGAGCAGGATCCTGGACCCGTGGTGGAGGAATCTCTGCTCCCAGGACGATCCCGGATCTCCCGACAGGGACCGGATGACCATCTCCCTCGCGGAACCCGGCCTTCTGGACCCCATCACCCTTCTCCGCCGGGGGCGGCGGCCGCCGAGGGATCCGTGTTCTGCTCGTACGCCCGGATGATGTCCTTGACCAGCCGGTGGCGGATCACGTCCTTGGCGTCCAGATAGGACACCGCGATCCCGTCGATCCCCGAGAGGATCCGCTCCACCTCGAGAAGCCCCGAGTCCACCGGGCGGGGAAGGTCGATCTGGGTCTTGTCTCCGGTGATGACCACGCGGGAGTTCAGCCCCAGTCGCGTGAGGAACATCTTCATCTGGGCCGTGGTGGCGTTCTGTGCCTCGTCCAGGATCACGAAGGCGTCCGCCAGGGTGCGTCCCCGCATGTACGCGAGAGGGGCGATCTCGATGGTGGTGTCCTCGAGCGCACGGCGCACCCGTTCATGGGGCATCATGTCCTCGAGGGCGTCATAGAGGGGCCGGAGATACGGGTCCACCTTCTCCTGGAGGTCACCCGGGAGGAACCCCAGGTTCTCACCGGCCTCCACGGCCGGCCTCGCCAGAATGATCCGCTTGACCCGCTTCTTGTACAGCGCCTCCACGGCGCACGCGACGGCCAGATAGGTCTTCCCGGTGCCCGCCGGACCGATCCCGATGACGACGTCGTTGGCCCGGATCGCCTCGAGATATCGTTTCTGTCCTTCGGACTTCGGGATGATGGCCTTCCGCGAGCCGGGAAGGACGATGCGCACCTCGTCGTCGGGGTGGATCACGCCCGCCTCCCCCAGGTCGGCCATCCCTTCGGCGAAGCGGGAGATGTCCATCGTGTCGAAGGGAGCACGCATTCGTGACAATTCGACGAGGTGGCGGGAAACCTGAACCGCCTTCTGCACGGACTCCCACGGCCCGGACACCACCAGTTCGTCGTTCCTCAGCACCACCCGTACGCCGAAGATGCGCGCCAACTCCTGGAAGTTGCCGTCGTTGACCCCCGCCAGCATGAGTTGATCCGCCCCTTCCGCGTCGATCCGGCTCTCGATGATGGTGTCCGTTTCGGCCATGTTCGATCCCTGGAACTCAGGAGGACTCTCGTCGTCCGGCGATGCGGATCCCCAGATCCGCGAGGTCGTGGTCCTTCAAGGGTGTGGGGGCGCCCTCGAAGAGAGCCCGTGCCGCCGTGGTCTTGGGAAACGCGATGACGTCGCGGAGGCTACCCGCCCCCACGAATCTCTGCACGATGCGGTCCATCCCCAGGGCGATCCCCCCGTGAGGAGGCGCGCCGGCGGCCAGTGCCTCGAGGAGGAAGCCGAACTTGAAGTCGATCTCCTCGTCGGAGAGGCCCAGGACCCGCAGGATCTTCCGCTGAAGCCCGGGCTCGTGCACCCGGATGCTCCCCGATCCCAACTCCGAGCCGTTGTACACCATGTCGTAGGCCTGCCCCCTCATCCGGACCGGATCGGTGTCGAGCAGGTGGAGGTCGTCGGGATGGGGCATGACGAAGGGATGGTGTCCCGGAGAGAGCACGCCCTCGTGCTCCTCGAACACCGGAAACTCCGTGACCCACGCCCAGGCATGCTCCGTCGTGCGGGGAACGGCCAGGAGGCGCGCCGCCGCATCGCGGGCCGCGGAAAGGCCCGCGGACGTGACGCGGTCGGGTCCCGCGGCCATGATCACCAGGTCTCCCACCGCCAGCCCCATGCGCTCCACGTGCCCGTCGGAGAGGAATCTCCCCAGCGGACCGGACACGCCCTCGTCGGTCCGTTTGCCCCAGAGGAGGCCCGGAGTGCCGGCGGCCTTGGCCTCGGCGTCGAGTTCGTCGATCTCCTTGCGGGAGAGTCGCGCTCCCCCTTCGAGGAGGATTCCGCGAACCCTCCCCCCCGCCGCCACCGCGCCGCTCAGGATCCCGGAGTCGACGTCCGAGGTGACCTCGGTCCAGTCCCGGATCTCCAGCCCGAAGCGGAGGTCGGGTCGGTCGGACCCGTAGCGCTCCATGGCTTCGGCCCACGTCAACCGCGGGAAGGGGAGCGGGGCGGTGTACCCCGCCACGTCGGCCAGGCGCGCCATGAGCCCCTCCATCCACCCGAGGATGTCGTCGGGCGCCACGAAGGAGGCTTCCACGTCGATCTGGGTGAACTCCGGCTGCCGGTCGGCCCGCAGGTCCTCGTCGCGGAAGCACCGGGCGATCTGGAAGTACCGGTCGTACCCGGCGACCATGAGGATCTGCTTGTAGATCTGCGGGCTCTGCGGGAGCGCGTAGAACTCTCCCTTGTGCACCCGGGAAGGGACGAGATAGTCCCGGGCGCCCTCGGGAGTGGGCTTGGTGAGGATGGGCGTCTCCACCTCCATGAAGCCCAGTCCGTCCATGTAGTTCCTCGTCGCCAGGACCAGAGCGTGTCTCAGCGCCAGGGCACGCTGAAGCTCGGGACGGCGCAGATCCAGCACCCGGTGGCGTAGCCGCAACTCCTCGGCCGGAAGCTCGTCTTCCGGAGCGCGATAGACGGGAATGGCCGGCGTCCGGGCTTTCGAAAGACGCTCCAGACGCACGGCCTTGAGCTCCACGTCGCCCGTGGCGAGCTCGGGGTTGCGCGCACCCTCGGGCCGGAGTTCCACGTTCCCTTCCACCAGGACCACGTCCTCGGCTCCCAGCTTCTGCGCGACGGCGAGGCTGTCGGCCTCGGTCCAGTCGGGCCCGAACGAGACCTGCAGGAGGCCGCTCCGGTCGCGGAGGTCCACGAAGAGGAGCCCACCGAGATCCCGGCGGCGATGCACCCACCCGGTCAGACGTACCGTCGTACCGGCCTGGGCGGCATCCACCCTTCCCACCATGCGGCCGCGCAGGGCCGTCCGTTCCACGTCGTGCTGCGTCATGTGTTCCAGATCTGCCTGTTGGTCGAATCACGCGATGGCCTCAACCATCGCGTCACGATGCCGTACCCCACAATCACGCCCACGGCGTCGGCCACCCAGTCCCACAGCGACGGATCGCGGCCCGGGACGAAGGACTGATGCCATTCGTCGGTAAGTCCGTACACCAGACCGACCGCGATGACCAGAACGGCGGACACCGGAAACGAGGAGTACCGGCGCACGTGGGCCAGGGTCCCACCGAACACCGAGTAGAGCACGACGTGGGCGATCTTGTCCTTTCCCGGTAGCCAGGGAAGCCACTCCCGCCCCGGCCCGTCCGGCCATGCGCTCAACAAAAAGAGGACCACCGCCCACAAGACGGCGGGGCCCCACGCGCGTACCTCTCGGATCACGATGTTGTCGGAAGCCAGCGATTGTCTCCTGCGACCGGACTCCACGCGGATGTCCGGGCTACCCGGAAGAAGGCCCCGCAGTCCGCGAGGACCTCCGTCGTGCCTTCCAACGGCCTCCGGTCCGCGGCTAAGTTAAGCCAGTGACCCGACCCATTCAAGAAACCTCGGGCGCCACGCGCGCCTTCCGCACACCGTCCATGACCCACCCGGCACCCATCGACGTCCTCTCCCTGGAGCCCGACCAGCTCCGGGCCCGCCTCGACGAGCACTTCGCGGGCCGGAGCCAACCCTCGTACCGGACGGGACAGGTGGTGAAGTGGGTCTACGAACGGCTGGCTTCCGGCTGGGACGAGATGACGGACCTGCCCGCCACCGAGCGGGAGGCCCTGGCGAGCGCCTTCCGGCTCTCCGAGCCCACCGAGGAGCGGGTGGCGGTATCGAAGGACGGCACCGTGAAGCACCTCTGGCGGCTGGAGGACGGCGCACTCGTCGAGTCGGTGCTCATCCCCACGCGAACCCGCCTCACGCTCTGCATCTCCTCGCAGGCGGGATGCGCCATGGGCTGTACCTTCTGCGCCACGGGCTGGGGAGGGTTCGAGCGCCAGCTCACCGCGGGGGAGATCGTGTCGCAATACCGGGCCTCGCGCCGGTGGGCGGAAGCGCACGACCTGGGCGCGATCACCAACATCGTGTACATGGGGATGGGGGAGCCTCTGGCCAACCGCAAGGCGCTGCACCCTTCGCTCACCATCCTGAACCGGGGATACGACGTGGGTGCGCGCCGCATCACCGTGTCGACCGTCGGCGTGGTGCCCGGGATCCTCGAACTGGCCGACCGCCCCGAACAGTTCCGGCTGGCCCTCTCCCTCCACTCCCCCGACTCGGAATTGCGCAGGGAGCTCATCCCGCTGGAGAAGCGGCACCCCCTTCCCGAAGTGCTCGACGCCCTCGAGGCGTTCGACCAGGCGGGAGGAAAGCGCATCACCTTCGAGTACACCATGATCCGGGGAGTGAACGACGCCCTCGAGCTGGCCCCCCGTCTGGCGGATCTCGCGATGCGCGTGAACGCCTTCGTGAACCTCATCCCGTTCAACCCCATCCCCTACCGGGACTGGCGTCCCTCCGATCCGGTCCGTATCGCGGCCTTCGCCCGGATCCTGGAGGGACGAGGCGTCTCCGTGGCCGTGCGCGGAACCCGGGGGCGGGACATCGACGCCGCGTGCGGCCAGCTCCGCGCCCACGTGGCCGAGCAACTCGGCGCCGCGGCGAAAGGGTCGTGATCCTTCCGGATCAGCGAATCCGGTCCAGGATCCTTTCCCAACGCACTTCCCTCAGCCACGGGAAGGGGCGGTAGGACTGCTTGTTGTACGAGAAGTACACGAACACCGCGCGTCCCTCCACCCGCCAGGTCTCCAGCGGACCCCAGTAGCGTGAGTCGTAGCTGAAGTCCCGGTTGTCGCCCAGCATGAAGTAGTGATCCCGGGGCACGACGATGGGCCCCCACGTGTCGCGCGACGGAGCGTAGGTGCTCCGGTCCACGCCCGGGAGGAGGAAGTCCCGCTGCCACCGCATGATGGGATCACGGTCGTTCCCCACGTCTCCGTGGCGGACGTAGGGCTCGTCCTGGGCCTCGCCGTTGATGAAGAGCGTCTTGTCCCGCATCTCCAGGGTGTCGCCCGGGAGTCCGATGAGACGTTTGACCAGCATCATGTCTTCCTCGTGGTGAGGATCGAACACGAGCACGTCCAATCGATGGGGCTCGGAATACCCTGGGATCCGCAGCTTCACGACGGGGATCCGCGAGCCGATGGCCGCCCGGTTGACCACCAGCATGTCCCCCACGAGCAACGTTTCCTCCATGGAGCCCGACGTGATGACGAAGGTCTGGACGACGAAGGTGCGCAGCACGAGGAAGAGGACCAGCGCGATCCCGATGGACTTGGCCCATTCGAGGAGCCCGTCCTCCTTCCTGTGGCCGTCGCCCTCCTCGGGCCGGGTGTCGTCGTCCTTCTCTCCCTTGGTGTCCTTCCGCGCCATCATACCTCTCAGGAATGCATGGATGAATCGAATGTCTCAGGATCCGGAAAGGACGTCCCGGAGGGAGGGCCAGCGGCGCGGGCTCCACCACGGCAACTCCACCGTGGGCTCGGCCGGCTCCTCCCCTTCCTCCGCCGGCACCCAGTCCCTTCCCAGCCGTACGGTCACGTCCAGATAAAGGTTCGCGTCCAATTCGCTACGGACGTTACGAATTCCCAGGGCGTCCGCAACGGCCCGGGCATTCTCGATCCGGCCCACCCGGTCGAGAACCACCGAGGAGTCGGCATCGAAGGTCGGTGCGTTCCCGAAGAACACGACGTCGAATCCATCGTCCCGGAGAAGGGCGGTGGCCCGGAGCGCCATCCCCTGGACTCCTCCGCTGTTGAGGACCTCCACCCGGACCCGGCCGAGACGCGCCCCCCGCTCACCGCCACCCAACACGGGGAGTCCGGGAATTTCCGCCCCGGTCCACTGTGCGATGAACGACCCGATGAAGACGCCCACCGCCAACGTCACCACGAACACGATGAACGAGTGGAGGCTCCGGATCATCGCTCCTCCCCTGCCCCCGCGAACCGGTTCCAGAACGCCACGGTATCGGGAAGGAGTCCCAGGCCCCTCTCGAGCACGTGCTGGAGCCGGACGCGCAGAATGTCCTTCACCGAAGTCTCCAGCGCCCCCGGCATGCGGCCGCGGATCTCGGCGCGCCACTCCGTGAGGAAGGAACGCCCCGGCTCGAGAAAATCCGCGGCGAAGAGCGCCAGTCCCAGGGTATCGAGATGCGGGTGTCCGACCGTGTGCTGGGAGATGGCCAGGAGGAGGGCTCCATCCTTCACCCCCTCCACCCGCAACCGCTCGGCGCACGCGGGACCGTGGAGTACCTGTCCCGGGAGGGCGGCCACCGCGGGTGGAACGAACCTCCGCAACTCCGCCGGAGGAGCGTCGCGCAGGGCGTCGTGGAGGAACGCGGCGGCGACCCAACGATCCCTGTCCGTCGAGGAGAGGCCCAGCACGTCCGCCCATTCCGCCATGAGCTCCGCCACGCGCTCCATGTGCCTCCGCCGACCGGGATCCACCACGGACCAATCGGGGAGCACCCCACGCGCCGCGTCGTCCACCCGTCTGTGGAGCACAGGCTCCGCGCCGACATCCATCACCCCAACTCCACGTTGTCGATGAGCCGTGTCTTCCCACAGAACACCGCGACCGCCATCACGGCCCGCTCGTCCGCGACCTCGACGGATTCGAGGGACCATCGGTCCACCACCTCCGCGTACTGGACGTCGAGAAGAGGTGCCGCGGCGACGACCTCTGCGAATGCCCCCACGAGCATCTCCGACTCCCGGACGCCTTCGCGAAAGCGAGCCAGGGCCGCCTGCAGGCCGGCGTGGATCACGGCCGCCTGCACGCGCTCCTCCACATCGAGATAGCTGTTCCGGGAACTCATGGCCAGGCCGTCGTCCTCGCGGACGATGGGCGCCGCCACGATCTCCGTCCCCATGTCGAGGTCGGACACCATACGGCGAATCAGGGCCTCCTGCTGGAAGTCCTTCCGACCGAAGACGGCGACGTCGGGCCGAAAGAGACCGAGGAGCTTGGCCACCACCGTCAGGACTCCTGAAAAGTGCCCGGGACGATACCGGCCGCAGAGACGATGCCCCAGCGGGCCCGGGTCCACCCGCACGGCGGGCGGGCCCTCGGGATACATCTCTTCCAGGGGTGGGAGGAACACGAGGTGCGCCCCCCTGGCCTCCAGCATCGCCAGGTCGCGCGCCTCGTCTCGGGGGTAGGTCGCGAGGTCCTCCGACGGGCCGAACTGGAGCGGGTTCACGAAGACGGAAACCGCCACCACGTCGGTGCGCGCCGCCACCAGGTCCACCAGGGAAAGGTGTCCTTCGTGGAGGTACCCCATGGTGGGAACCAGACCGAATCGCGCCCCGTCCCGGCGCAGAGCCTGCTGCGCCCCGGCGAGTTCCGAGCGTGTCCTTGCGACGATCACGACGACCCGGGTGCGGATCCGAAGACGTGGTCCGGTCCGGGATACGTGCCTTCCCGTACCTCGCGGGCATACGCCCGCACGCCTTCCACGGCTACCTCGTGCAGGTCGGCGAAGCGCTTCAGGAACTTGGGCTTGAAGCTCTTGTTCAGTCCGAGGGCATCGTAGAGCACCAGGACCTGTCCGTCGCATCCCTCCCCCGCGCCGATCCCGATGGTGGGGATGGTGAGCGCCGCCGAGATCTCCTGGGCCAGGGGCCCCGGGATCAATTCGAGTACGATGGAAAAGGCACCCGCGGCCTCCAGGGCCTTCGCCTCCGCCATGATGCGTTGGGCCGCTTCCTCACCGCGTCCCTGCACACGGTATCCGCCCAGAGCGTGCACCGACTGGGGCGTGAGGCCGATGTGCCCCATCACCGGGATCCCCGCGGTCACCAGGGCGCGCACCGTGTCGCAGGTGGTGGAGCTGCCGCCCTCCAGCTTCACCGCCTCCACCCCGGCCTCCTTCATCACCCGTCCCGCGTTGCGGAGCGCCTCCTCGGCGTTGACCTGGTAGGTGAGGAAGGGCATGTCCAGCACCACGAAGGTGCCGGCGGCGCCCTTCCGGACCGCGCGCGCATGATGGATCATCTCGTCCAGCGTGACCGGGATGGTCGAATCGTAGCCGAGAACCACCTGGCCGAGGGAATCCCCCACCAGGATCAGATCCACCCCCCCCTCCTCCAGCAAGCGCGCGAAGAGGAAGTCGTAGGCCGTCATGGCCACGATCTTCCGGCCCTCCTGCTTCATCTCCAGGAATCCGCGGACCGATGCCCGCCGACCCGACCCTCCGCTACTGGACATGCGTCACGCCTATTCGAGGCCGCACGTGGCTCCCGGAAGATCACCCGGAGGAACGAGACGGCGTTGTATCAGGGGAAGATCATGCACGGAATGAAACTACGTCGTGGGACAGCCCGCGGGTACCTGTCCCGCGGACCCATCCCACGGGACGAGGTCCGGAACCTCCTACCCCCGGCCATTCCCCCGGGTGCCGGGCCGGCTCCCGCGCGTACCGGATTTCGATATGTTGAGCCATGTCGATACGATGGGACCCCATCCTGGTCACGGCGTTGGCCCGGGAACTGAACGAAATCCTGGCCGGAGCGCGTCTACGCGCCATCCGCCTGGACGGCCGACGCCGCGACGTCGTCCTCTTCTTCCGGGAACACACCCTGGTATGGCGACTCCATCCGACCCGGGGGGTCCCGCTCCTCTACCCACCGCGGGAGCCGTCCCCCGACGACCTGAAGCTCCCCGCGAAGCTCCGCGGGGTCTCGACCGCGCCGGACGAGCGGATCGTCCGTTTCCGCCTCCTCCCCGTCCGCGGCGTCCGTCGCGCCTCCGACCTCGTGGTCGAGTTGTTGGGAAACCAGTGGAACGCCGTGGTGGTGGAAGGACCGGAAGAGGTGGTCCGCCACGTGCTGGTCCGCCGGTCCGGTGGACCTCGCCCCCTGGAGGTGGGGAGACCCTACGCCGCTCCCCCGCCATCGGGTCGCGAGGGGATCGACGGGGCTCTTTCGCCGGAACGCTGGCGCGAGGTCCTCGAGGAGTACCCACCCGACCAGAGGAGGAAGGTGCTCCTGGCGAGGGTCGCGTACGCCTCTCCTCTCAACGCGTACTCCATCCTGGAAGCGGGTGACACCCTGGAGGACGCTCACGCGTCCTGGGCGGACATGGTGCGCAGGAGCCACGATCCGCACCCCGGAGTCCTGACCACCGACAAAGGTCCCCAACCCTACCCGCTCCCTCTCCGGGGGGTGGATTGGACACCCTCTCCGTCTCTCCTGGAGGCGTTCCGGACGGTGGGTACGACCGCCGAAACTCCGCCCGACGATGGGGGCGCGCTGGTCCCACCGGCCCTTCTGGCGGCGCTGGAGGGGGAGGTGGACAGATCGCGGCGGAGGGCGACCCGTCTCCAGGCGGAGCTCCGGAACGTGGAGGACCCGGCCGCCATGCGCGCGGTGGGGGACCTCATCCTGGCCCGGTATCGTTCCATCCCCGGCGGAGCCACGGCGGTGGTGCTGGAGGACTTCGAAGGACGACCCGTCACCGTGTCCCTCGACCCGGCGCTGCCCCCCCATGGCAACGCCGACGGATACTACGCCCGGGCCGCCCGGGCCGCGCGAGCCCGTGAGCGCCTCCCCGGCCTCATCGAGGAAGAGACGACCGGGCTCTCCCGCCTGGAGAGGCTCCTCGACCGGGCACACCGGGGAGAAGTGGACGAGGCGGAGTTGCGCGGCCTTCTCCCCGCCGCTGGATCGACGGCTCCAGGGCGCAAGGGCGAGGAGCGGGCCACGCTTCCGTATCGGAGCTACCGGAGTTCGGGCGGATTGGAGATCCGCGTGGGCCGCGGAGCCAGACACAACGACGACCTCACCTTCCGCCACGCGGCGGGC
>Ga0224501_10000536_pt1 | contig 30227 bp, 21 predicted proteins | sample SF_Oct11_sed_USG_4_FD_169105 | JGI IMG/M metagenome (GOLD analysis project Ga0224501, IMG submission 169105) | Sediment microbial communities from San Francisco Bay, California, United States - SF_Oct11_sed_USGS_8_1 | ecosystem: Environmental > Aquatic > Marine > Sediment | place: USA... | reverse complement strand
ACATACATATGTACATACATGCATACATACATACATACATACATACATACATACATACATACATACATACATACATGCATACATGCATACATGCATACATACATACATACATACATACATACATACATACATACATACATACAGCTGTTGTGTTCCATGTATGCTGTACTCACATAGCGATATTTTATATCTCTGGTGCATAAAAAAGATGATGTTATAAACGGATTATTATACTGCTTTCGGACTCTATGCATAACACCTGTAGACCGCATTATACACTTTGCTTGTCATTTATTAACTTATTACCTCTCTATAAACAACGGTCATACCTCTATGTAGAAAGCCTTGCTGAGAGGAACTGTTAGTAAAAAGCAACAGGTCAGGCTAGCGAATGCTCCATGCATTGACAGAATATATATCTATTGTTCGAGGGTAAGAGGATTTATGAAAATGGCAAATATGGCGATGGGTGTAATGACCACATATGCCTTTCAAACTTTATATCCACAACAGAAACTACCGGTATTTATTTAGGGCAATTTAGTTGTGTAAAAAAAATCAGCCCATTCACAATCATTTTGTCAAATTTTGGAATCCCTTTTTAGGTGCGTGTAACATTAGATTTTGCAGTTGAGACTTCTGACGGGCTCACAAGACAGCGCCGAGCGATACGGAAAGCACCGCTGCTGGGGTGTTTCCATGAGCGGCGTCACTGTCCGTGAGCTCAGATGGGCACCAACTTCAGCCGGTCTAGCTGCACAGTGCCGCTGTAAATGGACGCCACATGCAGCATTTTTTCAACCGGAACAGGTGGGATGACGAATCAGATCGAGGTTCAATTTTCTTTACTTCGGATAAATTTTCACCTCAAGGATTTAGGTCAAGAGCGAGCTCGGTACAGCGGCAAATTCGAATCTGCATTGTCATTGGTTGCCGCTTGCCGCCTGCTGATGAAGAGAACATGCAGGATCGGCTCAATGCTGCTGGATTGCCAGAAATTGATGCCTTTGGTCAGCAGTTTTCAAGCAGCAACTGCGTGGATGGTTGCCACTTGCTCATGTAAACTGCAATTTACGAGCTTTTACAAATTTTTGCTGGAAGTTACATGGAAATTTGTATCCAGCATAAAGGCTCTGTCACTCTTTCACCGTAGCACCTACGTCCTGTTATATAGTCTCTTGGATGTACACCTGCCTCTTATTACATACACTAGGACTACAAACACTGCTGGATTGTCACCTGTGAACTCCCTCTCCAAGCCTATATATGCAGTGCACATAGGTTTTCAAATTTCAATTTCCTTTTATAGGAATGATATTGTGGGCTTAGGTAGCTAAACCCATACGAAAGCCGATTTCAGGCTTTCGGAATGAGCACGAGTTGGACTGCATGCTAGGCTATGGACTATCATTTCTGATGTTCCCTATATCTTATCCTATTTTCTGCCTCTCTTTAGACAACGGACACTGAGGTGAATAAGTTTATTTATACTCGAATTTGTTTTATGCAGTTTAAGATTTGTGATTTCTTACAATAGAATATATTGACTGTTCCAATTCTATCACTATGTTGTCCGCGTCTAGCTACAGTACAGTGGAGAACCTGCTTATAGCAAACTGAGACAGAGACATTTATAAGTAATCTCTGCAGATCAAACAGAATTCACTGTAGAAGATATAACAGGCTCAAGAAACACATCGATCATACTGAAAGAACACATCAATATTCGAAAAAATGTACCGAGCATTTTCTTTTTATTAAAGCTTAGTGCCATTGGAAGATAGGCACTTTATGCAGTTTCCTCAGTGGTGTAAGTGCCCTGCCATGGTGCAACCGCTTAGTTCAGAGTTATTTTCACTTGCTAAATGAAATCAACATTCCGGTAAAGGCTGTAATGGAGAATATTCTTTGGATTGAAATCCTATTAAAACATCTCACTAACTCTACGTTCCATTTATCACTAGAGAAGAAAATAATCACAATGTGCGATGCCAACTCAGAACTAAAGGCCACAATGAACACTTTTTGTCAGATTTTGATTTTGTGCACAAGTGTATAAAATCAAAATCTGACAGAAGGAAAACGGAGTTATGTATGGGAAGATAAAAAAAGATGCTACTCGCTTGTTACTATCATCAGTAATCCAAGTTTGTCGTATAAGTGTGTACACGGTATGAACCAGTTGGCTGAAGTGCTGCCGCACTGGTTGAATCAGCTTTCAAATTCATACTGATCGGCAAAGAAGAATAAACTAAAGACTGCTCAGTCAGCCTGTCAGGTGCTAGTGGCATCATACACAAGCTTCTGATAGGTAGCAGTCTTCATTTCGCAGGCTTTCGATACAAAGAAACTACATATCACTTCGTCACACACAGGATCTATGCGAAACTCTACAACGACCGGGAACCGACGGACACAGCTCACCATTGAGTCAGAGAATGCTATCTGCTTTGTTTTCCCGCCAAATGATGATTGTGACACTGTTTTGACCGATCCATTCTACTCCCTTTTTGGACAAAGTCCAACACACAACACCTATTTTATTGAGGAAAATATTATTAAAAAATATCAGAAAGGCCTCATCCACTGAATAACTCTATTTGATGTGCAGAATTATCCATTTAAAGAACAAAACTATCACAAAAACGGGAGGTTGTCCGACAAGAACAGCAAGGTTGCGCCATGATTTTTGTTGATCTCGGTTAGCGCTGAGAAACTAGTCGAGTATTTACGCCACAAACTAGGTGATGGTAGAATCTGACTTGGATGACAGAACAGGTAATGGTGTATGTATGTGTGATCCCCATGACATAATAGCTCAAGTAACATGTCATTCGATTATTTCGGAGATTTTAGGTTTGTTATTGTGCCTTTTCGCTTTGTTTTGGTGCTGCCATGCTGGTTCCATTGAAATTGAATGGGCACGGAGTCACATGATTCATCTGTCTTGTTGTCGTTAACTTACAAGGATGTCATGATACACAGCATCACCGCTTCCAGACCAGTCATCCCATGTTTATTCAGCTGCGGAGTAACGGACGGTGACGTCTGACTACTCCGCCTGCCACTTGCTAATTGTAATGTTTATGTACGTCTTCTAAGTTCTACTAGTCTAACTCTAAGTTAGAGTCTAACTCTAAGTCTAGTCTAGACTAAACTAAAGTCTGAACTTACTCTACTGTTAGTAACACTGTGTTAGTGTTAGTGTTACTGCTTACTCGGACTGAACTACACTAAGTCTAACTTACTGCCAGACGCAGAATGAGTTAGAGTTGCGATGGAATGAGGATTCACTTTTTAGTTTGAGTCATAAAAAACTCCTATCAATCTCTATAAATATAATACATACAGTAATTTGTACTTAATCAGTTAATGAAATGTCATCGAGATTTTTTTCATGGACCAACACTCAGTGGTCAGTGAAGCTCTCGGCATGACGACGTCGACAGTGTTTCACATTTCTTTTTAGCTCACCTGTATGTTACAGTTACACCATGGATGGTTTTTCTTCTTGTTGTAACTGTACTAATCAGCCTGAATTGAGAATACCAGTCCTGGTTACAATTTTTCTACACAAGCATCAGTCGCCAAGCTTGGTTGTCTATAGGACTGATTGCTGGAATCAACAGAGACTCATCTGCAAACAATAATACTAGTTTGAGCCATGTTCTATGCCGAGCAAGAATCTGCCCCATATCAAACCTATTAGTCTATAGTACACCCACAACAGTATTTTAGTGGTGTAGACCGCTGGAAGGTGTTGGCTAAGAGAACATGTGACGAGCCCGGTTCTAGGCAAGCTACTTCAATGAGTTTATATCTCAATCAAGCTTAGTCAATCTGATTGACATGAAGCTCTAGCACCTGCTTGTGTTGTTAAACCGTTGGCCTATTCATCCCTGTAAACTCACTGTTAGATAGGAATAAGGTAAACCGACAGGCCATGGGGTTATCGCTATTTTTGTTCATAAACTCACAAAGTTTGTTTTGCAGAGCGCACAACTAAAACATCTACAGTCGATTCCGAGCACATGTCTTGATGACCATGATTCTGCTATGACTACAGATACTCATTTCAACTATCCTCCCCAGTCAAGTGGTCCTTTCAAGGCCTGTGGTGGCTACTTCCAAAGCAATGTAAGTAACCTAGTCCTGGTGATGGCCAGTTTTCACACCAAGCTGATTTGTTCAGGTATCACAGTGCCCCTACATATCGCTTTTAGGATTTTCTTTGTTGAGCGGCCAATGCACTCTAAGCCTGTGGTAATGTAAACAGTGATTATGCAAGTCATCCAGTTTCGATCAGGACCTTAGGTTTACAAAATCCCATCAGCTGTTGGCGCATTCAAGTAGCGCTCAGCACAGAAGATTCATGCCTTGGATAACGTTCAATCCTGTTTCTGTTGAGGAATGGGACTGTATTTTTCTCTGTGGGGTTCAGCTTGTACCATGGTCAAAAGATTTGCCCAGCTTATCCATTTCAGGCAATATCCTGTTGTTATGGTTATTTACTGCGCATGCATCGCCGCTGAACTGCGCTACATGTTCACCCATGCAATCAGCTGACTCTTATGTTTACAAACAGTGGCCAAGGCTATTTGTCCATTGATTGGCTGATAAGGTTATGACATCAGCCGCCTATTTATACTGGCGAATCACTGCTTCCCATCTATTGCCGTTGTTGAACCGATGAATGGATGAATGATGGTTGATAGGCACAGTATTACACAACCTGAAGTAAAGTATTAATCTGAGCACTAAGCAGTCGTTGCGACTCAAACTTACTGTATGTAAGTCTGCCCTGATGTTGCTGTAATTAACGCATGGCAATGACCAAGCAGCTGACTTGAGTCCTTTGTAGTTTTTAACAAGTTAGAATCCTGTTGCTCACTGACCAGTACTGTGTTTTTGTCTTACGAACCAAAACAGGTTAATTTCGAGAATCAGGCAGAGACCAACATAGGTAGTATATGTCTATGGAATCAACCCCCATTTTACCAGTTCCAGTTCTCACCGGGATCCCTTCTGATTTCAGTTAGACACTGTGTTTGGTGGATACACCCCTTGGTCGACAGGAGAAGGCAAAGAGTTGGAAGCATGCGATCGCTCGTTTAATTCCGGAGATCGGCTCGGGCAGAGCTCAGCGAGTCTCGGTCTCGATGAACTAGTTTCTCAAATCATAGATGATGACGTGATTGCTGCCAAAGGCTCTTTTGATTTTGGGTAAGTATGCGACAATCCGTCTTCCGTAGAAGACTTTCAAGCGCCTCAGAATTTTCACTCTCATTTGTATATGGAGAATGTCAACAATTACAACAAAACATTTCAATGAAAGACGCTCACCGCTTGCCGTATCATAACCCTTTTGGTATGGGTTTTCATTGAACTACCACTTGCTGCCAAATGGCACCCTTTTGTACACATCTGCCTTACCGCTATCAAATTATACTTGCCTAGGACCAACCTGGTCCTAAACTGGCCGTTGCAAAACCTTTTTGTGGGGGTGACAGGCCAGACGAGCAGAAAGTAAGCAAATTTAATACTCTCTTTGTGTTATCTGTGAAAGGCTCAGTTCACTTTGTGGGCGTCACCCTCATGTATTATTATCGAATCAAGTCTGCATCACTGGGTTGTGCAGTTTCTGTGCCATAAAACATCGCAGCTACCCAACAGTCAGTCACCTTCGAATCCTAACAAAGAGATTGAGCTATAATCCGACCCTGGATGGCCCAGTCACTGCGAAGGTTAACCTGTCTTTGATTTTCCAGCTCATCCGGATCTCGTCTGGAAAATATTTGGGCCACTCATCCCGCCCATGACCCGGCCTTGCTGACACACCAGGATGAACAGTCCTACTCGCATGATCGCTATGTGGAAACCGGCCGCGGAGGCCGCAAGCTTATTGGCAGGCAGTCAGATCAGAGGTAGGAAACGTTAGTCATCCATGGGTAGAGTTGAGGGGTACCATTCCTCGAGCCCACGGAATGATGTGGATTACCTCATCTGAGTATGCACCCTGTGTGCACTAGCAGGGCTATGGGCAGCCCATCGGCAGTAGGTAGTCTATACTTACACCTCCAGAACTGGCTACTGCGGCTTTGGCTACTTGCCATTGATTTGACTGGAGCATTGTTTACCTGTAGGCTGCGGGAAGGATATATGTATGAGCAGGATGCGGCAGACACAACAGCAGCTGGCCCTTGGAGCCACCAACAGCGTGGTAAGCCACTCATGAGCTCACTTCCTGCCCAGCCACATGTCTTAATAAAACCTGCATGAAATAAACCAAATACTCTCCCCAGTATTTCCTCATTCTAGGCTTCGGTGTGGGATTTAGTTCAAATGTCAGTGTTGTCATGGTTCGCTTCCCATCCCACATTGGTTTATCATTCAGCACAAGGCCCGGTCCTCTCGTATCCTGAGTTCATATGAAAGGTCAGAAGATCGCCATCATAGTTCATCAGTAAGGCTGAAACTGTAAAACATGATTGGTGTTATCATTGTAGGCGTCTGGCCGCAGCGACCGCAGGAGCTCTCTCTTCGCCAAGATAATGATTGGTCGATGGGAACATCGGCGGAAATGTTTATGCCTCACAGCCGAACACAGAATGATTTTCACAGCGCCCCGAGTAGTCTCACCCAACCAATCAATATCATCACATCCAGCCACGTGCAGAGGGCCCATTATCAAGGTAAGCTAAGGTTACAGACCCCTACCTACCGATGACCCTTCTGTCTGTAAAGCAGGGGTGAAAGCTGGAATTGTGATGGGATAGGGGTAAAAGCGGGCAGTGTGATCAGGCATCTGATTGTTGGTTCTGCTGAAACCTGGAATGAACAAACTCCGTCACTCCAGGAAGTTACTTTTTTGAGTGTAGAATTTGAAGGATGGATCTTGACTGTGTAAACTCTCGGTTCATCTAACATTGTGTTTGTAAACATGGAAGAATGCAGTACAGCCAATGCATTTATTTCAACTGTTGCTGAGCATACGGATATTCACTGAATTGCAAACTAGTTGGAGCCACCACTCACCAAAGTGAAATCTTTAGGCACTGTTTCGATGCAGTTTCTTAGCATGTCAGAGCGTATTGCAAGACCGCTACAACGCCTCGATATGAGATTGTAAGTGGCCCATTGAACAGGAGGATTGACTGGCTGATTTTGTATTAATAAAAGGCTCAGTGTTTTTTCTCTGTTGCTGTTGACACTGGCAGCCGAGTTGGGAGCTTCACAGATTATGTCCAATTTGGATTTCATTTCTTTGCATGCCGTGTGGGAAACTGTATGGGAAACCGTGTTGTGTTTACTCCCGGGCTAGCAGTGATTGGACAGGAGCCAATACAGTAACCAGCTCCAGTTGCGTAAGCTTATGTAAGGGATTAAGGAGATAGTAAATGACTTGCACCCATCTTCACTCAAGTAGGCTATGCTACTATGCCTGATGAGTCATGATGTTATGCGTTGTTCTAAGTCAGGCTCCTCTCAAATAGAGCCGAATCTGTCAACCTCAATATCTATATTATAGACATTTAGCTTTGCTAATTGAGATTAAAGCATGTATGTTGCCAAACCAGTATTGTTACATCAGTTTATTTTTTAATTCATTGTTACAGATCCTGCTGTGCACCAGACCCAACGATTCCCTATGACAGCTCCCATGATGAGATCAGTAAGAGGCTCCAACTTTTCGCCATTGAGCCCCGGTCAGCAGTCAGCCATGCAGTATGCGATGCAGGCTAGAGGTGGACAGCTGTCACAGCTCCATAGGCAGTCCCTTCATCAGCAGCAGAAACTGAAAACTGAGCAGGGATCACCACTGGCATACGGGATGATGTCGGTAGGTGAACGCTGCCGGACAGCCATTTGGTATTACGTTACTTTGGGCTAGCATAGAATAGTTGTGCCGTTTGTGTAGCCATTTGTGCCCACGACTGTCTGACCATCACACTGTCATGTTGGTGACTGGTTAATTACAGCGCAGCCCAATGAGTGACCAGGGAAGTGGTCTGGGTTCGCCAGCCAGTCGTGCACCCGACTCTCCTCACTCCCTGCATGGTGTGTATCAGAGCGGAGGCACTCATCTCGGCAGCCCGGTGCATCTCAGTCCGCAGTCCGGTATGTCTCCGATTCCTCACAGCGCACTGCAGCATCATCAATTGGGAGCACATCAGCATGACTCACTGGACTTCAACCCTCAGCAAGGTATAGTCAACCACATCCATTTGCCCTATCTGCATCGCGGCCCTCCCGGTCTGCTCTGCTGCTCCGCGCTGCTCTCAGTCCCTGACAACTAGCTGCTCCCAGCATGACCAGTATCCTCCTTGGGCTTTCTCCCCTACAGCGTTATAGTTTGAGATAGATCACTTGAGGTGATTGTACTACAGAGTATATTCAATTGATCCAATGTTCCAAGTGCTCAAATCCAAAGTACAGATGCACTTACTAGACTTGCATTTGTTTATCTACAGTCTGTACATAACTTATTATTAGATAAAGTGTACTTACGTCACAACCTGCACTGCTACCCACCCATAGAGTTAGAAAATAACTCTATGTACCTAGCTCGTAGAGCCTTGCTTCCCATAAGATCTGGTGATAGGTGATATAAGAGGTGCATTGGGTTAACTCACCGAGGGTGGTCTACCATTGAGGAGGGTATACCCATTCCCAGTGTTAGCTGATAGGAAAATAGTCAGGATTGTTGTTTTGTAGTCTACGGTACAGACGCTTATCAAAATCAGCTGATGCCTGCACTATTTTACGGTCCCAGAGGAGAGCTCTACTATGACATGGTTCAGCTTTCACCACAACAGCAGCAGCAGTCACAATACCAGCAATATCAGCATAGACCACCAAGGTATTGATCTGGCTGCAGCTGCTGACTACGTTTTAATCAGGACCACATATAGGTCTTGGCGAAAATCATGAAACCATAGACTGGTTTGGCTTACTGGCTACAGCTTTTAGTTAGATACCGATGAGATGTAATCCAGGGCGATGACATTTATGTCCTGTGCGATTGCCCTTATCTGAGTTCACTGACTGATCACCTGTCCAGGCTCTTGACTATCAAGTCCTTTGTCATGCGTAAGTAATTGTAGTAAGTAATTGTAGGCGCACTGGGCCAGCGAATGATTTACATATCAAATTGGAGGATGCCTATGACCAGTTCAAGAATCTAGAAAAAGAAAGGAAGAAGGTAATGTAGCACTCAGGGGATCTGTGATATTACAAAAAATGACCACATATTATGTTAAGATCTCAATTGAATTCGAAGGAATCCATACGGCTGTTAAATTGAAAAGCTGTCATGATCTTCCTGCGATCTGAATGATCCAACCTAGCATGTTTTTGTACTGACATATGCAGTGTAAATTTTACTAATTAATATATCCCCCTACCTTATTTGACCAATGTTGTGAGAAAGCAACCTAAAAAAGGTGGCAGGGGGGGGGGCTATACCATATTCTGACATAACCCCAATTCCACTAGATATATCAGTCGCTGTGTGGATTGATCCATTTTAGTGAGAAGCTGGACATGAGTTCGTGAAAATGTTGTATTCCCTATGGGATCTCTGGTTTAACATTGATATCTCAAAGGTTTTGAGCTTCTGCCATAATCCAACCAGGGATTTGCATGCGGAATCATTTACGTCTCCTCGCTCTGATTGCCGCCGGTCGTCGCCTGCTGACCGCCATTATCGACGAGTTGGCGCTTTACACATTAGATAATTATGTTAAAATAAAGTGACACAGTATGCGGACCAAATTGACCTTGATAGAAGCATGTATCCAGTTCGCAGCAACTAACGAAAGCAGGCACTCAGCTCAGGACAATTGGGGGATAATGCAATTATCGACAATTCGGTATTGTTCTGTTACGCCGCACTTCTGGTAATAATGGTAATAGAAATGCAAATTATTGTAGTGGTTTCAGAGACATGCGCTTACAATTAAACTATGCGTCAATAATCTATGGTAATACCTACTCTGCATATGCTTTAATACACATGCGATGTACCCTTGGCTCAACAAGCTGGTGATTAAAACTGGTATTTTCCCACAGCTTGTTTGTCAGAAATCCGCCGATTCGAACCGTTCCCGGAAGGGAAGCTCAGGATTTTATTATTAGTATCATATCTCTGTAGTATTGGAATGGTTTTTCTCGTTAGCAAAACCTTTTGAAGGGATGTATGATCTCATTTAGTCAAACGTTATGCTGTGTGTGTAAATCACTGCTTTGGTAATGTCATCCAGAATCCATGGAGCATGCAGTCATAATGTCAGTATCAATTTACACATTTACAGACAGAAGGAGAGCTGGCGCGACAAAACTCGGGTAAAAAGGTGACAAGTGCCAATAATATGATAATCCCGCGACTGCCAACGAACCCGTCTAGAGTGGATAGACTTATCATCGACTCATTCAAAGAGCATGCCAGGGTGAGTGAACGGATCTCCCAGTAATGGTGATAACCGGTTGCTTGTGACCTGCGCCAATCCCGTAGTTGTATCCGACTTCCAACAACTCACTAGCGCTATGTCGAGTGTACATAGTGTACCAGCCAGCACAAGCTACAAGCTGTGTTTAACGAGATCTGTCTTTTTATGGAGAGGCCTTAGTTTTGTCTGGTTTTTTTTGCTTTTTAGCAGCGGGCCACTGTATGTTACTGTAGTCCTTTTTATATTTAGTCAGTTGGGGATCCTTTTTCTGGGGCAAGCCTCTGTCTGCACAAGTCAACTCATGGGCTGCCCTAGTCCTTTGATTCAATCATTTAACACTGCTTTCTAAATTGAGGGAGGCCACTTACTGTGGTTCTCCGCATGTCATATAGAGCCACTCTTGGCAGCACATATAATGCTGAATGGGTTGAGTAGAGGCTTACCGCTTCTTACAGGTTATCACCCTGATAGCTAAGATGGAGAAGTTACGAGAGGAGAGCCTTCATGCTAACATACACTCTGCCATGGAGATGTGGCTGGATGGTATCCGTAAGGTACAGGTTAGACGTAAAGAGGAAATCATCAACGCCACGAATCGTCACCGATCCGGCGGCCCGCGTAACCATGACGAGAAAGGTAACTGGGACAACTTCTAATTCAAAGGTCAAAATCAAAGACCTACTCCTAGTTCAAAGATCGACACTTCATTATTGGAAATGTGATGATGATAGTAGGTCTGTATATATGACTGACACTTTGTTTTTACGGTGGCTTGTAAAGTTAGCCGTTTTTCCTATAGAAACACTGGGGTATATAATTGACCCACTGTTATGATAGTACGGATGGGGCTCACTTAGATGAGTGAGAGTCACTGGTTACGAAAAGTCTAGTATTCTATCTTGTAGACGTAGTGGCTCTGGCAGCCGCTATAGCTGAGCTGTCTCAGACGTGTCGTAAGGCTCGCACGGGTCTCTGGTGTGCCCTGCAGCTCACCTGGAAGGAAGGCTTCATACCTCTCATCGTCATGTCTAAGAAAGCTGAGATAGCCGCACGAGAGCAAGTCGCGCTACGGGAGCAACAGCAGCTGCTGGGTGAGTCCCCTGAAAGGCTTCTCGATATGACGAGCCCCTCGAGCTTCTTCAAATTGATGGGTACTGCGTTGAGCACTGGTCTTATTGCACAGTGATGTTCAGTACGAGGCTGTGCGCGCTAACTGAAAATTGATCTCTTTGAGTTGGATATGTTAAGATTAGGTCAGTCAGGCACAATGTATGTGGTGTGGCGTCCTCTGTATGGCACTCTCATTCATGTTGTCTGATTGCAGCTGCCCAGGCATCATCAGCGAGCCGATCGGCATCAGCTTCCTCCTCATCGGGCGTACTCAGTCCTGGCTACTCCTCTAGCCAGTCCTATGGCTCTGTCTACTCCCCTGCTGACACATTCTCCCCTGGGTTTGGGTCGCCCAGTGGTAGAATGACCAAAGCGGATTCAAACGTGGATGATAATAACAACATGAGCCGGCAGGCGTAGTGCATGGACAGAACATGAGCCGGCAGGCATAGTGCACAGACAGAACATGAGCCGGCAGGCATAGTGCGCGGACAGAACATGAGCCAGCAGGCGTAGTGCATGGACAGAATGAAACGGCTGACTGGTGAAGCTAGCGTATGGATAAGCCTACAGTGAATTGGACGGGAATTTGTGCAAGTTAATGTAGATGCAAAGCATGCCCGTTATTGGCAGGGATCGTAAAGCTTTAGGGAAGAAATCCCGTCGACTGTTTGTACATTATAGAGTTTATTTTTATATTTCATGTTAGTGTTCAGTTAGCTTCTGAATGACTAGACTATGATTGCTCAAAGCTCGAAGGTTTTCTATGTTTGGCAAGTAGTTGGTTGATAGATCCGCCTAGTTCTAGTTGTGTTGTCGCGAATCTCTATCTTGTGCATATCGTGATTAGTATCGCATGTTCCTCTTTTATCCACTATTATTATATTAAATTAGGTCGGTTTCGTTTGGAGGGTCTATAGTAAGTGTACTTGTGTCTATTCGAGAACTAGTTGGTCATAGACCCTGTAGGGATTTAGTACAGAATTCATTGCAATCTTGGACTCGGAGAAGATTTTCACACAGATTTTCCATAAGCTTTGTACTGAAATTATCCACGCGTAATTTCGTCTCATTTATCAATGTAAGCCAATGCTAGATGACACTACATTATTACTATAGTGTACCTATTCCGTTTCTTTTTGTGCATCATTGTAGTCAGTTTGTAATTTTCATGATTTATATTGCGAATGTTTTCTGTTAGTTTGGGCTACAGTTTGATGTAATGATGAGCGATTGATCTCAAGTCGGATGTTAATTTAGTAGGGCATTCATAGAATGACAGCTGATTTTTATCATTTCATTCCAGCTGTAGTTTTGTTTGGCCAAGCAGAGTTTTGACTCGGGCTACGAGCCTTTAGATTGTAAAAGTTGATCATAGCTAGATGTATGACTGAAACATTCGAATTCAGTGCCAACACGCAATATGGACAGTAGCAATCTGTTGGTAGTAGCCCGGAACTTTTAGTTTGATCTTATACATGTAATTAGCTTTAGCCTCAACAACTCGACTCGTTATTTGAATAGCGTTTTGCTAGATTATCAAGATACTTCGCTTTCAAAAAATAAATTTAATGATATAACCATATAAACAATATATTCATGATTTATATCCAATGAATGAATTTTCTAATGTCCCAGTGGTAAACTCAAGTAAAAGTGGCAACACTGACGGCGACCAACCCACACAAGTCTTCTGGTTGCTTATTTCTACTATAAGCCCATATTAACAGAATACAGTGTCATAAAGAGGCTCATCGATGGGTTCTGCCTCATCGTCTGATGGTATAGTTTCGGTGAAATCGGAGTCGTCTACCTCATCATCCACCAGGTCATAACATACATCATTCGGGTCATCGTAATAGTCCTCTACAATATCATCATGATACAATAAGATGTTCAGACCTTCAAACACATAAAACTGGTACCAGACACATTCAGAGCCTTCGTGGTAGAATGTGCTGCCCATGGAATAATCCTATACATGGTGCTATGGTGTTGCCAATATCCTGTTCGCTCTAGGTGCACATTGAGAGGCAAGAAATCGATACGCATCATAGATGAAGCTAGAAGCCAAGATGAGGTGAGTGTCGCATCCGGAAGGTATCACAATATCAAAAATCATATGTGGTTTACTGCTGCATGTCCAACCATTGCAAACCAGCTCCATTAAGTATGTAGGAAGTGTAACTAGAGTGGACTCATACAGCAAGAGAACACAACTCGAAATCACTATTAGGCTCTCAGTTTGTGAGTTATCCTCTCTAACTCTATGTTTGGTCCATACAAGAAAACTCCCAGAACCTCACAGGTTTTTATCTTATAGCGTGCCTTCGGGGAACTCTAGTCAAATCTGTTCCATATTTATTAGAATGGCTTCATGACTTCAGCGAGCATTTTTGTGCATTCTATTAGTAGACATGTATCATGCGGGGAAAGCCAACTACGTCAGCATTGGTACCCCCACACCAGAAAGCCAAATCGCCTACCATTATATTGGGAGTTGTTGCGGAGTTGTTGAGGAGAAATTTTCTCAACCGCCGCAGGCATGTGTTGGGGAATTGGTTTGTATAAGGAGTAGCTACCCATGGTAAGTTAGTCACTGAAAATACTGGAGAATGTTGCAGACTCCTGTTAGGGAGTGCAACCACAATCCAATATATTTCGGAATATTCTCCCACATATGTCTGCGTACCATTATCGTTAGATGGTGGAGCTGGCACATGTATACCCACTGGCAGACTGTCTGTAGTCGACTCTGTTGGTCCATTGATTCTATCATAAAGGTCATTATCCAGCAGATCGACTTTACTGTCTGAGGTGAGGAAATCTGTAAGAAATTATACCACTTATAATAATGATAATAATGACAGCCCATGAAACTGGTATATGTTTACGGTCACCCCATCTTTAAAGCGAGAGTGATGGCCGTATTGTAGTATGCTAGATTACAGAATTCTCTGAGCTGACGGATTTTCAACATTTTTACGGTTGATATTTCAGATTGTTAGAAAGGATTCAGACAGGAAACCGGTTCATCATTTAGATTCAGTCATAGCTTCTGGCTTTCATGAACCGGGTAAACCAACGAATAGAACATGGACCTCCTAACCAAAAATTGACTGATTCAACTGCATGATCAGTGGTAAAAGTTATACCTGGTCTCTACCGTATATCCTTCTAAAATCATAAATGTCACAGACATCCATGTCGCCAACAGCAACCAACAAACAATCCCAAAAATGTCCATACTGAAGGGGTCCATGCCTGGCCAATGTGGTGGGCAGTGATGGTAGGGTGGAAATGTTATGTAATTAGACCATAGATACATCTTCCCTGGAATAACTCTTTGATTTAGGCAGTCAGCCGAGAATATTGATGAAACCCTACCCACATTGTGTACGTACATAGAATCATTAATATGTATGGGTAGAACTGGCACAAAGTAGGCCACATGTTCATTACTCTGTGAAATAATAACTCGTAAGAAAAGTATATCTTTTCTCTACTGGCCTAAGGTCATGAACACATCATGTAACAAGGCAGTGGCATATCCTATCCAACACAATGATGATTAGATAAAACATTGCATACCTTGACCCCCGCTAGGAGCTTGGTTAAGCTGCAGGGCTCCACTTGTGGCGGATTTCCATACCTTTGTGTAGACTAATGAGGATGATCTAAAACATCAAATGAATGCCCTTTTTTATGTTATCCGCAGTGTTGCGGGAACTCTGGCAGAATTGTCTGGGTTTTCTTCTTACACAGCGCATGTATCAAGTACATCATTACTCAAACATTTCTAATAATATTTTGAGGAGGAGAATACATAAGCACCCACCAAAGGACAGTACAGAGCATTGTAGCATTCCAAACTGCTTACCAACAATTTGTTACTAGAAGTACAGCTAGGGCTTCTGTTCATTCCCACTATAGTTATCATTACAGAAGGTAAAGTGCACCCTTTGAATAGTTTATAAAATCATACTTAAATAAATTAGCAGGAAGTTGTCCTCCTATAATAAAAATTGCTGAAGGAACTGAATTGAGATTTCCTGAGAGATGATAACTTTATGGAGGACCCTACCTTTCCAAATACGTACTACAAAAGTGAGGGTCATCATATCACTATACAATGCTCATTTGGCACTGTTCTTGTTCAACCCCATGTGTTCACATTACCTTCTGGCTATTTCGGCAGCTAACTTATCCTTGAAGCAATGTTCAGTGTGCGGACGCAGAGTAACACCATGCAGTGCATGATTCATCTCGATACCATAACTAGCTATATCATACTGAGCGGGAACTGTCTTCTCCCACGCATCATACGTTGTGGGAGTTAGGCCACTGGACTCACTCGCGCTAGAGTCATTTCTTTTCTGCTGAATATGGCGATCTGTCTTTTTCCTGTAAAAAGTTGGCGGAAATCCACCAGTTAAATATATGCGTGCATGGTCCTGGATACAGAACCAAGCAATATCAATACATTTCTGCTCTGCTGACCCGTCTTCATAGCTTCTAAGTGCCAATCGAACAACACAGGATTGCATGTGACCCATGAGTGATTCAGCTTAGTCCTTCATCTCCCAAACATCCATTAAATCGAAGTAATGCTACAGCAGCAGGTTTTTCATACTGAGCAGCAGCTCTCCAACTCCAGACCGAGATCTGGTGCAACCTGTGGAATTGTGGGGCTAGCTGTATAAAGTGACTTATGATTCAGGTGAACGGAGTTTCAAATATTGGATCGATGGGATACCCTGGTCATACCGCAACAGGTGGACCATGTAATAAAGCCAAAGCTCTCCCCACTCATGTCTGCTATTAGCTTGGTAGACTGTCCCCACTCATGTCTGCGTATTAGCTTGGTAGACTGTCCCCACTCATGTCTGCGTATTAGCTTGGTAGACTGTCCCCACCCATGTCTGCGTATTAGCTTGGTAGACTGTCCCCACTCATGTCTGCGTATTAGCTTGGTAGACTGTACACTTACTTTTTGTATGCTATCACACTGATGATTGAGATAATGATAGAAATGCTGACAGTAGCTGCAAATACAGAGGCTAATATAATAGCTAAATCCGTGTTAGATTTATCCTCAGCTGTTGGCAGAGCATCTTCTTTATCTGTAACAAATGATCTTCTCACTAAAAAAGTGACTTACTTTCTTCATACTGGCAACTGAAAAGGCTGTTCCAGGGCTAGATAATAAAATATAAGGAATACGACCTTACGCTTTAAAGATCAGTGTGTTTTGACCTTCGGGGCAGTCATGGTTTAGTAGTGTGGGGGCGCGTGAGTCGTGGGTTCGAATCCCAGACAATCAATGATGGTGGTAGAATGGGCATCTGGCTTCAATACGCTCCTAGGTTCTAACAAAGTATCCCTGTTATCAGGGAACAAGGGATTGATAAAATGGAAGAAAAACAAAAACAAAAGCAAAAGCTTGCGTTGACTTTCATCTCAAAAAAGGGTAAATGGTGGAAAACTTTAGACTTGAAAGGGTCCCTTTTAGCAAATCTTTAGTTGTCCAGCAAATCTTCCCCTTCTCAGATAAAGTTGATAAAGTTGTCATGATTTGAGATTTATCTGGTGTGGTGTCTTTATGCGGCACAGAAAGCGTCTTACTGTTAGGATCAGCACTGGGTAAGGTAGCATTTTCAGGTGATTCGGTCGTCTCAGTCACCATGATAGTCTCAAAGATTGACTCTATACGAGGGGGAGTCTTCGGAGCTTGTGTTACAGAAGTGGCTACTGTTGTTGTTGTTGTTGTAGTAGTAGGGGTTGTTGTTGTTGAACTTGTGGTGGTCAAGCTGCAAAATGGTCGCGGAGACCACTGCCTATTTGATTGACATGTCACAATTGGTGAGCCAATGATGTTGTAGTCCCCATTACAGGCATAGATTGCCGTGGCTGGGTACTGGGTATTTGTGTAGGTCACAGTAGCGTGTGTAACATCTGGCGGGCTCTTACAGTCCACAGCTACAAATCAAATCCATAGGTCCATATAAAATGATGGCTAGAAACCCAGCCAACCAAATTATAAAAGTTATCATGAACCCTTATTTATATGTGACCTAACAATCTCCAAAATCCAGGATCACTACTGAGGCTATACTATTGGAGATGAATGTGAAGTCATAAACCAGAATCATCAGCTTGGTCTAATCCATTAGGGCTATAACCACCAGGGCTATAATAACAAATGATCCATCATAGGCTGAGAAAGCGTGCACGAAAGGACTTGAAGGACGCCCACAGAATTTTAAATCCTTTGTATTAAGCGGGTGCTTTTAAAATTATTGATGGTAAGGTACTAGGATCCAGTTTTGCTTTAGGGTCTCATGGTGCACGTCCATGATGGCCTGGGACACATAATTGTAAATTCATAACATCAGCGAAGTCATGATCGCCGGCCGCCTCAATGGATAATAGCTTTGCTATCTACTCAGCACCTCACATAGACATTAAAATAGACACTGACCGAAGCATGTCATGCCTGGCTGCAACCACATGGAAGAGGATATATCGCAGTGATTCTCCAGTATTGTTTCCGTCTCACGATCAGGATGCAGAGCGTAGCCAGTATCACACTCCATACTCGCCTCAAACGTCCTCGGCACCATGCTCGCGTGAGCCCGTGTCAAAGTCAGGTTAGATAGGCGACACCCATACACTACAAACGCAAAACATCGGTGTGATTTCTCTGTGTAGTGATGAGTAGTTGAATTTAAGTTTATCAGACCTATTATGATATGTGTATTTTTTTTATCTGCATGTGTGTCCTTCAGCAAGGCTCCATACTCTTTCCTGCACACCTATTACATATTTCAACCCCTCAAAATGCAAGTATAAATTATACGCAAATGGCTATGCGTCATACAAAACGAGTTACAAACCTTTTAAATTCAAGTACACAAGTCATTGATGACTGAAGACTGAGAAAGCCTGTCTGATACCATCAGAATACCATTCTCAGTCGAGAGCCTTTAAGAATGGGAAACACAACTCCGAAAGTGCATCTACCATTGACCGTGTCATAACGCCTTTAATGTTTTGGTTCCGCCTTGTTAGCCATTAACAAAATTATATCAATCTCACCTTCAAAATAGACAAGTCTGCCTGGCCTGACACCATTGTTATAATAGTCTATATCCAGCATGTGAAGGTCAGAGATATGGAGATTACTGTCACAGCTGCAGTCTCCGTTCATCTTTAGAAAGGAGTCGGGGCGACACTGCTCCGCTAGGTTACAGCCGAGTCTCTGCTGATCCAACACATCAATAAATAACCTCTGGCCAGGATCAACAGTCACCTGTCAAGCACTGATGAGTATATTCTAAGGTGATTATATCACAAATGTGTAGGTCAGCGTATTATACCCATGCATAATGATGTATACAATGTATGTATATCACATATGCTATCCAATACAATGCTAAAAGGTATATATTGATTTCATGCTCGAAAGCCTCTAAGAAAATTGGTGGTTTCATGCCTACTCAAGATAGATCAAATTCCGACTAGCATGAATAATGCACCTTGAGTAGCAAAGAAGATACCCTATCCCTCCCTACTCCCACTCCTACCATTAACTATTTTCACTTAGACAGTTAGAATCTCAATGCAGATCTGACAGCTCGTACATGTTGCATGTTTATTTCTGACCTGTGACAGACAGCGCTCTATGCCTCTAGTCTCGGGATACCACTGGGTTCTCAAATAACCACTGGGCTGGTCAGCCAGATAGATAGAGGAATCCAAACAGATATCCCTTATATACTCAACTGAAAATACACAAAATATGATTATTCAAATGATCATATCACACTAAATGAAGTGCTTCTCTCGGAGAGGATGTTGTTGTATTTGAATTGCTGAAGTTTCAAAATAAAAACAGAGGTGTGAGAAGGGCTTTCAAATGAAAAAGCAGTTGGCATTTAACACCAAATGCAGTACAGGTAGCTGCATGACGACAGGATGGCTTATAGGAGATATCCCGGTCTTCTCTGAAGAATTGATTCAATATTACGGATGCAGTCGCTTGGGGGCCAACAGCTGTACTTCTCTATTATTATGGCTATGATCGCCCAAGGAGGGCGACATAACAATCAAGTATCGCCTTATTATTCTATCCCCTCTGGCAAGCAATGTGCTCCACCATGTAAATCCAATAGTTTTGGCCCTGATACATAGTAAGAGCTCATATTTAAATATACGGATAAGATATTTTGGTGAATTAGGCATCTTGGGTATTACTGGTACATTATCCACCAAAATCTAAGCTTTATAACGGGAAGTGGTTCATTAGTGGGAAGTGGGACTTATTTTTTCGGGAAAATACAAATACCGCAATTAAAATAATGCCTAGAATTGAGTATCACTTGATTTGAATTGTTATTTATATACCACCACCATGACCAGTTACGAAATTTCATCGGAATTGTGTTTACGGTGAATTCTCACATACCAGAAGAGACAATCTCAAAAGCTCCTGATTTTGTCTTCGTTATCAGCTGCACATCGATGTGATTGGCAGAGAGCAGGTATGTTGAGGAGATCTGACCGCGTTGGCACAGGTTCTGGGTGACGAACTCCCGATTAGGATAGGTAAATCTGAGATAGTCCTGACATCCCGTGTCACCATGAAAGGGCAGGTTTATTGTGATTATCCGCGACAGGATTTCACCATGAGGTCCTGGGAATATGCCTCTCTGTAACCAGTAAAGAGCTCTGCGGGTGGTAACCGCGGGAATAAAAAAGACGACAAACTAAACAGCTGAATGTGAATAGGTTCAAGAAATTCTGTGTTTTTCTGTTTCGTCACATTTATAGACAGGTCCATATTTGTGAAAAATTGATTTTTTGAGTGAGCTCCAGATAGACGCAGCACATCGTTATGATATATCAGGACCTGAGACCAAATATTAGTGCTAAAAGCTACACCAGTATACATAGTTTATATGGGTTGAAGCTTCCCAAGGTGCTCGACTGTGTAATTATTTCTTCGCTTCTTTAATGATGGTGAAAGATATCGTTCATAGCTGATTATCTTCTGATGAAATTTGTAGTTAACGGTAACGCTAGCTATGCTGTCATAGACATTATCTGATGCATGTCTACTGATTCTAGAAACAGTATGCAGCTGGCATCTCAGTCCCAATAATCTGACTGAGTGAACACGGGTTTCACTTTGTGACCAAATAAAGACACAGAATCGAAGCGAAATGTAAAGCAAAGTTGACACCTGCATACACCCTTGGGTGTGAGAAATAGGAGTAAGTGTTTTTATTCTGTCTACGATAGGGGATAGAATAACTTCCAAAGATGAAGCCATGTGTGCTGGAGGATAACCAAGCGAAAGAAAAACAGATTGGTTCGATTAGTGGAATCGCGGCAAGGTGATGAGAAAGCACTTCATTCTGCTTAGTTCTCATAGCGAAGCCAACTATAACTGACCATTGAGAAGTGCCCTTGTGGCACCGGTCAACTTTGGAGTCTTAATAACGCGACTTTTCTTTATCTGGGATGATTTATTGCATATTCACTGTACTGGACATGAACGTAATCCGCTGTAGAGGCTGTACGAGCTTAGACCTTTAGATAATTCTTTAGGAATCTCAAGGAAAACACCGGATGACATACCTCTAGTCTAGTTGTACAATTAGAGATGCTGGACCAGGTGAAGGGAGAGACAAGATAATCATTCTTAGTCACCCTAACCGTAGATGAACAGATGATATACCTTTGGTCATACGCAAATGACACTAGGCACAACACTACAAGAGAAATATAAAATCCATATCCTGCCATGTGTTGGTGAAATGTAGACATACACAATCTACAGATATGATTCTGCACACATACGTGCATTCATATACATTGGCGTATCTCCAAATAGAAAATATTCATTTGTGCGCAATACCTCAACAAAAAGACTTCATATCAATGTCCGGCATTCAGACACAATTGAAGTTATGAGTTTTGAATTGAATGAAGGTATTGCAATACTATACAGTACATAATAATAAACAACCACAATCTCTCAGTACAAGCAAACACTATGTGTCAAATCAAGTTCCAATTAAGTTCCAGTTAGTCATGGCTCAAACAGATGGCCCCTAGATGCAGGGTGCCTATAGTACCAGTCTATCCAGGCTAGCAGGACACACTATACCTGCCAAATTTAATGCCAGTTTTATGAGTTTGGTCATGCTGACTCTGCTATATAGACAGGTTTCAGGTAAGAATTCACAGTACTTCACGGTGCATCTTGATTTCAGTTATTCACAGAAAGGCTCGATTCAGCAGCTCCAGTCACATGACCAATATCTGAAAATACAAAAAGCGCAATTTGGTGACTTCACAAAGAACTGAGAGTTATCAAAAGACCAACAAACCAACAAACATCAAGATTTTTTATTGCTCATGCAAAATGTGATGCAATGTGATGAAAGAGATGAAAGGTTCACGGCCTCCTGAAGGACTTTCTGCGTGGGTTCAAGAGCTGCAGGATTGAAATTCAATATTCGCTGCAACGATGTAATAGCTGCAAAACCTATTTTTGAATTAAAGCAAGAAATATTTTAAAGAAAACTTTAGGATAAAACAGACAATACTTACACAGTCACACAGTAGAGAGATGTTAAGTTACCTTAACAAGACTAGAGGCGATGATGGAGTCATCATTTGCGGCCATTGTTATGGCAGACGTGCCAACCTGACAGCAATATCTCTATCTAAGTGAGAACACCACTTGGTGCATATACCATCCTGATGGAGACTGATCCGTAATGTGTGAAGATTCATGGGCTATAATTGGATATAATGAGATGCAAAACACCCAGATAGTGTTTTTGTGATCCGCATACTTCCGGTTTTTGGGGATCTGGAGGCCAAACAGATATTTTTTTTTGTTGGGTTGTCATGTAGTATTTGCTTTGATCCTACATTCAGTGAGCATGAGGGAACCATGCAAGCCTAGAGAGCTATAGACAGGTCTGCAGCGATTATATTCTAATGACTATAATTAAGCGTTATAGTCATTGGGAGGAGTCCGTAATTTGAGAGCTTTGCATTGGTCGTTTTGAGTGCTAGCCCCTACTGCGTTTTCCTCATCATAAGATTCACAAGATAGCATAAAATGACATATGACTACGTCGATAGAGACTACATTACAGCGAATGATATATGTGATGACAATCCTGTTTTATTAAATTATGAACAAGTTGGCAATATAGATTGGTGAGACAGTCAATCACTTACCATCACAGGTGAAACAAAAGGTAGCACATAGTAATCAGTAAAGGTATATAGTCTTCACATAAACACAGGTTGATTTGTTGGCATGTGTTCTGGTCAGAGTATAAAATGTTGATCAGACTGGCTAGGTTATGGTCACAGGTTTAAGAAGGTCTCTGGCCATATATATAAAACCTCCAGTACGTAGTAGTATTTATTCAGTGATGACTACTGCTTAATGAGGAAGTTTCTCACTGCGCATTCAGATTTACAGTCATCCTCACCCAGTCTTTCCGGCTGCAAATAATACAAACAATGTTACAATCAGACACTATGCGCAATGGAGTGTGCTAAGTACGTATGTGTTAAGGTGGTTTTATTCAAACTGTCCGGTCCGCCTCGAATCAGACGCTTAAAACAGACGCCTGGCCTCCCTCCAAAAATGTGACTATAAAAGTCTCATCTGATCTGCCTCGGACGCTCCCTCGGACCTCCGAGCATTTGCCTCCCAAAGACAAAATTTGTTTGATCTGCCTTGGACGGCCGACTCGTCAACCAATCAAATTACTCACTCAGAAACTACCTGGTAACATTCGCGTGTTTCTGGTTTCGTACTAGGATTGGTGAAAGCTTTAGTTTATTTGATTTTGCTTTAATATTCCCTCAAAAACACCACAAAGCTGCACTGAGAATAGAGGCAACTTGGAGTGAAAGAACTCAATAGCGGATCAATTTTTTTTAAAAATTAGGATCGAAAATAGTTATAGCTCTCGGAAACACAGCTTCGGCACCATTTATTGGCTCACAAGTGATCCGGGATCGGGCGTCCGAGGAATCTGTTTTAAACTATAAAAGCCGAGGCGGGCCAGACGGAATGTAAAAGCACCTTTAGTAATTCAATCAGAGATCTGTCACACTATAGTGGCACCCCATATTGAATATAAATCCGGTGGACGAGAAACTATACGATGATTGGTCGTTGTAGCTTCATATACATATGTAAAAGCATATGAACCAGTTAGCATAAGGTGCGGGAGAGGTGACTGAAGAATAACATACACTACCAACCTAAGACAGTTCAGTTCAACTCGCTGTAGGCTGGTTACTCCTTCATTCAGTGCTTGTAAGGTTGTCATAGGCAATGAGAAGACAACTGACAGCCGATGTGGACAAAGCTCGTAGCCAGGTTACCTGGCTATTCGGGCGGGCGTTGTAGTGGGCGAGCGAAGCAGTATAAGAGCCAGTCAAGCTGGCACGGTTCATTGATGGTACGTTTGGGACGACCTTTGATGTTTTGTACCCAAGCTTCACTTATGGGTCATCAGGAGTGGACATTACAGTTGATGAAAATGGCAAGTTTTTACTTTATCACTAAATAATGATGCTTAAAATTATAGAAAACAAAACTAAAAAAATGATCGGCTGTTCGCATCTAACTACATTTTGAGTACTCATGCAGTCGGCATAGAAACGAACAAGAACCCACTGTTGACTTCATAAGCTTCATGTCTCTGGTTGAAGTGAGTAAGAGAAAACAGGACAATCCTATGCCTTCTCGTATATGGAATGTATCTTACCATGCTTAAAATACTTATTATGGTTGTGATTGGTTTACGGAGTTACTGAGTGCAAAACAAAACTAAATGAGTGGGTAACTAAGTAACTCAATCGAATTGACTGAGTGAATCACAGATGCGCTGTACAGCTGTCACTGATGGTTTCATTGATGGCAGCAGTCATGAGTGTGAGTGGAAATGGTAGCTAGTTTTTAGACTCTTGTCTAAATGTAAGGTAGTGATCAAATCATGTCAATCAGGGGACCAAAGTGACTAATTTGCTAGATAACCTGGTCTAGCTGGCAGTTAGTCTAGTCTAGCAGAGTTTCACACCGGCGCACTGTGAGTATGAGGCATTTACTTTACAGACTGAATCAAAGTGTCACTGACTGAGTCAGGCTTCTATTCACCCACACCACAATCCACATGCAGAAACACTCTTTTCTTATGGCCCTATTACTAGCTTGTAGTAACTTCATGGGAGAAATAGAACCTGCTCGAATAATTCTACTATGTCCAATACTCCCACACGTATAGATGTTCGCATAATACTGGAACAATATCAATTAACCTACTCATGTGATATGGTTTTACTGTGACAAGTGGTATAATAACTGTTACAGGAATTTGGTCTGTAAGGGACCACTGTTATACATTTTCCGTCATACACACCCTTTTCCAGTATAGACCCACACCCTAGCTGTTTATCAGTGAATCTTCTTGAACCAATGTGAGAGTTTAAAATTTTTCGAGTATCTCTATACTGACTGTGAACTGAATGAGAATACCCCAGTCCCTGTTGAGGTATGTATGTGTAGTGCATCATCATCTCCCCAAAAATGTCTGCAGTATGTTTTCTAACTTTTCATTGTAGACATAAGCAACCAGAGATGTTTTCACATTTATCACTATGCTACATGAGAATCAACGGCTCCAGAGAACATGAACACTCTCGTGGGATTAATAACAAAATACTGATCACAATAATTGTAAAGGGTGTGCACTTATATTCATATCACCCTATCACCTAGCTAGCATGGTCAGTGACACTGAGTATCAAATATATTTTTATACTTCTTGAAAATAAAAAAAAAACAATTTAATTGTACACCAAAAACAAAACTGGTATGTATACAATATAGCCTCATGTGTCAGGAGGTTTGATTTAAATGCTTTCCTATGAGGTAAAAATGACCAAATCTTAATTCCTCACAAGCAATGATGTGATGGGTGTTACTAAATGATGCGACTAGCACAATGGTTCCAACTTCGCTGTATAGATCTTTGGCAATGGGTGCCATGGAAAAATATGCCATTGAGCTGTCCCCCACACAGCCGGTATTTATCCCTGGAACTGCCTACCTCGCAACTGTCTGTCATTGTGGTTCTTTCCTCAGTTATCAGTAACAGTACTAGTAGTACAGAACTACTTGCTCTAGTAGATGAATCACATCAGGTTTAGTAGCACACATACTAGCTTCATTATATTAGACTTAGACTAGAGAGTAGAGTAAGAGCTCGACTTGCATTTAAAAGTTACAATTTATACAGTACACTCAGAATCAGATTTCCCTGTCATCAAACAGAACCCATGATACAATTGCAAATAGTGACGGAAGCACCAAAAAACAACAGAATCCCAGCATGATACATGGAATGAAGAGATGCAATACCTGTGAAATTGCGACAGAACAAAACGAAATCCTTACTAGTAAGGTAAACAAGCTGAGCGACGAATTAGAAAACTTGATGAAAGGGAAGACTACTCTTGAGAGAAGATATGATGAACTAAGTCACGGCTTTCTGTGCATCATCCAAAGATTACTTTGTAAGGGGGGTGATGCGGATGAACAAGGCCAAATCAACCAAGTAAAAGCCATTCAACCAGCGAGCACTAATTTACCCAATACAGGCATTGAAGCACAACAAGCCGAAATTCAGGTGATATAAAAACCAGGCCTATGTTTATGACCAATGATCCAGGCAGACCTTTTGTTAGGAGAACATCCAGATGGGATCTATGAAAAATAGACTCTGCCCAAACAAATTTTTGGTAATCATTGGAGAAGAGGTTCTGAAGAACATCGGCCAAGATGAAGTCAGAAAAACCATAGGAAAACACTTTGGGCCTAAACTTATCGACATGATTTCCATCAGCCGAAAAAACTCAAGTGAGGCTAGGATCTTCATACAGTTTGACCATGAGGATGATAAGAGAGATGTCATGGGAAAGTGGCATCGGTCAATTCTAGGAAACACTTCCGTGAGGGTTGACGTAAAGAAAGCCGATAATGATGGGGTCATAATTAGAAATGTGCCTCCATAGAAGATGAGATAGCAAAGTCATTTGGGAGGGAGGTGAAAGTCTTTAGAATGAGACGGAGAGACCCAACGGAGGTTCGAGCGATGAAATTGGTTGAAGAACATGAGGTAATAAAGAACTTGCTACAGGATGGCATAACATTGCAAGAGGAACACCTGCGATTCAAAGTCGAGCTTCCATATGAGAAGCAGGGTTTTCCGACCAATCAGCTCCACCTACCCAACTCATTTAGGACCCAACACGCACAACGTCAATAAGCAGTACTTGTATCGATCTAGTAATCACAAATGCCAGAAGATATGTGTCTTCTTGCGGAGTTATCAACTACGGTGCAAGTGACCACGATATTATCTTTATCATAATCAAAACCCGCCTGCCGCGACAGCCTCGGCAGACGATGAAAATTCGCTCTATGAAAAAGATGAGTTCGGAGGACTTCATCATTGACCTGTCCATCCAGGACTGGTCTGGAGTCCTTAACACTGACGATGCCTCGGTTGCCGCTGAACAGTTCAGTGAAGTCATGCAAAGGGTGGTCAACTTTCACGCACCACAGAGAGAAGTCCAATTAATACCAGTAGACTCATCTCCTTGGTTGTCAAATGAGATCCGTGAATGAATGCGCAGACAGGATTTATGGAAGATCAGAGCGCAGCGAACTAACCATGACCTGCATTGGGACTTGTATCGTGGCCTGCGAAACTCAATTATGAATGATATTCGAAATGCAAAGAAATCACATTACGGCGATCGCTTCTCACTGGCTTTTTCAGGTAGGGAGAAGTGGAAGGTGTTGAATGAATTACTAGGACGAAAAACAAATCGGGTCAATAACCTAGCTCCGTCTTCCGACAAACTGAACACATTCTTTGCCAATACATGTACCGCCTATCCAGACATGACGAACACTTCTGATTTATTGCCGAATATAATATTGGACAAATTCGCCCTCCAGCCTGCTAGTGAAGATGCGATCATCAAAACGATATACAGACTACCACGAAAGGCAAGTGAGGGCATAGATGGTATAAATACATGCTTGCTTCACCTGGGCCTTCCTATGACTCTTCCATATATAAGGCATGTTTTCAACACCAGCATTGCCACCAACAGTTTTCCGTCATTGTGGAAGAAAGCGATCAAAACACCAATATACAAAGGAAAAGGGAGCCAATCGAAGCCTGGTAACTATCGGCCAATAGCTATACTGCCAGTAATATCACGTGTGCTTGAGAAGTTGATTCTAATGTAAGTCTTCACCTATATGGATAAACATTCTATTCTAGCTGACCGCCAACATGCGTTCAGGAAAAACCATTCAACAAAAACTGCATTGTTGGAGGTTACAGACCAGATATGGAAAGGGATGGATAAGCAACAAGTTACTACAGATGTGTTGGTAGACCTATCGAAAGCCTTTGATAAGGTAGATCACAAGATTCTACTGGACAAAATGACCAAATGTGGCATTTACTGTGACTGATTCTGGTCATATCTAACAGCTAGGACCTAAGCAGTACAACAGGATGATACATTGTCAGAGTTCCTGCCAACAAGCAGTGGGGTGCCACAGGGGAGCTGTCTTGGGCCGGTGTTATTTAGTATATATACAAATGACCTGCCACAACACATTAACAGCAAGGTTGTGATGTATGCTGAGGATACCCAAATACTGGCATCATTCCAACTGGGCGACTAACAAAGTGCAGCTACTATGCTCCAGTCTGACCTGATGGCCCTTGAGCTTTGGATGGTAAAGAACCATCTGTCAATAAATATGGCAAAAACCCAGGTTATAACCTTTGTGGATCACTGCTGCAGCTGAAGAAAGTAGCTGTTGACATTGCCAACAGCCTACGAATAGGACAAACAACCCTTAAGCAGATGAAGGAAGTCGGAAATCTGGGGGTGGTGATGGACACCAGCCTATCATGGCAAAACCACATACAAAGATCAAGCTCAAGGATGAACTCAGCTCTGATACAGCTTGCACGTATAAATCATATAATATTAAGATCTGATCTAAGGCATGCTATTCAGGCATTAGCCGGCCCTCAACCATCTGCATTATTGCACACTAGTATGGAGCACTCTCTCCGAATGGCTGAACGTCTAGCCTGTTCTCAATTTAAAGATCTGAATCTGTTGTGTAGAGAAAAGATAAAGGTGCTCCGAAGCCGGATCACACAGAAAAGATCTAGCCACTACGTAACAACTGTCTGCTATTAAACCCGAAGGGTAGAGCAATAAAACCGCTGACAAGGACAAAACATGGCCAGAATCAGCTTGTATTTCGATGCGTGTTGTGAATGTTTTTTTTTCTTCCCTATTTGATGTTACAGCATACTCCACTGAAAACCATGCTAGCATGAGCAGTTTTAAATAAAATCTAAATCTAACATGCACATACAAGACAAGTCTGTGCAAGCCACTTAGACACACTAAAGCATCATGAGTTACTATGTGGTCGATCAATAACAATATGCTCCTGAACCAGAGCAAAACGACCATCCTTAATGTTGCCCTATCCGAGAAAAAGCTATCTGACATGGCTGTTCAGCAGGTAAGTCCACCAAACACAGCCAAGTTCCTAGGGATGACTGTAGACAGCACACTAAGCTTTAATAAGCATGTAGATACGATTTCAGCAAAATGTAATAGTAAACTGTTTTTAATGAGACAATCGCGGAAAAGTTGGCCTCGACAATGAAGGTCTTCTGACTTTTTATAAAAGCAACATAATGCCAGTGGTCGCTTCTGCATCGCCAGTTTGGCATTGCCTACTTAGTGACAAAGAGTAAATCCGATATAGAAAAAATCCAAAAGGCAGCTGTCAAAGCAATTTTACCCGAAGTAAGCTATAGTAGCCGACTGAAGCTTCTGGGGCTAACAACATTGAATGAGGTTTTTGGTAAACTATTCTATGATTCACTTTAGTAAAATTGCAATAAACGAGAAACATCCATTAAATAAAAGCATAATAAAAATTAACGTCAAACGTACCATGCAGTGCCAGAATAACCATGCCAAACCGACCCAGCAAGTGCCGTACAATTAAGAGACAACGTAGTTTTTTTTAAACACCATATGAACTTTTTCAACAACTGACTGCTTTTTATCTGATTATGTTTTTAGTTTTGTAACATTTCAATACTATCATTTTATGATACGCGAGATGAAGAATAAACAATAACAATATATTATAATATCAACAACCTTAACTTCCATAATTCCATAAGTGAAACTCACTCCCTAGTCACTGTCACTGTAACGCACTGTGTAATTTCTAACTTGTAAGTTACTAGTTATTAATCAAACAGTGGGTTACAGTGACAGTGAGTGTGACAAGTGACTGGGGAGTGAGAACGTAAGAAACTCCGTGAGTTACTCAGAACTTACTACTGAGCCATTTAGTCTAGAGTTAGACTAGAGTAGAGAGTAGTCAGGAGAGTCGACTTGTCGATTCATGATACAGACTATGAATTTTTGTGACAGCCGATCGTTATTTTACCAAAACTTTTTAATTAAATTATTTATAATTCCAGTATCATT
>Ga0224501_10000535_pt1 | contig 30314 bp, 29 predicted proteins | sample SF_Oct11_sed_USG_4_FD_169105 | JGI IMG/M metagenome (GOLD analysis project Ga0224501, IMG submission 169105) | Sediment microbial communities from San Francisco Bay, California, United States - SF_Oct11_sed_USGS_8_1 | ecosystem: Environmental > Aquatic > Marine > Sediment | place: USA... | reverse complement strand
CGGGTAGGACCACGGACACCGTGCCGCCGACGCCGGCCGAAGCCTCGCACGCGTTGTGGACGAGATTGGTCACCACCATGCGGAACTGCCCCGGATCCAGGAGCACGCCCACGGGATCTCCGGGCACCTCCCACGAGACGTCCACGTCCGCACACACCGCCGCGTCCATCCCGGTCTCGATCTCCCTCAGGAGGCCGGAAAGGTCCACCGGGGCCGGTTGAACGACCTGACGATCGGCGAAGGTGAGGAGTTCGGTCGTGAGTTGGGTGGCCTTCTCCGCCGCCCGAACGATCTCCCGGATCCCTTCACCCAGTTCGACGTTGTCGGGATCGCTCTCCCGCAGGAGTTGCGCGTGCCCGACCACGGCGGTCATGAGGTTGTTGAACTCGTGCGCCGTGCCCGCCGCCAGGCGCCCCACCGACTCGAGCCTCTGCGCGGTGCGGAGTTCGTCTTCCAGGAGACGACGCTGGGTGATGTCCATGACGGTCCCGACGAGAGGCGCGTCCACGAACCCCACCTGGTGCTCCCCCTGGACGCGGATCCAACGCACCGTTCCGTCGGGGCGGATGATGCGGTACTCCAGCTCCATGGGATCCCCTGAATTCCGGAGCGCGCCCAGCGCATCGGCCACGCGCGGACGATCCTCGCTGTGGACGTGGATTCCGAACAGTGTCTCCATGCGCCCGTCTCCCGTGCCGGGATCGCCACCGACCATGGGGGCCACCTGCTCGGACCACCACATCTCGCGTGCGTCCGGGCGCCATTCCCAGTACCCCATCTGGGCCATCTCCTGTCCGCGGCGTAGCCGCGCCTCGCTCTCCGCCAGGGCCTGATGCGCCCGCACCCGCGACGTCGTGTCCTGGAGGAGCGCCATGCGGCCGATGAGGGCACCCTGTCCATCGAGAACCGTGCTGATGGAGACGTCCATGACCCGCGGCTCCTCGGTGGAGCCGTCCGCGACCTCCAGCTGCCCGGACCAACTTCCCCCCTTGAGCACGGCCGACTCCGCAGCCACCGACAAGGCCAGCAGATCGCCGAAGCTCCTCCCCAGGAGGTCCTCTCCGTCGTTCGCCGCCCACACCCGCAGGGCCGCGGAATTCGCGTAGGTGACGTGTCCCTCCACGTTCAGGAGGATCACCGGGTCCCGGGACGACTCCACGGCCCAGTTCCGCACCCTGAACTCGCGCTCGGCCTCGCGTTGCGTCGTGATGTCCCGGACGACGGCGATGGTGGCGGGCCCCTCGGGCGTGGACGTGGGAGCCAGCGCGACATCCACCGGAAAGGACGTGCCGTCCTTCCGGATGGCGTGGAGGTCCAGCCCCAGCCCCATCCCCCGAACCTGCATTCGTTCGCGGGAATAGGCGGCCCTCATCTCCACGTGGGCCTTGCGCGACCCGACGGGGAGGAGCACCTCCACCGGCTTTCCGAGGAGTTCGGACTCGTCATACCCCACGAGGTCGAGGAGCCGCCGGTTCACCTGCACGAGTCGTCCCTGCGCGTCCACCATGGCGTCCCGTCGGGAAGCGCCTTCGCGATGAGGTTGAAGTTGGCCTCCTGCGCCCGCACCGCCTCCTCGGCGGTCCGCGCCGCGGTGGTGTCCACCCACCCCGCCGCGATGGCGCGCCGCCCTTCGAGGTGGATGACGCGCATCGTGCCGTCCACTCGCACCAGGCGGCCCTCGACCCCCCGCAACACAAGATCGCTGAAGTGTGCCACCCCCTCGGACTCGAGAACGCGGATCAGTCGCGTACTCTCCTCGGGATCGACGTAGAGATCGGTCGCCCGGCTCCCCACGATCTCCTCGGAGCCATAGCCGAGCATACCGGCCGCCGCGGCATTGGCGAATCGGACGCGCCCCGACTCCCAGTCGGCCACCATGAGGGGGATGGCGAACATCTCCCCCACGGAGTGCAGGTCCTTGACGCTTTCGAAGGCCAGCACGGCGGACCCGGGCGTGTGCGGAGGAGGGGACATCCCTACCCCGTGAGGTTGTGTTCCAGGGCGTACCGGATGAGATCGGCGCTGCTGGACAGGCCCATCTTCTTGAGGATGCGAGACCGGTAGGTGCTCACCGTCTTCGGGCTCAGCTCGAGCTCACGCGCGATCTCGGTGACCGTCTGACCGTTGGCTAGGCTCACCAGAACCTGGAACTCCCGGTCGGACAGCACCTCGTGGGGAGGCGCTCCGGCGTCGACATCGAGTTGCGTCGCCAGCACCTCGGCCAGGGACGGGCTGATGTATTTCCTCCCCGCGGCCACGCGCCGCACGGCGCTCACCAGTTCGTCGGGCGAATGGTCCTTGGTGAGATACCCGGACGCGCCCAGGCGCAGGAGTCGGATGGCGTACTGCTCCTCCGGATACACCGACAGGATCAGCACCGGGAGATTCGGCCGCTCGCCCCGGATCTGGGTCATCAACTCGAAGATCCCCGGCCCCGGCATCCCGATGTCCAGGAGGATCACGTCCGCGAGGACGCGGCGCACCAGATCGAGAGCCTCGTGACCGTCGCGGGCCTCGCCCACGACCTTGAGGTCGGGCGACTCCTGAACAATCCGGGTGAGCCCTTCCCTGATGATGGGATGGTCATCGGCGATGAGCACACGAATCAAGCTTCCATACCTCCGCCTTCGAAAAGTCGAGCCCTCACTCGGGTACCTCCGCCGCTCATGGGCGCGATGGAACATCGCCCACCCACGGCCCGGGCACGTTCTCGGATGGCGATGAGCCCCATGGACGCGGGGTTACGTAACGCCTCGCGTTTGATCCCACAACCGTTGTCGGTGATCTCCAGGTACACCCCACCGGGTCTTCGTTCCAGATGGATCTCCACGGACGTCGCCTGCGCGTGCTTCGCGATGTTCGACAGGGCCTCCTGGCAGATCCGGAAGGCGGCCGTGGCGGTGCGGCCGTCCAGCCGCATGAGATCGCCGCGTTCGTGCACGATGCATCGCGCCCCGGTCCGCTGGCCGAAGTCCCGCGCCATCCACTCCACCGCGGCCAGCAACCCGAGATCGTCCAACACTCCCGGGCGCAACTCGCCGGCGATCTGCCGCACCGACGCGGCCGCGGCATCCACCCGCTCCACCACCTGCGTGAGACGCTCCTGGAGGTCCGGATCGAGCCGCTCCTTCTGATGGTCCAGCCACGCGACGTCGAACTTGAGCACGGTGACCAGTTGTCCCAACTCGTCGTGGATGCGCCGGGACACTCGAACGGACTCCTCCTCCCTCACGTCCTGGAGACGCTTGGCCAGGAGTCGGAGGGTCTGGCGGGTCTGGTCGTCCCGGATGCGGGCCTTGTGGCGGGTGAGCGCCAGCTCCACCACGGCGCGAAGCTCCCGATCCTGAAAAGGCTTGAGCACGTACCCGATGGGGCTGGTGATCCGCGCGCGCGACAGCGTGTCACGATCGGCGAAGGCCGTCACGTACACCAGCGAGGCGTCCACCTCCATCTGGATGCGCCGTCCCGTCTCGATGCCGTCCATGGTACCCTGGATGACGATATCCATGAGCACCAGGTCCGGACGGTGCTCCCTGGCCAGCTCGAGCGCCCTGTCGGACGAATGGGCCAACCCCACGACCTCATAGCCCCAGTCCCGGAGACGGTATCCGAGATCCTCGGCGATGATCTCCTCGTCCTCCACGATGAGGATGCGAGGCGCACCGGACCGGGTAGCCCCCCTGAACGAATGTCGACGCACACTCACAACGGACTCCCTCCTCGGTACGTATCACTCACGGACCGTCCGCGAGATGGTCCAGAACCGACCCCACGGGGACTCCGTTGCACGGTCGGATGCGGAAATGATACCCGGGAATCGTATCCGACCGGACGCCCGGAGAAAAGGGAGTGTGCCCTACGCGGCTTCAGCCTTCGCCCCGCCGCTTCGGTCCCGAGCCATGTCGATGACCTCCTCGGGATCGAGGATCAGTCCCACGCCGCCGTCGCCGAGGATCGCGCCTCCAGCGATCCCCTGCGTGTTGGCGACCTGTCCCGTAAGCGGCTTCACCACGAATTGCTGTTGCCCCAGGAGTTCGTCCACCAGGAGTCCGGTCCGGCGGCTTCCTTCACCCACGACCACGAGGAGGGCTTCGGTGGGATCCTCCGCCGCACCTTCGATGTCGAAGAGCCGATGGAGCCGCGCGATGGGCACGAGGGATCCGTGGAGCATGACCATCTCGCCCCGCTTGGAGACGGACCAGATATCCTCCCGCGTGGGACGCAGGCTGATCTGGATCTTGACCGTGGGCACGATGTACCGCTCCGTCCCCACGCGAACCAGCATCCCGTCCGTGATGGCGAGGGTGAGGGGAAGGAAGATGGAAAAGCGCGTCCCGACGCCGATCTCCGAATGGATTTCGATACGCCCGCGGAGCGATTCGACCGCCCTGCGGACCACGTCCATCCCCACGCCGCGGCCGGAGATGTCGGTCACCTGTTCGGCGGTGGAGAAACCGGGCTGGAAGATGAGCGCGAAGACCTCCTGGTCGGAGAGGACGCGCTCGGGATCGACCAGACCGCGGTCCACCGCCTTCGCCAGGATCTTCTCCCGGTTCAGGCCTCGTCCGTCGTCTTCGATCTCCACCACCACGTTCCCCCCCGCCTGACGCGCGGTGAGCTTCAACTGGCCCTGCTTCGGCTTGCCCGCGGCCACCCTCTGTTCGGGAGACTCCAGGCCGTGGTCGATGGCGTTGCGCACCATGTGCACCAGCGGGTCCGTGACCACCGCGACCATGCTCCGGTCGAGCTCGGTCTCCTCTCCGGTGGACACCAGCACGACGTTCTTCCCGCTCTTCTTGCTCACGTCCCGTACCACACGGGAGATCTTGTGGAACGCGGGCTTCAGCGGAACCATGCGGAGCGACGTGCTCAGGTCCTGGAGTTCGCGGATGATCTTCTGCGACTGCCCCACCTTCTTCTGCAGCGTGCCGCGATTCATCACCACGTCGGGGTCCTGCGAGATCATGGAGTGCGAAACCACCAGCTCTCCCACCAGGTCCACGAGTTGGTCCAGACGCTCGGTGCGGATGCGGACCGAGTCCTCGCCCTGGGAGGAGGACGCGTTTCCGACGTCCTTGCGCGCCTCCGCGGACCCATCGTCCCCTTCCGCCTCGTCGTCCACCAGTGCCGGACCACGGGAGATCCCCAGCGGTTGATTGTTGGCGACCTTCTCGGCCAGACGTGGGTCGGCCAGCGCCCGGGTGAGCGAGGCGAGCCCCTCGGGGGCGTCCGCGTTCCCTCCTCCCACGATTTCACGGATCCCCACCAGGAGGCCCCGGAGGACATCCGCCGAGCGGAGGAAGAGATCGGCCGCCGACTCGGTGAATCGGATGCTCCCGTCCCGCACCTGTGCCAGGAGGGTCTCCGCCTCGTGGGCGATCCCCGAGACCTGGGACAGATCGAGAAACGCGGAGACGCCCTTGATGGTGTGGAACGCCCGGAACGTGACGTTGACGGCCTCCATGTCGGACGGATCCGACTCCAGCGCGAGGAGCGCCTCCTCCGCCTGATCCAGGTAGTCCAACCCCTCGGCCACGAAGTCGAGGACGAGTTCCGGATCCGCGTCCATCGTCTTCGGCATCTGGATGGAAAGGTTCACATCCGACCCGACCCCAGGCTCCGACGCGGAGATCTCCTCCACCACCGGGGCCGCCGCTTCCGCCGCCACGATGGGGGCTTCGGCGGTGGGGGCCACCGCCTGCGCGGCCACCACCGTCTCCGCCGGGACGTTCGGCTCGCGGGAGGACGTATCCTCGGACGAGCCGGCGCCGGAGGCGGAGAAGAGCGATCCGTCCTCCTCCTCCTGCATCGCCACCTCGATCACCTGTCCGACCCGCTCCACGGCCTCGAGACGCCTGGACTTCCGGGACCTGGGGTTGGCCACGACGCTGTCCAACTCGGCCAACGCCTGCTGGAGCTGGTCGCGCACGTCGTCGGAACCGGGCCACTCGTCCACGGTCTGGGCGAAGTGATCGCGGAGGAGAGCCACCGAATCCATGAGCGTGGGCTCCATCTGCACCAGGAACGACGCGACGGAGTGGAGCCCCCCTTCGTCCGAGTCCGCCCTCACCGGCGCCCCCTCGTCGGCACCGTGCTCGGGGTCCTCCCCACCACGGTATCCTTCGATGGCGGAAAGCGCATCCGCCAGACTCGCCTCCATCGCCTCGTCGCCCGGGGAGACGAACACCTGCTCGAGGGCGTCGACCACCGTCATGAGGCTGTCGGCCCGCTCCGCGGAGTCGCCCTCGGAAAGCGGCTCGCCGGGAATGGCCTCTCCGAAAGCCGTCAGCGCCGAGGTGACCGCGTCGGGGAGATCGGAGGCACGCCGGGTCACGCTGTCCAGAGCCTCACGAAGCCGGGACACGCCGTCGGCGTGATCCATGGCCCCGAGGGACGAGCGCACTTCGCCCAGACGGCGAAGCAGTTCCATGTCTATATCCAGCGGAATCACGGTCGTTCTCCTGAGTTACCGGGCTACACCGACCGTCTCGCCCGCAACCGCGTCGAGAATGGCCGATGTCACTTTGTGAAGAGGTAGTACTTCCAGGGCCGCACCCAACTCGATGGCGACCTTGGGCATGCCGAACACCACGCTGCTCTCCCGATCCTGGGCGATGGTGTGGGCGCCTGCCTCGCGGAGAGCGAGCAGCCCGCGGGCTCCGTCTCCCCCCATCCCCGTGAGAATGGCTCCCACGGCATTGCGACCGACCGAGTCGGCCACGGAATTGAACAGCACGTCCACCGACGGACGGTGGTGGTTCACCGGAGGACCGTCCTTGATGGCCACGGTCATCTGGGCTCCGCTCCGCCGCACCAACATGTGGCGGGCACCGGGAGCGATGAGCGCGCGCCCCGGAACCACGCGGTCGCCCGTCTCGGCTTCCTTGACCGTGATCTTGCACACGTCGTTGAGGCGCTCCGCGAACGACTTGGTGAATCCTGGAGGCATGTGCTGAACGATGACGATCCCCGGAACGTCCGGGGGCATCGTGACGAGCACGTCCTCCAGAGCTCTGGTGCCCCCGGTGGACGCCCCCAGCGCGATGAGCTTGTGGGTGGTGTCCACGCTCCCCAGGCCCCCTCGGACGTCGGTTCCCGGGCCCTGATGGACCGGGACGATCCGCGCGGAAAGGTTCGCCGACGCGGCGGCGCGAATGGCCCGCGCCAGATGCCTGCGCACGTCGGGAACCGAGAACTGCGACGAGGGCTTCGGGATCACGTCGATGGCACCGAGGCGCATGGCCTGAAGGGCGGTCTCGCTCTTCTCCGGAGCCACCGAGCTGACCACGATGGTGGGGATGGGATTGTGCTTCATGAGCTTGGCCAGGAAGGACAGCCCATCCATGCGCGGCATCTCGATGTCCAGCGTGATCACGTCCGGCTTGAGCTCGGCGATCTTCTCCCGGGCGGCATACGGGTCCACGGCGGTGCCCACCACCACGATGTCCCCGGTCTTGGCCAACTCCTCGGTGAGGACCTTGCGCACCACGGCGGAATCGTCGACGACGAGCACCTTGATCACGCTCCCGCTCCTTCCACGACGTGCGCCATCACCCGCACCGTGATCTCGGCTCGACCACCATCGATACCCACGACGAGACGCGTCGCCCCCGCCGAGGTCTCTTCCCCGTCGGTGCCGACCACGTAGACCTCCGGTGAACGGAGGTCGAAGACGTCCGAGGCCTTCCCCAGAGACGGCACCACGTTGCCGCAGATCACGTTCGCGATCTCACCCAGGGCATCCCGCTTCATCCCGTCGTCCGATGCGTCGTGCATGCCCAGCATGTTCGCGGCCAACTCCGCCGCGACACCGTCGGTGACCTGGATGTCGAGAGTCCCGTTCACGGGGCCCGAAAAGGCCACACGGGCCCCCCACGCCAGGGGTGCCTCCAGTTGGTGGTCTTCGATCTCGGCCTCGGGAAAAGCGAAGGCGAGATCCTCAAAAGTCGAAGTCGTCGCCCGGAGGAGCTCCGACTGAAGCTCGCTGGTCATCGGATACTCCCGTGACTTGAAGGATGGTTTCACGCAGGGACTCGGCCGTGAACGGCTTGTGCACGAACTCTGCGCCCTGGTTGAGGATTCGTTCGATGCGGGTCTCGCTGCTCTCGGTGGACACCACGATCACGGAGAGATCCCGGATGAGCGGATTCTCTCGTACCCGCTCGATGAGCTCTTCACCGTTCATGACCGGCATGTTGATGTCGACGAGCGCCAGGTCGACCCATTGGTCCTTCAGGACCTCCAGCGCCTCCTGGCCATTCCCGGCCTGGTGGATCTCCCCCAGGGGGACCCCCGTCATCTGAAGCGTACGGACGATCATGGCCCGCATCACCGCGCTGTCGTCCACCACCAATACATTGAACGCCATTGGACTCTCTTGCTCCTGACTACGATCGCCGCGGAAAGCGACGGGCGAGGTTGTACTCCTGTCCACCTGCCTTCACCATCACCACGCCGGTGGCCACGTCCATGGTCACGGTCCGGGACACGCCACCACCCACGTCCTCGTCGGTGATGATCACCCCGTTGCGCCACAGGATCTTCTTCAATTCGATGTAGTTGCGCTTGCCGATCTGGAACCCGTCCTTGCGCCCGTTGGACGCCATGCTTGCGCCGCCCGCGACCCGGACCACGATGCGGTCCTTGTGGGCTCCCATGGCATATGCGGCCTTGAACAGGGCGGGTATCCCCGTGTCGATGAAGCGCGCCGGATTCGTGCGGCCCCGTTCGGGATCCGTCCTGGTGGAGGGAAGCATGGCATGAAGCATCCCGGCGACTCCCGCGGACTCGTCCCAGATGCACACCCCCAGGCAACTGCCGAGGGCGTAGGTCACGATGGTGTCGGCCGGGTCGTTCGAAACACGCAAGTCCGCGATCCCCACCACGATCTTGCTCCCCTGATCCTGCATGGCCGGAAGGGTCACGAGGTCACCTCCTGTAGACGGCCGGCTGGACGTACCGCAGACCGTGCTTGAGGGAAGTGAGGCTTTCCGAGTGTCCCACGAACAGGTATCCCCCGGGGGTGAGCAGTTCGGTGAATCGTTGGGCCAGCGTCTCCCGCGTCGGATTGTCGAAATAGATCATCACGTTGCGGCAGAAGATGGCGTCGAAGGGCCCCGACATGGGCCAGTCACCCATGAGGTTCAGTCGTCCGAACCGGATCATCTCCTTCAACGCCGGAGACACCTCGACCTGGTCCGGGTCCTTGGCCTTGCGGAGATAGACCTTGCGCATGTCCTCGGGAACGGGCTCCACCTGTTCCCGGTCGTACACGCCTTCCCTGGCGTGGGCGAGTACCCGGTCGCTGATGTCCGTGGCCAGGATGCGCCCTGCGCTGCCACGCCGCAGGCGGCCATGATGGGACAGGACCATGGCGAGGGTGTAGGGCTCCTCGCCGCTCGAACACCCCGCGCTCCATATGGTGGGCGGACCCGCCGAGGCAGGGCGCTCCGAGAGAACTCTCTGGAGGAAGTCGAAATGGTTGGCTTCCCTGAAGAAGCTGGTCTTGTTCGTGGTGAGGATGTCCACCATCTCCGTAAGCTCGGAGCGACCCTGCGGGGTCTGCACGAACTCCACGTACCCGGTGACGGAGCCCCCTCCCAGCTTTCGCAGGCGACGGGTGAGTCGCGCCCGCACCAGGTCACGCTTGGCCTCGGTGAGTCGGATCCCCGCGATGGAATAGAGGAGATCACGAATGACCTCGAACTGCCCCTCCAGGGGATCCTGCCCGGCCGCCAACGCCTCGCTGGACGACCCGTTGGCGTGCATGCCGGGCTTGAAGGAAGAAATCGTCATGAATGGACCTCGACCGTCGCGATGGGGAGGAGGTGCACGGAAACCGCGCCGGCCATCAAGAGAAGAAGCACGTCTCCGGCTCCAGCGGAGATCCACCCGGAGACCGACCGGCTCACGCCGCGTACCACGGCCGCATACCCACACCCCGCCGTCATGCTCGACACCGCCGAACGCGGCGCGCGAGGGAGGATGGCCGAGCCTGCTGACATGTCTCTGGGCTCGTCATGGCCGGATGCGGAGGAAGGCATGGCACTGCTCTGGGAGGTGGAAGGAGGAGCCGGACGGTGAGGGGGGTGGGCCGGTGGCCCGACCCCCCTCACCTCTCGATCAGAACTCGTTGAGCACGTCGTCGTCGTCGAAGGGGATGAGGCGATCCGCCGAGACTCCCGCGGGCGCGCCCGATCCCGCCGGTCGCACCGCGGCACGCCGCGCCGCGCCGTTCCCCGCCCCGGCGTACCGGGTCGGTCCACCGCGCTGGGCCTGCGGCGCGCGGACACCGTATCCGCCCCTCGGGGACGGCTGTCCGGCCTGACCGATGGCGGACAGCGCGAAGCTCATCACCAGCGCCTTGAGTTCCTCCGCCTGTCCCGACAGCTCCTCGGAAGCACTGGAGGACTCCTCGGCGTTCGCGGCCGTCTGCTGGGTGACCTGATTCATCTGTTCCACCGCCGTGGTGATCTGGTCGATCCCCTGCGACTGCTGCTCCGACGCCGCGGAGATTTCGCCCATCACTTCGGATACCTTGGCCACCTGGTTGTTGATCTCCTCCAGGTTCTCGAGGACCTCCGCGTTGATGGCCACTCCACCCTCGGCGTTCTTCACCGAATCCTCGATGAGCTGGGCGGTGTTCTTGGCCGCCTCGGCGCTGCGCATGGCGAGGTTCCGGACCTCCTCGGCAACCACCGCGAATCCCTTCCCCGCGTCCCCCGCCCGAGCGGCCTCGACGGCCGCGTTGAGGGCCAGGAGGTTGGTCTGGAAGGCGATCTCGTCGATGGTCTTGACGATCTTCGCGGTCTGGTCGGAGGACGCCTTGATCTTCTCCATCGCCTGGGACAGGCGCGCCATGGAGTCCATCCCCTTGGCGGAGAACTGACGCGCCGCGTCCGAGAGGCCCTTGGCCTCGTGGGAGTTGGCGGTGTTCTGCTGCGTCATGGACGTCATTTCCTGCAGCGAGCTGGAGATCTCCTCCAGGGTGCTGGCCTGCTCGGAAGTGCTCTGTGCCAGCGCCTGGCTCCCACTGCTGATCTCGTCCGACGCGGAGGCGACCTGATCCGCTGCGGCGTGGACCTGGGTCATCCCCGAGTCCAGGTTCTGGATGGCGGCGTTGAGGGCCTTTGCGATGGCACCGAACTCGCCCGTGAGATCCTCCGGAAGGCGTACCGTCAGGTCGCTGTGGGCCACCTCTTCGATGGCGGCGGCGATCTGGGCGGTAGCCGCCTTTCGCGCGGTGACGTCGGTGGCGTACTTCACCACCTTGTACGGTTTCCCGTTCGGGTCGAGGATGGGGTTGTACGAAGCCTGGATCCAGATCTCCTTCCCACCCTTCCCGAAGCGTTTGAACTCGTCCGCGACATAGTCTCCACGATTCAGGCGCTGCCAGAAATCCGCATACGCCGAGGAAGAGGCGTACTCCGTATCCACGAACATGCGGTGGTGACGTCCCTTGACCTCGTCAAGGGAGTATCCCAGGGCCGAGAGGAAGTTGGCGTTGGCATGCCGGATGGTGCCGTCCAGATCGAACTCGATGACCGCCTGAGCCCTTCCGATGGCTTCCATCTGCGCCTCGCTCTCATGGCGAAGCGCGTCCATCTTCTTCATGCGCGACTCGGTGAGCGCCGTCATCACCAGTCCGATGTCGAGCTGGATGATGCGGCCCAGGGCCTCGGCGAAGCGCTCGGCCTCTTCCGGGGTCGCGCCGGCCCGCTTGACCGTGTTCATGAGGTGGGCGCGGACGATCTCGTACATGGAGACGTACCAGTTCGAGTCGAGATCGATGTTGTCATGGACGACACCGACGACCCGCCGGTACTCGACATACTGATCGTCGATACGGCCCGTGAAGAAGGTCTTCACGTACCGGATCACACGCGGGCGCTGGGCCTCGACGCTGGTGTGCAGGTCGATGATGCCCTGCGTCTCGGGATTCTTCGCGATGTGGACGTAGAAGGTGTCGATGAGGCCGTCGAGAGCCGCGGTGCACGCGTCTTCCCACGCGGCGATCACGCCGAGGTCCTCCTCGGTGAGTCCGTTGAACGCGATGCGGGCGCGAATCGAAGGATCGGTGACGCTGATCTGTCCCGGCCGGAAGCTCTTGGTGGACATTCCCACTTTCTCCTGATACACGGTTGGATTTCTGTGTCGAGTGTTTGACGACCGGGTCACGCGGGAACCGCTTCCATGGCGGCCGTGAGTCGACCCAGGGGAATCGTGTCGACCTTGGCCAGCACCTTGTCGATGTCGAGAAGGAGCTTCACGCATCCCTCGGCCTTGCCGATGCCCAGGATGTAGTCCGTGTTCACGTCGGCCCCCAGAGAGGGGGCGTCTACGATGTCTCCGTCGTCGATGTCGAGAACTTCGGAGACCTTGTCCACCACGGCGCCCACGGAGTCGTCCCCGCTCTGGACCACGATGATGCACGTTTCCTCGGTGTTCTCGACCGACGGCATGTCGAACTTCAGCCGCAGGTCCAGGATGGGGATCACCTTCCCCCTGAGGTTGATGACGCCCCGGATGTATTCCGGCGTCCGGGGAACGGAGGTGATGGGCATGAGCCCGATGATCTCCCTCACGCGGAGGATCTCGATCCCGTACTCTTCCTGATCCAGGAAGAAGCTGAGGAACTTCCCGCCCCGCGTTCTTCCGATCATCTCCTGAGCGTGCTCCGTGGTGTTCTGGTCCATCGAGTTTCACCCTCTCGAACTGGGTTGGGACTGCCAGGAGGGTCCGTCGGCGTATCGCCGGGCGGAAGGGCCAGGGCCCGTCCGCCACGAAGCCTCCCTCGGGGCGAGGCCAGATCCGGGGACTGCACAGGACTTCTGTGGCGGTTCCCCTCCCCGGGCCTTCATGTTGTCCATTGTCGGCAGGGGCCCGGGGATACTTGAGACTGGTGGGTAGGCGAATGACTACGACCTCGTGGGAGTCCAGGGTGAGACGCTGGTTGGCGGAATGCGTGCGCGGGCGGTCATGGGGGGTCCGGGCTCCCCTGGTCGCAGTGCTCGCGTGGATCGCGACGCGACACGCCGGCGATCCGACCTACGCCTCCATCTTCCAGGGGGTGAACCTGGGCTTCCACGAGATGGGGCACGCCGCTCTGTATTTTTCGGGGCACCGGCTCCTCACCGTCGCCGCCGGAACACTCTTCGAGATCGGGGTCCCGGTGGCCGCCGGGGCCTACCTCGTCCTCCGGCAGCGGGACCCCTTCGGAGGAGCCGTGTGTCTCTTCTGGCTGGGAACGGCGCTGGTGGGTGTGGGGATCTACGCGGCCGACGCTCGGATCCAGGCGCTCCCGCTGGTGTCCCCCTTCGGCCCCGTGGACGTGGACTCCCACGATTGGACGTACATCCTGTTGCGGCTCGGGCGAATCTCGCGAGCGGAGGCCATCGGTGGGTTCATCCGGCGAGCCGGCCTCGTGGCCATGGTCGTGTCCCTGGCTCTCCAGGGATTCGTCCTCCGCGCCATGGCGGACAGCCACGACCACCGGGGTCCGGATGCATCGGTCCGGGAAGGGGCACGACACCCTTGACGCGCCACACCGAGGGTCGTGTCGGGAACGTTCCCGAGCCACGCACTGGCGCACGTAGCCTTCGCCTTACAGCTTGAACGGGATGTCCGACGACAACGGCCCCGTTTCGCACCCCGATATCCGGTGAATCAGACCTCGATCCGATCGTTCCTCATCATCCTCGTGGCCGGCGTGGCGCTGACCATGACGGGGATCCTGGTCACGGTGGCCGTGAACGATGCCCGGGACAGCTTCCAGATGACGGAGGATCGGTCCCGCGACGTGGCATCCCTCATCGCCGGGTCCGTGAACCGGTTCCTGGAAGACGTGGACACGCTCGCCGGAGCACTGGCGACCCGGGGAGCGGCGGTCTTGCGCGACGACCGGGGTTGTGAGGACTGGCGCAACATCGGGCTCGACATCTTCGACCGCTTCACCAACGCCGTCCTCCTGGACTCCACGGGGCTGGTGCGATGCTCCTTCCTCGATGCTCGTGTGGAAGACAGCCTCTCGTACGCCGACCGACCCTGGTTCCATTCGGTGATCTCCACGGGCCGGTTCACCGTGAGCGAGCCCACCATCGGCCGCCAATCCCGCCAGTGGTCCATGGCCATGGCCCACGCCGTCCTGGACGACGACGGCACCACGGTTCTGGGAGCGGCGGCCATCGGCATCAACCTGGCGGACCTCCAGGAGATCCTCGACGCTGCGGTCCTTCCCGAGAACATGACGGCGACCATCTCCTCCCCGAAGTGGGCGGTCATCGCGCGCACGCGGGACCCTGAGGAGTGGATCGGGCGTCGGCTCCCCGGGGACACCGTCGCGGAGCGGCGCCAAGGGCCCCACTCGGGATACATCCGGGCGGTGTCGGGAGAAGGCCAGCCCATGGCGTTCGCCTTCGTCGACATCGTCAACGTCGGGTGGCGGGTCTTCGCGGGCGTGGAGGAGTCCTACGCCACCGCGCCGGTTCTCGCGGGCCTCCGGCGAAATCTCCTCATGGCTCTCATCGGGCTCACTGTGGTGGGCCTCCTCTCCTTCACGGTGTACCGCCGGATCAATCGTTCCCTGACGGAATTGCTCGCGGAAACGAGAGCCGCCCTCCTCGAGCGCAAGGGCCACGTCGAGATCGACGGTCCCGCCGAGATGGTGGCCGTGGCGCGTCAGTTCGACCGGATGCTGGCGGCATGGAAGGAGGCGGAGGCAGCCCACATCAAGTTGTCCCACGCCATGGATCAGCTCGACGACCCCGTGGTCATCACCGATGCCGCCGGGAGCGTGGAGTACGTGAACCCCGGATTCGAGCAGGTGAGCGGATACTCGGCGGAAGAGGTCCTGGGTCAATCCCTGCGTGTCCTCAAGTCCGGCCAGCACGACCGCGCCTTCTACGCGAACCTCTGGGACACCATCACGTCGGGGCACATCTTCCGCGGCGGTTTCATCAACCGGAGCAAGACGGGCCGCCTGTACACCGAGGAAGTCACCATCACCCCCCTGCGGAACGACGACGGAGTCATCACGCACTTCATCTCCACGGGACGGGACGTGACGGAACAGGAGCGCCTGGAGGCCCGGCTGAGGAGAGCGGAAAAGCTCGAGGCGGTGGGACAGCTCGCCGGGGGGATCGCGCACGACTTCAACAACATCCTGACCGCCATCCGAGGCCACAGCGAACTCCTGGGGAGCATGCTCGGAGCCGATGCTGACGAGGACATCGAAGAGAGCATCCAGGAGATCGTGAAGGGAACGGAGATGGCCGCGTCCCTCACCGGCCAGCTCCTCGCCTTCAGCAAGAAGCACATTTCCCAGGTGGAAGCGGTGGACCTGAACGCCACGGTCCGGAAGGTCGAGGCGTTCCTGCGCAGGGTATTCCCGGCCGACGTCCGCCTCCTGCTCACTCTCGACGCCAACGCCGGACATGTCGAGTTGGAGGCCAGCCACGCCGAGCAGATCATCCTCAACCTGGCGCTCAACGCCCAGGACGCTCTGGGAGAACGGGGAGGAGAGCTGGCCATCCGGACTTCGCAGGGGCCCCCTCCCGACGATTGGCCCCAGAAGGAGAGCGCCAAGCACGTACACACCGTGGTCACGCTGGAAGTTTCCGATTCGGGACGCGGGATGACACCGGAGACACTGGAGCGGATCTTCGATCCCTTCTTCACGACCAAGGAACAGGGCTCGGGGCTGGGCCTGGCCACGGTGTACGGGATCGTGGAAGCCGCCGGCGGCACCATCGACGCCCGCAGCGCACTGGGTCAGGGCACGGTGATCACCATCCGCCTCCCGCAGGTACCGGCTCCCACCGTCTCCAAGGTCGCGGCCTCCAAGGGGGCGGAAGTCACGCGGCTCGGCGGAAGTGAAACCATCCTGGTGGCCGAGGACTCGGCCAGCGTCCGCCGGCTCATCGCGGAGACGCTCCGGCAGGAAGGGTACGAGATCCTCCAGGCGGGAGACGGTCGATCCGCCCTGGAGTTGGCCCGCCGCCATGACGGACCCATCCATGCCCTCGTTTCCGACGTCATGATGCCCGAGATGCGCGGTCCCGATCTGTACCGGGAGATGCAGGTGGACCGGCCCGCCCTCCGCGCCGTCTTCATCTCCGGATACACCGGAGCCGGCACCGGGGCCCTGGACGTTGGGCAGGCGGGGGTGCGGTTCCTCCAGAAACCCTTCGGCCCGGTGGACCTCAAGACGGAAGTGCGGCGCGCGCTGGATGCGAAGACCGTGCTCGAGTTCCCCACCGCCGACCGATGAAAAAAAGGCCAGGCCCGAAGGCCTGGCCTCTGAAATGCCGGAGGAGGGACTCGAACCCCCGACACGCGGATTATGATTCCGCTGCTCTAACCGACTGAGCTACTCCGGCGGGGACGCAAAACCTCATCCGGAGTCGGGGTCCTGTCAAGACGGCTGAAGCCGTCGAGGCCGTCCTTCGTATGGATCACATGACCCTCTCGTTTCCGTCTTCTCCAGGAGCGACCATGGACCCGAGTGTCATTCTCGCCGCCGCGGCGACCGTCGGCGTCGCCGGTCTCGTCACCAGCCTGCGTATCCTCTTCGAGTACGAGCGGGGGGTGATCTTCCGGCTCGGCAAGCTCACCCGTGCCAAAGGACCCGGGCTGATCTTCCTGGTCCCCTTCGGAATCGAGCGGATGCGCAAGATGGACCTGCGCATCATCGCGCTGGACATCGCGCCCCAGGATACCATCACGAAGGACAACGTGAGCGTGCGCGTGAACGCGGTGGTGTACTTCCGCGTGGCAGACCCCACCAAGGCGGTGGTCGAGATCGAGGACTACTACTTCGCCACCAGTCAGCTCGCCCAGACGACCCTCCGCTCGGTGATCGGCCAGTCGGAGCTCGACGAGCTCCTGGCGGAGCGGGACCGCATCAACGAGATCGTCCGCCGGATCATCGACGAGGGAACGGATGCCTGGGGAATCGAAGTGACCGGGGTGGAGATCAAGGACATCGACCTTCCCCAGGAGATGAAGCGGGCCATGGCCAAGCAGGCCGAAGCGGAGCGGGAGCGCCGTGCCAAGGTCATCGCCGCGGAAGGCGAATACCAGGCTTCCGGGAAGCTCGTGCTGGCCGCCGAGGTCATCCAGAAGTTCCCCGTCGCCATGCAGCTGAGGTTCCTCCAGACCGTGGTGGAGGTGGCGGCGGAGAACAACTCCACCACGCTCTTCCCCATCCCCATCGAGCTCTTCGGCCCCCTCATGGGGCGTGGGACGAGCATCGGGGCCGAGCCCGCCAACACCGCCATCGACGCGTCCACCCGGGCCATGCTGGAGGCTTTGGCCAAGGGAGGCGACGCGGCGGCCGTGGAGTCGGCCGCGAAGAACCTCCTCGGCCTGGGCGCCGGGTCGACCCGGGCCCCCACGCCGGTCCCGACGGGCGCGGACGATCGTGACGACACCTGACCGATCGCCGGTGCCGCTGGACCCGGACCGGACCCGGAGCATCCTGCGACGAGCCTCCCTGGCGGAGGTGGACGTGCCGCGGGTCGGAGACCTGACCCTGGACGAGCTGGCCTCCGCGGCGGCCGAGGCGGGGATGGACCCTCGATCCGTACGACTCGCGTCCCTGGTGGAGGACGTGTCTCCTCCGCATCGTCGGCCGGCGTTCCTGGGACGGCCGGCGCGCCACTCCCTGCGCATCCGCGTTCCCGCCCCGCCGGGAGCGCCGGACGGAGCCGAAGCGACCCCTTCCGACGGTGTGGGGCCGGCACTGGCCACCGCGCTCTCCGGAGCCGGAGCCACGGGGAGGATCCGACGCGCCGGACGAGGGTGGCGGTGGGAGGGACGGCACCGCGGCCGCGCCATCACGGTCACTCCCGCCGCGCCGGACGACCCCCGGACCGTCGTCCTGAGCGCCCACGACGGGGGGCGCCTCGCGGGGACGTGGCTCGCCGCCCTGGCGGCCACTCTGGTCGGACTCGCCCCCCTGGGCGGTATCGGGGGGGTGGTGGGCGCGCTCTCCCCTCTCCCCGCGATCCTCCTCGTGGGGGGGGTGTGGAGCGCGTTGGCCCGGGCCCTGTGGTCCCGGATCGGCCGGTCGGCCCCCGGCGACCTCGACGCGCTCGCCATGCGTGTCGTACTGGCACTGGACGCCGGAGACACGCGCGACGGTTGACGCGGGGGGCTACGCTACCGCGGATCCCCGTCGCGCGTGTCTCTCTCGGTCACGTCGGTGGAGTCGACCGGATCCGCGAAGAGGTAGATGACCTCCCCCTGACGGATCAGTCCGTGCCGCTCCCTGGCGATCCGCTCCAGCGTGGCGTCGTCGAACTCCAGCGAGTCGGCCCACGCCTGCAGCGAGTCGAGGGTGAGACGGATGGTGTCGAGTCTCGCGCCTTCCGTGGCCACCGCTTCCCTGGCGGCCTTCAACTCCCACACCGAGTGCTCCCCCCCGAACACGGCGTAGTACACCGCCAGGAGGAGGAGCCCCGGAACCACCGCGCGCTTCAGAACACCCACGGAAACGTCATCCCTCCCAGAGGGAACGGCCGGGATACCGGGCGGCGGCGCCCAACTGTTCCTCGATGCGGAGGAGCTGGTTGTACTTGGCCACCCGATCCGTGCGGCTCGCGCTCCCCGTCTTGATCTGCCCCGCCGACGTGGCCACGGCGAGATCGGCGATGAACGTGTCCTCGGTCTCGCCCGACCGATGGGAGATCACCGACCGGTATCCTGCCGCCGCGGCGGTGCGCATGGTCCGCAGCGTCTCGGTGAGCGTCCCGATCTGGTTGACCTTGACCAGAATGGCGTTGGCGGTGCCGGTGTCGATTCCGCGCTGGAGCCGGGTCACGTTGGTCACGAAGAGGTCGTCTCCCACGATCTGGGTCCGGTCCCCCAGGGCGGTGGTGAGCCGGCGCCATCCGTCCCAGTCGTTCTCGTCCAGGGGATCTTCCAGCGACGCGATGGGATACCGCTCCGACCAGTCCGACCAGAACTCCACCATCCCCGCGGCGTCCCTCCGTTCGCCGCCGGACCACCGGAACACGTATTCCCCGTCCTCGCAGAACTCGGTGGCGGCGGCGTCCAGGGCCAGGACGATGTCCTCACCCGGCCGGTACCCGGCCTCCTCGATGGCCCGTAGCACCACCTCCACGGCCTCCTCGTTGCTCCCCAGATCCGGAGCGAACCCTCCTTCGTCGCCCACCGCCGTGTTTCTTCCCTGGCGGCTCAGGACCTTCTTCAGGTGGTGGAAGACCTCCACCCCCATCCGCAGTCCCTGGGAGAAGGTCTCCGCCCCCACGGGCATGACCATGAACTCCTGGATGTCCACGTTGTTCGGGGCGTGGGCGCCCCCGTTGAGGATGTTCATCATCGGCACGGGAAGGAGATCCGCGGCCCCCTCCCCACCCAGGTAACGCCACAGCGGAACCCGCATCTCCTCCGCGGCGGCCCGCGCCGCCGCCATGGAAACGGAGAGGATGGCGTTGGCCCCCAGCTTCCCCTTGTTGTCCGTCCCGTCCAGGGCGAGCATGGCCTCGTCGATCCGCTCCTGCTCGCGGACGTCGAAGCCGTTCAGCGCCTCCCGGATGGGGCCGTTCACGTGCTCCACCGCGCCGAGCACGCCCTTGCCGAGAAAGCGCGCGGGGTCGCCGTCGCGAAGCTCCACGGCCTCGTGGGCCCCCGTGGACGCACCGGAGGGCACCGCCGCCCTCCCCACCACGCCGCTCTCCAGTGAAACCTCGGCCTCCACCGTGGGATTGCCGCGAGAATCCAGGATCTCCCTGGCCTTGATGCCGACGATGACCGGCATGACTCCTCCTTGTGATCTATCCATTCGCGCCGGCCAGGGCCGACACCGCGTCTCTGGCCTTCCGCGCCAGTTCGTCCCGATCGTTCATCCCCAACCCCACCGCCGGGATGGGCGCCCCGAACCGGATCACGACGTGCCCGGAACGGATCCGCCACGATCCCTTGGGCATGATGCCGTGGGTCCCCAGGATGGCGGCGGGAATCAGGGGCGCCTCGGCCTGGACCGCCAGCACGAAGGCACCCTTCTTGAAGGGACCGAGCCGCCCGTCCCGCGACCGCGTTCCCTCGGGAAAGATAATCACGGTGGGGCGTTCTTCTTCCAACCCGCGGCGCGCCTCGGCGAGCGAAGCGATGGCGCGGGTCCGATCCTGCCGGTCGATGGAGATGTGTCCGCACGCCTGCCACGCCGGGCCGAAGAAGGGGACCGACTCCAGTTCCTTCTTCGCCACGAATCGATACTTCCCCGGCACGTACGCCACCAGCGCCAGGACGTCGAACCAGGATACGTGATTCGCCACCAGCACCTGTGGCGCATCGGGATCGATGACTTCGGCCCCCTCCAACGCCACGGTGATCCCGCCGGCCCTGAGGATGGTCCGCGCCCAGGCACGGGGAAGCTCCTCGCATACGCAAGGAAGGGCGGGACTCCGGCGAAACGCCGCCCACATGATCCGGGATCCGTACCAGATCGTGGCCCACACGGTCACCCACCACCCCCACAGAGTGCGAATCAACTCCCGCCCTCCCCGAAATGAGAGAATCCTCCGCGAGTGAGGCGTGTCCGCCTCTCCTCGTCCTCGAGAAAGATACCGTTTCCCTCCTCCACGCGTCCCACCGCGGTGAAGGAGACGCCGGCCACGCGGGCCGACTTTCCGCTCCCCAGGCTCCCGGGAGACACCACGCAACAGAGCTCGTAGTCCTCGCCACCGTGGAGGGCGAACCCCAACGCCTCCTTCTCACCCACCACGTCGGCCAGCCCCGGGAAGACGGGGATGCTCCGGGAGTCCAGCACGATGGCCACGCCGCCCGCGGCCGCCAGGTGCCCCGCGTCCCCGGCCAGTCCATCGGAGAGGTCGATGAGCGAACGCACCCCGCCCCGATCCTTCAGGGCCCTCGCCTCCGCGATCCTCGGCACCGGATGGACGAAGGCACGCCGCAGCGGCGGAGGCGGCTCCCCGCCGCTCTCCCAGATGGACACCGCCGCAGCGCTCCCTCCCAGGGTGCCCGACACCCACACTTCGTCGCCGGGGCGCGCCCCGGCGCGCGACACCGGCTCGTCGGCGATCCCGAGAACCACCACGTCGATGACCAGGGGCCCAGGAGACCGGGCCACGTCCCCACCGATGACGCCCGCGCCGACCCCCTCCGCCGCCGAGCGGATCCCCCGGTGCAGCGCGTCGGCGTCCACGGCACCGTCGTCGGGGAGTACCAGAGAGACCAGGACACCCACGGGCTCGGCGGCCATGGCCGCCAGGTCGGAGAGTGCGGCCGCGGTGGCCCGGTACCCGATCTCCGGATCGGTGAGCCATCGCCTGCGGAAGTGCACGCCCTCCACCGAGACATCGGTGCTCACCACCCATCCCCCCGCGAGCACCGCGGCGTCGTCCCCCGGGCCCACCAGGACCCTCCCGGGAAGGGGTCCGGACGCGGACACGAACCGCCGGATCAGGTCGAACTCCCCACCCGGGCCCAACGGGACCACCGCCGGGTGGGCCGGAGCACCCTCCTCCGCGTGGGCGTCGTCCACCGGCCTCACCGTGCCGCGGGGAGGTCGAAGGTGACGAAAGGGAGATCGAGATCGGAGGACCGCGACGGCTCCTCCCTGGTCGCGTCGGGAATCCAGCGAACCACGTCCCTGGGCGTGAGCCCGGTCCCCTTCCCCGCCAGAACGGCCGCCCGGCCGGTCCGGTACAACCCCACGCCGGCCGCCTCCCCGGGAGGGAGTCCCTGGGCCATGAGCGCCGCGCACACCCCCGTGAGGACGTCCCCGAGCCCCGCCGTGGCCAGGTCCGACGACCCCTGCGTGTCCACCAGGAGCGGACTTCCCGGCCACGCGACCAGGGACGGCGCGCCCTTGAAGAGCACCGTGCACCGGAACCGCTCCGCCGCCGCCCCGGCGACCATGGCGCGGGAGGCATCGGGGGGAAGCGCGTCACCCAGGAGGCGTCCCATCTCACCGGGGTGGGGCGTCATGAGGACCGGACGCCTCTCGGTGACCGCCCGGATCACCTCGGCGTCCCCTCCCGCGAGGAGGTTGAGGGCGTCGGCGTCCAGGACCGTGGGCCGGTCCGGCCCCGTCAGCACCCGATCCAGGATGGCCCGGCTCCCTTCCCCGGTTCCCAGTCCCGGCCCCACGGCGACCACGTGCGTCTCCTGGATCGCTCGCTCCAGTGCCCCCGGTTCGTCCGTGTCCACGAAGATGGCTTCGGGCACCGCGCCCTGAAGGATCTGGCGGTTCGCCCCGGGGGAGGCCACCTGCACCAGACCGGCGCCCGTGCGGAGCGCCGCCTCCACCGCCAGGACGGCCGCGCCCGCCATCCCGGCGTGCCCGGCCACGACGAGGACCCGCCCGACCTCGTTCTTGTGGGTGTCGAGGGCCCTCCGGGGAGCGTGGCGCCAGCCCCAGGCCGGCGTGATGGCGCGGGCCGAGGCCGGCATGCCCCCGGGTGGGGGAAACCCGATCTCCACCGCCACCAGACGCCCCGCGTGGGCCCGCCCGGGATGGAGGAGCGTGCCCAGTTTGGGCGCTCCGAAGGCGACGGTCACGTCGGCCCGGATTCCGAGCCCCGGCACCGCACCGGTGCCGGCGTCCACGCCGGAGGGGATATCCAGGGCGACGCGGACCGCCCGGGCGCCGTTCACTTCCTCGATTACGCTCGCCTGGGGCTCTCGGGGCGCGCCGCGCACCCCCGTCCCCAGCATCCCGTCCACGAGCACGTCGGCGGACCCGACCTGCATCCGCCACGCATCGTCCTCCAGGGTCGTGGTGGGGAAGGTCCACCCGTGGAGAAGGGGATCGTCCTTCGGCCGATCCGAGGTCAGGACCGCCGTGACCTCCCGTCCCCACGCCGCCAGGGTGCGGAGGAGCACGAGCGCGTCACCCCCGTTGTTCCCGGAACCGACCAGCCCCACCACCCTACCCTCGGGGTACAGGCGCTGGACCACCTGGGCGGCCGAGCGGCCCGCGTTCTCCATGAGCACGAGCTGGGGAACCCCCACGCCGGTGATGGCATGGTGGTCGAAGGCCTCCGCCTCGGACCCCGTGGGGATCCGCACCTCGGCCCCCGCACGGGGGTCCGGCCTACCGTGAGACGACATGGAAGGAGGTCGCTCCGCGAGGCGGAGCGAAGTCCAGGCTACTTGTAGCTCTGACCGATCGCCCGGCCGAACGTGACTTCGCCATTGTCGATGCGGATGTTGAAGCCGCAATCCGGGTTGGCGCAGACCCACGCCTTGTACTGGATCGGAGCCCCATCCCGTCCGTAGTCGGAGAGAGGTAGAAGAATCCCGGTCTCACACTTCATGCATCGGGGAAATCCGCGGTCTTCCACCATGTTCTACCCCTCCCATGAGCCGGCGGCCCACTGGCCGCCCCACCCGAACAACTCGGGCCTGTTCACCTTGACCGGCCGGCCGACTGGCCGGACCGGACGCTTCAGAAGCGTACTTCCCAGGGGTAGCACCGCTCGAAGACGTCCTCGAAGTCGAACACCTCGTAGAAGTCCTCCGCGCGGTCCTCCTCCTCCTTCACCAGCACCTCCTGCTCCACCAGCGCGAACACGACGTCACCCACGTCTTCCGTCGTGTGGATTCCCCAGTGCTGGAGCACCATGCGGGCGACGGGCCCATACCGATCGAGGGCCAACTCACGCAGCCCGTGGGCCAACTCGGAACCGGAGATATGACGAGCCTCGGGCAGCCCACGAATCACGTGGTGTAGCGCGGCGAGCACGAAGAGGTACGCCTTCGGGTGGAACCGAGGGTAGCGCACCTGGAGCTGACCGAGGATTTCGTCGGTGACTTGTAGTTCCGTCATAGAGGAAAATGTGGGTGAAGCCACAGTCGTCCGCCAGGGTCGATCCCGTCTCTCAGTCGAGGAAGGCCAGATCGCGGTACAGCGGGAACACCTGACAGAGCTCCTGGACCTGGCCACGCACCTCTCCGATCCGCGCTTCGTCGCCTGGAGCATCCAGGATGTCGGCGATCCACGCCGCGATGCGCCGCATCTCGTCTTCCTTCATCCCCCTGCTGGTGAGGGCCGGCGTGCCGATCCGGAGCCCCGACGTCACGAAGGGAGACCGGGTCTCACCGGGCACGGTGTTCTTGTTCACGGTGATCCCCGCCGCCTCCAGGGCGGCTTCGGCCTCCTTCCCCGTCAACTCCTCGTGGCTCGGGCGCAGATCCACCAGGAGGAGATGGTTGTCGGTCCCTCCGCTCACCAGGTGGAGCCCCCGGTCCGCCAGTCCCTCGCCCATGGCGCGGGCGTTGGCCACGATCTGCCGGGCGTAGTCCTTGAACTCGGGGCGGAGCGCCTCCAGGAAGGCCACGGCCTTGGCCGCGATGACGTGCATCAGAGGCCCTCCCTGCATGAAGGGGAAGACCGCCTTGTCGATGGCCTTGGCATGCTCCTCGCGCGTGAGGATGAGGCCTCCCCGGGGGCCACGGAGCGTCTTGTGCGTCGTCGTCGTGGTCACGTCGGCGTGCGGCACCGGCGAGGGGTGCTCGCCGGCGGCGACCAGGCCCGCGATGTGCGCCATGTCCACCACCAGGAGCGCGCCGACCTCCCGGGCGATCTCCCCGAACGTGGCGAAGTCGATGATCCTCGGGTAGGCGCTCGCCCCGGCAACGATCATGGCCGGGCCTTCGGCCTTCGCCTGCTCCCGGACCCGGTCGTAGTCGATGAGCCCGTCGTCGTCGCCCACGCCGTAGCTGACCACGTTGAAGAGCCGGCCGCTGAAGTTGACCGGAGAGCCGTGGGTGAGATGCCCACCGTGGCTCAGGCTCATCCCCAGGATCTTCGCTCCCGGATCCAGGAACGCGAAATACGCCGCCATGTTCGCCTGCGCCCCCGAGTGGGGTTGCACGTTGGCGTGCTCGGCGCCGAAGAGCTCGGTGGCCCGATCCCGCGCAAGGTCCTCCGCCACGTCAACGTGCTCGCATCCCCCGTAGTACCGCTTGTGGGGCACGCCCTCGGCGTATTTGTTGGTCAGGACCGTGCCCATGGCCTCCAACACGGCCCTGGACACGAAGTTCTCCGATGCGATGAGTTCCAGGCCCTGATCCTGCCGCCGGGCCTCCGCCACCACCGCGTCGAAGATCGCGGGATCGGTCGCCTTCAGGTGTTCCATCATCACGGGTACCCCGGGGGGATCAGAGGAAGGACCGCTGGAGGTGGCGCGCCTCGCGGATCCGCGTCTCCGCCACGCGGTCGGCCGCCACGTAGCTGGGCACGTCGTCCACCTTGGCGCGGTCGAAGATGCGCAGGAGGGTGTTGTAGATGTCTCCGGCCTTCCGCTTGCTGCGCTCCTCGCTCCAGTCGTTGAGCTCGCCGTACACGTTGATGAGCCCGCCGGCGTTGATCACGTAGTCGGGAGCGTAGAGGATCCCCTTCTCGTGCAACGCGTCTCCGTGTTGGGAGCGCGCGAGCTGGTTGTTCGCCGCCCCGGCCACGATGTCGAACTTGAACCGGCCCAGGGTGTCGTCGTTGACCACGGCGCCCAGCGCACAGGGTGCGAACACTTCGGCCTCCACGCCGTAGATCGCGTCGGGCTCGACGGCCGTGGCGCCGAACTCGTCCACGACCCGCTGCACGCGATCCGCGTCGATGTCGGTGACGACGAGCTTGGCGCCCTCCCCGGCCAGGTCGCCGCAGAGGTAGTACCCCACATGGCCCAGGCCCTGAACGGCCACCGTCTTCCCCTCCAGGGAGTCGGACCCGTACCGGAAGGAGGCGCACGCCTTGATCCCGCGGTAGACGCCGAAGGCCGTGACCGGAGACGGATCACCGGACCCGCCCAGGACGCCCACCACGTGCTCCGTCTCCATGCGGACGAACTCCATGTCGTCGGGCGAGGTCCCCACGTCTTCCGCCGTGATGTACCGTCCACCCAGCGACTCCACCGCCCGCCCGTGCGCGCGGAAGAGCATCTCCCGATCCTTCGTGCGGTTGTCCCCGATGATGACCGACTTCCCGCCACCCAGGTTCAGTCCGGTGATGGCGGCCTTGTACGTCATCCCGCGGGACAGGCGAAGCGCGTCGACGATGGCGTCGTCGTCGGACTCGTAGCTCCAGAAGCGGGTCCCACCCAACGCCGGACCCATGGTCGTGTCGTGGATGGCGATGATGCCCTTGTAGCCCAGCTCGGGCTCACTCCAGAAGACGATCTGCTCGTGCCCGCGCTCACCCAACAACTCGAAGATGCTCATCCGACGTCGCCCCCCTGCTTCCGTTGGTGTATGTCGTGGCCCGCCCTGATCCGGAACGGTCAACCCGCCCGGCTCTCCCGCAGCACTTCCCGGGCGATGACGTGCCTCATGATCTCGTTGGTGCCCTCGTAGATCTCGGCACCCTTCGCATCCCGGAGGAGCTTCTCCACCGGAAAGTCCTTCATGTACCCGTATCCTCCGAAGATCTGGATGGCCTCGTCGGCCACCCAGGTGGCTCCGGCGCTCGCGACCAACTTCGCCACCGCGGCCGCCGCCGTCACCCCCCCACGCCCCGCCCTGGACCCCGCGGACACTTCCAACAGGTCCGCCGCCTCGAACGCGAGGGCGCGACCCGCCGCCACCCGTGCCGCCATCTCGGCCAACTTGGCCTGGATGGCACCGAACTCCGCGATGGGCCGGCCGAACTGTTCCCGCTCCAGGGCATAGGCCAGGGCGTGCTCCATCGCCGCCCGCCCCACCCCCACCGCCTGGACGGCGATCCCGACGCGGCCCACGTCCAGGGCCTCCAGGGCGTAGGTCAGTCCCCGGCCCGGCTCTCCCAGAATCCCGTCGGCCCGCACCCCGTCCAGCGACACGGGGACGGTCTCCGAAGCCCGCAGTCCCAAGGTGGCCTCGGAAAGCCCTGAATTGTAGCCCGTGGCGCCGGGCTCGACCAGAAAGGCACCGGTCCCGCCGTCGGGTTCGTCCACGCGGGCGAAGACGATCACGAGGGAGGCCCGCCGGCCGTTGGTGACCCAGCGCTTCCCGCCGGTCAGGATCCAGGCGTCGCCCTCCCGAACCGCCCGGGTCTCCATCCCCGACGGATCGCTCCCGGCCCCGGGCTCCGACAGGGCGAACGCCCCCACACCACCCTCGGCCAGCCTGGGAAGCCACCGCGCCCGTTGCTCCTCGGTGCCGTGCCGGCGAAGGAGGTGGGCCACCGGGCCGTTGTGGATGGCCACCGCGAGCCCCACGGCCGCGTCACCCCACGCCAACTCCTCCAGGGCCACCAGGTAGGTCCGCAGGTCCAGACCGAGTCCCCCGTGTTCCTCGGGGACACGCATCCCCATGAATCCCATCTCCGCCAACTTGGCGAACACGTCCTCGTCCAGGACGCGGTCCGCGTCCCACCGCGCCGTATGAGGGCGTAGCTCCCCGCGAGCGAAATCCCGCGCCAGGGCCTGGATGTCGCGTTGTTCGGAGGTGAGGAGCGGCATGGGGAGAGTCTCAGTCGTAGGAATGGAAGCCACGACCCGACTTCCGCCCCAGCCACCCCGCCGCCACGTACTTGCGCAGGAGGGGTGAGGGACGGTAGCGGTCGTCGCCCAGCTCGCGGTGGAGTACTTCGAGGATGTTCAGGCAGGTGTCCAGACCGATGAGATCGGCCAGGGCGAGGGGACCCATGGGATGGTTCATCCCCAGCTTCATCACCGTGTCGATGGCCTCGGGCTCGGCCACGCCCTCCATGAGGGCCGTCACGGCCTCGTTGATCATGGGCATGAGCACCCGGTTGGAGACGAACCCGGGAAAGTCGTTGACCTCCACCGGCGTCTTCCCCAGTTCCCGGGCAAGGGCCACGGTTGCGTCCATGGTGGCGTCGTCGGTGGCCAGCCCGCGGATCACCTCCACGAGCTGCATCACCGGCACCGGGTTCATGAAGTGCATCCCGATGACCTTCTCGGGGCGGCGGGTGCGGGCCGCGATCTCGGTGATGGAGATGGACGACGTGTTGCTCGCCAGGACGGCGTCCGCCGGCGCGGCCTGGTCGAGGGTGGCGAAGATCCCGTACTTGAGCTCCGCCTTCTCCGGAACCGCCTCCACGACGAGCCCCACGTCGGCCACCCCGGCCGCGACGTCGGACCCGATCTCGATGCGGGAGAGGATGGCCTCGGGCTCGCCCTCCTCCAGGAGCCCCTTCTTCACCTGGCGGTCCAGGTTCTTGCGGATGGTCACCATGGCCCCGTCCAGCACGTCCCGGGACAGGTCGAGAAGGCGGACCTCCTTGCCGGCCTGCGCCGCCACGTGGGCGATCCCGTTGCCCATGGTCCCGCCTCCGATGACGGCGATGCGTTCGATGCTCATTCCACTCTCTCCGCGAGTTCGACGGGCACGCCCTCCCCTCCCGGGCCGGCGTCCCCCATGGGTTCGTCGATCCTGACCCTCCACACGACCGCGGCCGCACAGAGGAGCGCCACGGTGGCCGCCACGCTCCCCTCCGGCCCGAATGCCCCGCCACCGATCCATTGCGCGCCCCTCGGCGCGGCCTCGATGAGGGGCGTGTCCACCAGGTCGAAGCCGCTCACCGGGAGGTCCACCAGGAAGGCGTGGGCCCAGTTCCAGCCCAGGTGTACCCCGAAGGCCCACCAGAGACTCCCCGTGCGCACGTACACCGCGCCGAGCAGGAGTCCCGCGGCCACGATGTTCCCGATGGCGAGGGCGGTCACCTCCGGGTTTCCCAGGTGGAGCAGCCCGAACACCACGGCCGTGACCACCACCGCCGGACCTCCCCCCCACTCTTCCGACAGCGTCAGGAGGGGATATCCGCGGAGGAGCGCCTCCTCCGCCAGGGCGGGGAGCGCGAGGATCCCCAACGTGGCTCCTCCCGACAGGGCCCACGCCTGCGCGGTGCCGGGCGTCCGGCTCCACGTGACCCCGCCCAGGATCGCCATGAGCAGGACGGCAGCGAGACCCACCGCCACGCCCACGCCCACGCCCGCCCCGGATCCCGCGAGAGCGGGAACCCCCGGCCTCAGTCCGAGATCCGCGAAGGGGCGGCCTTCCAGCCGCAGGAGCATCCACCCGGCACCCAGGCATCCCATGGTGGTGGCGACGGATGATCCGGTCAGGCCGCCGGGGAGTACCAGGAGCGCGACGAACGTCAGAAGAGCCGCGGCCAGCAGGAAGAGGGCGAGACGCCACCCCAGCCGGAGCCGCCCCGAGGGGAGCCGGAAGATTTCCGCGACCCTCAACGCGTGCCTCGCCGCACCCGTCGGGAACGCACGCTCAGGAGTCGGTGCGGCCGAATCTCCGGGTCAACCCGACGGCGAGAATCACCTTGGTGAGATCTCCGGCGAGGAAGGGCGCGACCCCGAGGGCGAACACCGACCCGGCGTCCCTCCCCAGAAGGAGAACGAGGTAGGCCACGCCACCGGCATAGAGCACCGCCAGACCCGACAGGAAACCCAGGACCGTGACCAGAGTCCCCGCGCCGGGGCGAACCGTGACCCCCACCACCCATGCCACGGCGGGCATGGCCAGGAGGTATCCACCCGTGGGGCCCACCAACCAGGGGAGCCCGGCCCCTCCCAGGGAGAAGACCGGCGCACCGCCGGCGCCCAGGGCGAGGTAGGCCAGCATGGCGGCCGCTCCACCCCGTGATCCGAGGAAGGCGCCGGCCAGGAGGACCACCAGCGGCTGGAGCGTCATGGGCACCGGCGACCACGGAAGCGGAACGGCGATCTGGGCGGAGAAGCTCATGGCCGCCACGAAGGCCGCGATTCCGAATGCTGCACGGGCGCGGGCGTTCTCCAACACGTCCCGGGCTGCCACGCTCCTCACGCTTTCCACGATGGTGCTCATGCGGCTTCTCTCCGATGCTCGACTGTACGATTGATTCCCGAACCCACTGGACCTCAGACCCGCTCGACCGACAAGGCCACCGCGTTTCCGCCCCCGAGGCAGAGCGTGGCCAGGCCGGTGGCCGCCCCGCGATCCTTCATGGCCGCCATGAGGGTCACCAGAACGCGGGTGCCCGACGCGCCGATGGGGTGTCCCAGAGCCACGGCGCCCCCGTGGACGTTCACCCGCTCCTCGTCCATCCCCAGCGCCCGCATGTTGGCCAGAGCCTGCACCGCGAACGCCTCGTTGACCTCGAAGAGATCATAGTCGCCGATGGCCTTTCCTTCCCGGGCCATGAGCTTCTCCACCGCGTCGATGGGCGCGAAGAAGAGATCCTTCGGCTCGGTGGCCCCCACGGCGTAGGCGTTGATGGTCGCCTCGATTTCGAGGCCGTGCGCTTCGGCGAAGGCCAGGGAGGCCACCACCACCGCGGCCGCTCCGTCGTTGAGGCCCGGCGCGTTCCCGGCCGTGACCACATGGTTCTCGATGTC
>Ga0224501_10000534_pt1 | contig 30319 bp, 19 predicted proteins | sample SF_Oct11_sed_USG_4_FD_169105 | JGI IMG/M metagenome (GOLD analysis project Ga0224501, IMG submission 169105) | Sediment microbial communities from San Francisco Bay, California, United States - SF_Oct11_sed_USGS_8_1 | ecosystem: Environmental > Aquatic > Marine > Sediment | place: USA... | reverse complement strand
TCGGGATGCTGTCGGGGTGCTGTCGGGGTGCTGTCGGGGTGCTGTGTGAGAAGCTGAGCAGGAACGAGATAGAAGAGGCACCAAGGTCAATCTCAACTAAAGGTCCTATTTTGCCTTCAGTTTGGTATGGCCAAAAACCACTGACACCACCCCCAAATCAATTCATTGTTGACATGTGGATCTATGTATTGTATTTGCACGAACTTGAAAGGATTCCCAGAATGGCGTAGCAGTTAAGCAGTCGCTGCATGATCATCACATATGTAAGACCAAGCCCAGACGGACGCCTCCCGCTATGAGTGAAAGTTCTGCACATAACCTGATGCTCTATATACATGTACTACAAAACTGGGTAAATCCGAATCAGCAGAAAAGAATAATGAAAAGAAGAAATGGCTGTATATTTGTGTATAATACGGTTAATACCATGATCCTATCTCATCCTAATAACAGACTTTCGCAGCAGGTTACAGATATGCATCTCTTCAGCTCTTGAGTTTAGTAAATTTATCAAAACCAAAAACCAAACAGAAGGCTAATCCTTATCCATAAGACAGACGATGCACTCTGCCCACAAGGATTCCAGGCTAACACTAGTTCAAGACCATAGAGTTTTCATAGACCATAGAGTTATTATAGGCCATAGAGTTTTCATGGACCATAGAGTTATTATAGACCATAGAGTTATTATAGACCATAGAGTTTCATAGACCGTAGAGTTTTCATAGACCATAGAGTTATTGTAGACCATAGAGTTTTCATAGATCATAGAGTTATTATAGGTCATAGAGTTTTCATAGACCATAGAGTTATTATAGACCATAGAGTTTTCATAGACCATAAAGTTATTATAGACCATAGAGTTTTCATGGACCATAGAGTTATTATAGACCATAGAGTTATTATAGACCATAGAGTTTCATAGACCATAGAGTTTTCATAGACCATAAAGTTATTGTAGACCATAGAGTTTTCATGGACCATAGAGTTTCATAGACCATAGAGTTATTATAAACCATAAAGTTCCATAGACCATAGAGTTATAGAGCCAGAGGGTAACTCTATGACTGTGGCCATTATATAAACATACCTGATGATAACTTCATCTGTGATGTCTAAATCATCTGGAGCTCTCCATTGAAAGGAGACCCAAACTTTGTCTTCTTTATCAGCGTGTCCTGCGCTAGTGTTTGCACAGCGCCTCATCACTGTCATGTCCCTCTCGGCATCAAGAATTACCTCGCCGACCAGTTTGTGGCCATGTTGAAATGAGATTAGGAATGTCTGGAAAGGAGTCTCATCAATGGATGTGAGCACAACTGAAAAGTAAAGGAAGTGACCCTGAGTTTATCGCTGCTGACCTCATGACACCAATTCACGAGTCATCAAAACTGCTGTTTCGTTGGTTAATAAGGGATTTTTCTATTCGAGAAGATGGCCATCCTATTTAACGGCCTCCTAAGCCTGAGGCTTGTTGGAACGATAGGAGCTAGGATTAAAGATACAGTCCAGTTAGAATCCGCCGAAAGAGTTGCCGTCATAGAGCATAAGCGATTCAAGTTAAACCCGTGCTGTTTTTACCAGTCCTTGGTGTCATTCCCAGTGTACTGCCGTTTGATTGGACGGTTAGAAATAGGGCAATGGGTTCCATTCAATCTATTTTAAGGAGCTCATACTTACAACAGGAGCCTGTCATGCCTCGGATTTAAACCCGGGTTGCGAGCCCAACGTCCTACCACTGAGCAATCCCTTTATCCCAATTTAATTACAATTGAAAGCCAAAAATGCTTGAGATCCATGGGCTGGCGTAAGGGAAGTAGGAGAAATTCATTGGATTGTGCCATGTTGATTTATCCGCTCCACTAAACAGTGTGAACGTGCATAGATAGGTCTAGATATAGCTAGATAGCTACATTGAGTTCCACATCCTTCACGCTACCAGACAGCACTGTTAGATAAGGGGATTAATCAGATTTCAGTATAACCATATATCTAAACACAATTCATCAGCGGCTAGATAATATACATAGGTAAGCTTAGTCCTACAGGGACACACTATAAATTTTCTAAGCAGCACTGCTTCGGGCCGTAGTCGGGAGGAAGGAGACTTACTTTCCTGATTTTTGAGTTGGTGCGCCACTCGAAGATACACCAGTTAGTGCTTCCTTATTTTATTGCTTTGCTTGGGCACTTGACCGCCCAATCCAAAGGGCCCCCTAAGCCCGAGGCTTGGTCAGAGCGCTAGGAATTATGTGAGGAAATCATTCTCATAATGGGCCCTCAGCAAGACTAGGGCTTGAACCCAGGATCTTTTGATCTTGAGCCAAGCGCTCTGGCCATTGAGTTATTCCGCTATCCCAGAAAAATAATTGACTGGGGTCTTGAGGGAAGGTGGGCGAAGTAAGGACAAAACAATGGTCGCACTATAATGGTGCCAATCACAAGCCGTCTCTATGTCAGTGACTAATCTCTGTAATCTGCTGTTAGTGTTAATGATACTGGTGGGTGTATCAAAGCCCTGCAGGTGTTATTGTGAAGGACAGGATGTAAGAAGTTTGATATAATCCATCACTACACCACCCAACCAATCACAAAAAAACCCAACCAATCACAAAAAACCCAACCACTCACAGAACAGGGAGTAAAAGGTGATGAAATCCGAGATTTGGAATACTGATTGGGACACTCTGGGTTTGGGTATGCATGGTTTGATTCAAGAAGTCATGTAAATTTCACCCCATCCCATTCCACATCTTAATCAATGGAGGACCATCAATAGACATGTCATATCATATGGGTGGTGCATTCAGAGATCCTACATGTGAAGGACATAGACTTGAGCTGCATGCACGTCTTCTAATAAGATCAAAGACAAGATGAGTGAGACTTACCCGGTCTTGCTACTCCCGGAGCAAACAGAAAGGTGGCAAGGTCAAATGGACAAGCAGCGCTCTCTTCTCGTTTGACGGCTGGGTCAAGGTCAGAGCTCGGCAACCTAGACCAGCAGATTTCATTTTCGTCGGCGGTGATGAAGCCAGCAGTCAAACCGATAAGGAAAAGTGACAGTCTAAATTGCATCATGGCGTTAAGTTAGAGAGTTGCCAGAAAACTAACTCTCGGGTTAATTTTTCCATCTGCTGTTACTGGAACGGTGATGTTGCCATAGTAACTGTGTCTATGTGTACTAGTTAGTAAATCACGGCTCATTTCATTTCTTGTCCATCCGTGCTAGTTAGTGATGGCCCATTTCATTTCTGACTTATTACCGCAAATCCATTACTTGTCACGTATATATAATACTTAGGACGTGTCATGTTGTAAGCACGCCACTGGTTTTTCTCTAGGGTATCAACTGGTGGACAACACAAGGAAACATCACAGAAGTGGCTTTAGGAAATAATATAACGAGTAAAACGTTACAAAAAAGTGACACGAAGACATCATAGATGTGACAAAGAGATGGCTTCCAATTATTTATATTTATTTTAGTCAAAACTCAGCTCATGCTCGGTTGTTTTTCTCTTTCAGTGAAAGCTGTATTGAGTTTCAGGTTTTAATTTTCTGATACATACGAATTAATGACCGCATATGATTCTGCCGGTACCATCACCATGCACTCACACCGTATATAATAAATTATTATGATAGTTCTGATGAAGCGATTACGTATGCAGTGACAGTACCAAAATGGCCAGGTAACCCGGTACCATTCAGACTGGAAGCAGTTGGAACCGGCTCACCCGTCGACTCGACTGACCGAGGAAACGGCTTGCATTTCCTTTATTTATTCATCTTATCCTGTGGCCAGACTGTGTTTCCTGACGATCTTTTTGCAGTCAGCATATGCTGTTGGTTTATTCCAGCCTTGAGTCAGAATTTGCCACGATGGCATCTGGGATAACGGATAGCGCAATGGCTAGAGTGCTTGCGTCAGGATAGAGAGATCCTGGGTTCAAATACAAGTTATGCTGAGCGCCCGCTGTGCGTGTGAGCTCCTCACATGGTTTCTGGCTCCTCTCACTCTTACAAGCCTGGAGCTTGGGAGGTTTGTTAAATACAATAACCTGGGTAGTGGTGCTACCAGTCGTAAATCGCATAGGCATACTTCACTAGTCACCGAGTGGCGCGCTCACTTATCATTTCTCCTTTTACTTGCTGTTTCCCTATTATGGGTCACTTCTCCAGAATAAGCGGTCGGGGTCGGGGTTGGGGTCGGGGCGCCCCATGTAATCAGAATGTAATTTTCCATACAAATCGGGCAAGGTTTCATTTTGGAGTTTTCCTATGCCTAATTGTACTAATGCTGGAGAAATAACCCGTAGGATTAATATGGCATGAATGTTAAAGTTATAAAAATATAGACCGTTATTCTGTATCAATCTTGTATCAGGAAATGCTTGAAGAACATCAATTTAGATAAAATCCCAGTTAAAAACACCAACATGGAAACTCCTTTGGAATATTACCCTTCAAAAAGAACACCTGTGCCATTGAAGGTTCTTTCGACTCAAAGGACCAAATATCAGAGTTCGTTTTGATGGAGGGAAGGATAGCCGTTCGCATTGGTTTTCTTGATGCTGATGTGAGTCACAACTGGCAATGAGTCAGGATTCTCGATATCAGAATTTCCCAATCACTGCATGACAATTAGATTTATGCATTCTCACATATTTATACAGCATAGCATCTTTGAGATCGACCTATTAGCAAAACTCAGGCACAAAGTTTTGGCAGTGCCTCAAATTTGGTAGAAACAAAGCATCTGGTGAATGGTTGTCAAAATTACGAACTTATTAATATACCATTAGCAGGAAAAGCATTGGGGTATTTTTGAGTTGATAAATGTGTATATCAACAGGGATCAACAGAAAAAAGTCGTATAAGGTCAGTTTTAGGATTATTTTCTCTTATGTAACATCTTCACTTATTTTGGTTTGTTTCCTTCACCAGTTATGGTAAAGATGCCGGGTTAGATACTTGTTTCCTTCACCAGTTATGGCTTAGCATGAAGCACGATGATAAGGTCAGTATTAACGCCCCACCTCATGGTTGGGCGCGTTGTAGTTTTGAGCTAAGGTTGAAGTAAGGAGCTCATATTTATAACAGGAGCCGGTCATGATCCATATAAAAATCCAGGTTCTCAATGAGCGATTGCTCTAACCATACCAACCTTGACCACACTGATGCATGTACATCACAGAGGTACATGGTGGCAACTACAGAAAGAATTGAGCAACGGGTTAAGAAAAAACCGTGGGCGACTGCGCATGGCTATTATTACACAAGGGAACTGGGTAAACCGTGATGACATCAATGAATAAGTATGGATGACTAATAGCCCACACTTGAGGAAAAGACTAATCCCAGAAAGATCATGTCCACATAACAGTTTCCATGGCAATCAATTCTGCTGTGTATATACAGTATACCTCCGACGGTATGCCCAACCTCTTTAGAGTTTATGAGCCTCAAACTTAATCCGTGAAAATGAAATGATTAAAATCAATGACACACGGTCAGAAAGATTGGGCAAATCTATATATTATGTTGTATTAAAACTGCTCGGGCTCTTGGCCATCCTATTTCACGAAACTCCTAAGCCTGAGGCTTGTTAGAGGGGTAGGAGCTATCAACGTTCAATCAAAGTTCTCACGGTTGTAAGCCCAGAGCTTTACCTCCGAGTTATCCGGCTATCCCCTATTAATGGAAAAATCAGTTTAGCGCCCATGCGCCATGAGGGTGAACTACGCACTCTCACAACTGCTTTGTCAGACATTTGAGGACTGTTACTTACAAAGAATAATAACGTTTCAGACAGAGCAAAGGTGGATCAGATCTAATAAACATTCTTAAGGAGCTGGCCAAAGGGGTAATACTGCAATAGTGACAATCCAATGCCAGGCCTGATTACTGAATCAAAACCAACACCTCCATGGAATGGAGAGAATATACAGTAAACATGGCGGCTAATCCGCGTCGGAGCAAGAACTATAAAGCACGCACTCTCTTCCCTCCTCTCACCACACTGGTTTGAGATCACCGGCTGTGCCACTCGCTTTGTTTGCATATTAGGTATATTAATTCACACATCACACACAGCATGCTCAGGCCGGTACTGATAGCATGCGCTGTTGCGACCGTCTTCGCCTGGCCAAGTGGCGCCCCAGAGGAAGCCTGCAGCACCATGACTCCACTGCACGGATATGAGAGTCAAGAAGGAGAATGCCCATGGCTGGTAGATGCGCTACCCTTTGTGGCAGGAGAGAAATCAGCATGTAAGTACAAACTTACCAGGAGAGAATTTTGTCTCGTTGGCGGTTTGCAGTTTTATCAAAATTTGAAGATGTCTTGAGCGAGGTAGAACCTACTGGATTTATATAAAAAGCTCAAACTCACTGACATGAACAATTATCAAGATGGAGTAATCTCATGACAGATTTTTCACCAAAATGTTCCTGAGGAAGGTCACCACTTTAAAAAGTCTTACAACTGAAATAACAACTATAAGTAATGGAGATTAAACAGCTTTGTAAATAAAAAAATTTCCACAAAAGCTCAAAAAGAAATTTGACTATGTGTCACAAATATCACCAGCTTTCTAGACAACAAAGAGTAAGCAGTTGATTTTTTGTATGCATGGGTAATAGTTTATGACTGATGCAACAGCTTCAGTTGCAAAAACACCGAAATTAGTATTGCAAATTTGTGAATAAAAAAGAATATGGTGACAAGTTTTTATATAACAACCTAAGAAAGCGTTTTATGGAAGCATAAATTTTTCAATCATAGTTTTATGAAGTTAGGTCTTGGGGTTGTGCTCATCCTTGCAGTCTGACTTCTCATAAGCACTTGATAAATCAAATCATTTGGATAAGAAACCTAATAAAGGATTAGCGCGGCCGAAAATGAATTAGGACACAGGATAATCCATTATCAGTAATCCCCATCAGCTGGAAGGATTAAGGTTTCACCATCCGGGTCAGGGCTAATCTGACAGACAAACAGAACAATCACTCCAAACCTCTGAGTATGAGTATAAATCGGTTTTCTATGAACTTTGCTATAAAACTGAAGCTACTTTGACAATTGCAATTGAAGACACAGGAGATGATATGTATTTTTATTGTCTCAAGTTTGGCAAATCAAGTATGTGTTGCTGCCAGCATGATATAAATAAATAAAGACAAGATTCAGGGAGGAGAAAAGAAGGATATACAGTTAGGTTTAGCTTTGAGGGGTCGAGTAGCCGTGGCCCTGGAACAATGGTTTCTTCGATTGGTTCTGAACGGCAGCACTCGTTCTCTGCCAGACAGCAATCTGCCTAGATGTTAAACAGTAATTGTGTCCAGCACTTCATTAACATATTCTTGTTGCAGTGATCATCTCACCGAAGGATATCAATGATGTCGATAGAACAATGGAGGGTTACATGCTCGCTGTCTTCAAAAATGGCGAGATGATTGGATCAATGGACGAAAAACTTCTCGATGTTCTCCCAAGAAGGCAGAACAAAAAGCAACAAAAGGTACGCCCCAGACTGCCGTGGTGCAGCGTGCATACAATTGTTGTGGTACCAGTTCAATTCAGATCTCTGTTAAAAGTGTCAACTGTCATTGAGCAACAAGCTGTTTAGCCCAAGGTATGATGAGACTATCAATGCACGACTACAGAAGTCTTATAGCCTTAACACGCCATTAATGACGCCCAGCTATCCGGATTTGTAGGATCTGCCATGAAGTCCATTGTAGGACCATTTGGACAGAGGTGTCTGTGTACCAGAAAGATATAGAATCACATTTGTATGATGTAGGTTATCTGTGATGGCGCTGCAGCAACCCATGTGAGCAATTCCCGTAAGAATGCAGTCATGTTTGAGTGGACAGCCCCAGAAGACCTTAGCAATGATGATGAAGTTGAAATCAGGTGAGTGTTCACCTCTATCACAGAGCTACTTCATAGACCATCTTTCTACTAAGACCGAAATCCCATCACTCTAGTTGGAATACTCATTCCTTTTTCATCCAGTCAAAGGTAATGAAACTGTCTCAATTTCAGATTCACTGTGGTCGAGCACAAAGACACCTTCTGGGTAAACTGTGGAGGTGGAATTATCTTGGGCAGCAAGGCGATGAACCCAGCCCCATCAACCTTCAGCACTGGAAGCACAGCAAGTACTGCTAGCACTGCACCAATTGTTACGACCGGAGCACTAGCAAGTGAGGAGAGCCCAGAATCAACTGAGGCACCAAGCGAGGAGTCACCAGAAGTCACCGAGGCACCAGCGACCGAGGAGCCAAGTGAGGAGTCCACTGAGGCACCAGTCACAGAGGCACCAGAAGTCACGGAAGCACCAGAAGTCACGGAGGCACCAGAAGTCACAGAGGCACCAGAAGTCACGGAGGCACCAGCAGTCACGGAGGCACCAGAAGTCACGGAGGCACCAGAAGTCACGGAGGCACCAGAAGTCACGGAGGCACCAGAAGTCACGGAGGCACCAGAAGTCACAGAGGCACCAGAAACTGAGGCACCAGAAACTGAGGCACCAGAAACTGAGGCACCAGAAACTGAGGCACCAACTACTGAGGTACCATCTGTGGAGACAACTGAGGAGCCAAGCTTCGAGACAACTGAAAGACCTGAGTCAGTAGAAGAATCGGAGTCAGTAGAAGAATCTGAGTCAGTTGAAGTCACAACCATGGTAGCAACAGAACTGCCAATAACCCCTCCAGCTACGGATGCCCCAGAAGATTCCGAAGAGTCCATCGAGAGGCCACGAGGAAATGAAAAGGAGGTAAGTTTTAAGTCTTGGTGTGACACTCCAGAGACAAAAAAATACAGTCCGTAGGAGGATGCATTAAGCAACCATCACTGTATTGTCACTTTGTGTAATCCTGGAGATGAGACTCATGTGAACCGAAGCGTCTAAGACAGCAACGGTTACTGATGAGCATGCACGAGGTGTATGAAGTTTCCTCTGTGGGTCAGAGAAGCAGTTTGAATCATTCAATTGTGATCAGTTTTCTTGAAACCCTGGGATTCGCTGACTATCTGTTCGCAGGGCCTTCCTTCACTAGCTGGAAATCCAACAGATAGGATAGGTAACGATACTATCCTTCCATTCCCAGTCCAAATCCGTTTACTAATGAAAATGTTTATATTTTTTTAATCACCGCTGCAGGCGTGTTTTCTAACTAACCCACTTTTTATACTACTCACTGCCTGATGCGCATGCCATGTTCGGACTATCGTGCGTGCATGATGACGAATTTGTAGAGCCAAGCGACCAGGCTCAACATGGGTGCCAAGCGAAAACAATAGAAGAGCCAATTGAGTTCATCACGAACACTTATTTCGATCATTTAGTTTACATCTCCACTTCCTTTCTGCTCATTTTAAATCTCTGTGTTTCTCCATTAGATTCGCGTTTTTCTATAACACTGATGCCGTCTGAAGCCGTGCGCACCGGACTCCCATGTGACTGGTATTACCATCTCCTTTTTTACAGGACGGCGTTATGCAAGATTATCTTGAATACAGCAAGATGCATCCTCAGCCACACAAGGTCATCGATGGTGGTATGTGTGAAGAGGCAGGAAACACCTTTGAGGTTGTCAAGGGAACTGACTGCAATGAATTCAAGCAGATGTGGGGTGATGCCAAGAACCCAACTGTGGCTATGAGGAAATGCGCTAAGAATACCAAATTCGATGCTCGTGTCTGCTCCTGCGCGTGGACAAATGAGTGTCACGAGCAGTAACTTTTAACAACCGATTGTTATGAACACTCGGTTTAACAGTCGAAGGGTGATATTAGGATGGAACCTAAAGCTAAAGGATACACACCATGGCATGGCAAAATAAAAATTAAAGCAAGACTTTCATACCACTATTTGTTTTAAATGTATATTATCCTAATATAATTTATTAGAACTTAGAAAGAAAAGCAGTTCACAAAGAGATTAAAGATAAACTGGCTCACTTGCTCTCAGTGAACACAACCATACAGCAAAGGGCAACTCATTATGCTGTGCCCTGCTAGTGGTTAGTAACTAAAAGCGTTGCTTGCAATAATCTTCTACAATACTCTCTGTCGACGGTACAAGATAAGCCATTCAGTACAAACACAGACTACTGCGAACCGATTCAATAATCCAACTAGATAACAATCATGCTGGTCTTTGGGGTATGATCTGTCTGATCATATCCATAATATCCAGTAGGGGTAATTTGATGACATGGCGTCATGTATAAGCCCAGTTTATCTGATGAGGGGTGGCAACAACTCCCAGAGAGGTGCGCACGGTTTCGTGCATTGAATGTTTCATCCCGACAACCCTTGTACGTGTGACTAGTATTTATCTTGTATTTCACACCAGACAAATAAGTTTCATCAAACTTTTTATTATAATGACTTTGTTGTGAGTTCTTTGTCAGTGTTTAGCTATTTAGAAGCTTTTGCCGGTGTTCTGGTAGTATTGGGTACAGCTGCATGCATTGTCCAGCTTCTGGGTGGTACTCTTTATAATGAATTAGGGCATGGCTCCACTCTTTTGCCTGAAAAGCATCAAGCAGAAACCTAGTCATGAACCTAAAGTTTGTAGCGCAGCTGTTTCTACGTATTCGCCTCATGATCATATTACAAGTGTCAATTGGAACCCAAGAACTAATGACCTACTGAGCTATTTGACCATCTCATTGGTACAGTTTACAAATGATACATCAGCACATTTCAGAGAAATTTGCAAAACTCCTATTTCAAACCCTAAAACCTCAAACCCTATCTTTCTAGTAATTTCATCGTAAGAATCTATTCTGGCATTCAACAGTGAAAACCTCTGCTGTTTGACGCTTCAACTGGTGCAGCGCACCGACACAGCCTGATAGTCAATACCACACCCCGATGTATAGGGAAATACGTATCAAAATCGGTAACGGAGATGTCCTATCTTTACTAGACAGTCACAAGATGAGTTGAATCATAATTGCAAATGCGATTTCCACTCACTATTATGTCACCGAACTGACAGGGTGTTTAGTATGCGACTATTAAAAAACGGAGAATGCCCATCATTTCCATGGCGACCATTTGGTGACAAGTTTCTCCTACCACACCCAGAACTCATGCCATATGAGAGATCTCTAGTGACTTATGGTCAACCAGAGAATGGCTTAGAGAAGCTGAGCTTCCTTCGGCTCACCAGTGACATGAAGGAAGATCCTTTATATCGCTGAGCTCACCAAAGATCAGGTACGAAATACCTGGTCAGTTTACCTTGCCCTGAGCGAGCGATAAAAGCTGCCTTCTTAGCTCTGTGTTTGTACCATCCGTAGTAAACATGAACCTATTAACGTGATGAGTGGCTAACAACGTCACCATGATTGGCAGCGAACCAGGCTGACTGAAAGCGACAGCGGCCATCGACTGGATGACTTCGGGGTCTGTCTCCTCAGGGTAGAGTAGTTCTCTCATGGGAAACAGCAGCTGTAAAAAACAGATAGAAAACATGAGACTACAGAGAGAGTAAACCCTGGCGAGTCATTTCACTGTATTTCAAAAATGAATTCATTCTGTTTCAGTCATTTACACTGGCTTAAACTTCAGGAAAATGGGGATTTCAAGAGAGTAGGTTTACAGCCACTTCTCCGATGGCCATCAATTGATGTGGGACAACCATTACCTTTTTAATCAGAGGCGGAGTTGTTCACCCTTTGACAGACAAAATACAACTCTTCTTATGGTCTTAGAAAGTCTGCTATATGTAGATTATGTTAATTCTCACACAACCAACCCAGGGCTCCCTAACCTTGTTGTTGGCGATTGCAGATTCGGGCATTTATTTTAATAGATTAGACAGTATACTTCTGGTGAATCAGACCCACCTGTTTGGGATGCAAACGTATCACATTTAGTGCGGACCTGTGATCCATCCAGATGAGCTTCCGATACACCGGTGGTTGAGATTGAACCATGGGTAGAAGAACGTATTGCGCGAATACCTCATTACCATATGAGGCTGCTTCAAACTGCTGAATCAATGCCTGGTACAGATCGGAGAAAGAGACGAGGCCCGGGATTGGCTGGCTGAAATCCAGCTGACCGATCCGGTCGCAGTACAGATGCAGCAGAGCGGCGAGCAATCTCTGCATGTATCCCTCCAAGAAAAGATCATTATCTGTGGAAGTAAGAGTGAAAAGTAAACCCAAAAAAGGGGGTAAATTTGAGATATAAAATTTAAAGAAACGTTTCAAATGACCAACGGAGCTTGGTAACAGAAAGATTTGGGAGAGTTGGTGAGATTCCCAATGACCTGGACGTTGATTTCGCTGCTAGGCCGAAACCTCTTTATGTATCAAATGGGCCATGAGGTATAGTCTAGACTGAAAACCGCAATAGAAAGGGTTTGCAACTCCAAATTCACTGAAGAGATTCTATCATTATTTTCACTAGCAAGATCCAGTCATTCATTTATTCTTCTGGGACCATGGTTGTTGTCACTGGTAACCCCAGAAAGAGTACTTGTGAAAATAGCCAACACAAACTTATCACGCAAAAATATAAATAATGTGATCGGCAGTGGCCACTGCAGGCCTGCATGTTACTACTCAGAAGGAGCCAGCTGTGGTTAGTTTGGGTCAATAGACTAAACTTGCATTTGGGAGTTGGTGGGCGGGTCTTACAGGGTTATCTAAAACTTGTCTCGCTACAAGACCTACGAATAATCTACTAATCTAAGTAGTCAACGAAGAGCAGTCAAAATTTAACTTTATATATTCTAGGTAAATTCACTTGGACGTGACACAAAAATTCCCTCGCAGACAAATCTGCGCACAAATGGGCTTCATCCCTAAGCAACTAAGCGTCCTAACACAACCCTAGCAGAAGTGATTCACTCACCTAGCAGGAAAGTACAGATAACCCGAGCGATCTTAGCATGAACCGGAACATTCTTTATAAGGCGAGGCACATGTACTTCGAGCAGGTAAATTAGCCTCAGACAGTCTCTCAACAGGGAGCCCGTATCAGGAGGCAGCCGCTGCTCATTCTGACTGGATCTACAATTATGATAATGACACAGCTTTGTATAATGTTCATTTGGGAAGAAGCGGTGGCTTTGTGGGTTGCATATTCATTCGGCTTTGGACCAGGCGAACCGAGTTCAATTCCAAGTTTGTGCTTTTATTTTGTTCTTTCTTCCTCGTCCGATTCTGATCGTGGCGCTACAAATGAAGGGAGTACAGACACCAACTCCATGAAGCAAACTATGAACCTTCCTGAAAACAGATCATTGGCTTATAGATGAATCCATGTTAAACAAGAGGAACTAATGTTATCTGTCATTAGCTGGAAATATATTGATAACACCATAACCTTGTTAAAACACATAAAATGCGTTTTAGTTTATCTACAAACATTTGCATATCCTTTATTTATTCGTAATGAGTGGAAATAGAGGAATGTCACTTACACAGTAGTGGATTGTGAGTAGAGCGCCATGATTGGTAGAAATGGCCAATCTGACGGCAGCAACGCGCCGCTCTGATGCTGCAGAAACAGACTGGTCACGGCACCGAAGTCTCGGTCCTCAATCGCTCTAAAACAACAAAGAGGCCAGAATAAACTATTGCAGCCACTTCTGAACTGTTTTATTCTATGGCAGGTGCGTCTAGCCTTTCTTATGGTACTGCCACACTAGATGACTTATCGTCCGAGAAAACGACAACGGCCACGCGGGTGAGTCATCATGGAGGTATCTCTTCTTCTTTTAGAAAACACATACAAGTTGGGGATCTGGACTGAAATATACCATTTTAACTGAAAGAAACTAGCAGTTTACAACAAACAAAACTGATTCCAGCTTATTTTGCCCAGTTCAGATATTTTCTCGAAATTCAGCTTAAATCGTAGCTCAACTAGGTACCGGGTTCGGAGGTAAAGTGCAAAAACTATTATCTGCCATTGCCTTCCCAATATGATCTACAATTTTAGCTCAATTCTGACAGAAGTTCAACAAACATGACCGAAATGAACTGGAATCAGTATTATTTGTTATGAGTTGTTAGTTTCTTTCAGTTAAAATGGCTTATTCCAGTGCAGAACCCCAATTTGTATGTGTTTCAGCCATTGTAAAAGAAGAGACGACAGCACTGCGATGACTTGTCAGGGAAGCCGTCAAGCTTTCTCGGACAGCAAGTGGTCTAGTGGCAGTGCCGTTAGTCTAGTGTGGCAGTACCGTTAGTCTAGTGTGGCAGTAATGTTAGTCTAGTGTGGCAGTACCGTTAGTCTAGTGTGGCAGTACCGTTAGCCTAGTGTGGCAGTACCGTTAGCCTAGTGTGGCAGTACCGTTAGCCTAGTGTGGCAGTACCGTTAGCCTAGTGGGGCAGTACCGTTAAAGATGAGTCGCAGTTTTGGAGAGCTACCATTTGTGAGGCAGGAGATCATTCTACAAAGCTTCGTTTGAATTATATATAAGGTGCCCTGCGGTAGTTGTTATTTCGACTATACCATAGCAACAAAGTTGCAGGCCAGGCAGGGTTGGCATAATAGAAGCTGATTATGCCCAGGCCTAGGTCCACTCTTCCAGAGCACCCACTAATTCAATGTGAAGCACCAGCTAAAGGCTGAATAGCTGGTCTTAGGAGGTTGGGGGTCAGTTAACCTAAGCCATTTGCTTACAGGTCACCCGCTGACCCACCTGACCCTGATTATCGACTGGTTGGGACCTCCATTATTTTTAGCGCGGTGCTTCGAAGCCACGGTAGGAATTTGGAGTGAGAGGCTTGCTAAAGGCCAAAACCAGACAAACACCCTGCTGGCAGTGAGACTCGGACCTGTAATCTCTAGAACGCAATATCCAGCTTTTTACCAATTGAGCTATCCTTGAATTATCATAGCAGCCAACCAGCTAGGTAGGTGTTGAGAGGCATGTCAGGAAAATCTAATCCCTCAAATGCATCTTAGCATTCAACCTTTCCACATAGCTGTACAAAAACAAACACGGGCACTTACATGCACACACAGGTCTAGTTAGCAGTTAGTTGTGATTGTTAACAGCACGGGAAGTGGGAAGATGGGAAATGGGAGGGAGGGGAGTCTACTTACCTGGCAATTTTTAATCGGCGACTGAGGGGCAGTGTCATGGACATGTACGTGTTGGATATCGAGGAGAGTGAAGAAATGCAATCCACCAGAACCGCCCGATCACAAGGCTTGTTAGAGTCTTCGCTAAAACCGAAGACAGAGTGAAAGAAGCACAACTAAACAAAAATCACTCCATTGTAACGCTAAAAGATCACCCTGTCACTGAATTCCAATCAGGAGTTCTCTCCGTCGATATTCCTAAAACTTAAAAAGGTAGATACTGAATCACGCTGAGATTCTCAGTTTAAAAGATGATCTCCCATAGAGTTATCCTCCCATAGAGTTATCCTCCAATAGAGTTATCCTCCCATAGAGTTATCCGCCCATAGATAACTCCATAATCACTTGGGGTGGGTATTTGAGCTTTCCTGGTGAGAAAATCATCTAACCACGTTATGTCCCTTCATTCCTGCTACAACTATTATCCTATAACACCCAACTTCTCTCTAACAGCATAACAACCGGCGCGTTCGCTAGCGGATGTACCTGAAGTTGCCCGGTTTGAACACAATAGCTCTGTAGAGACGGTGCAACGATGCCGCTGACTCGCTCGTGCAGCGAGGCAGAAGAGAAAGGCACATGTTACGTAAGTCATCAGTCATCAAGTCAGCATCCAACGAAGCGAGGTCGCCCAGCGCTGTCAGCGTGTCCAGTTCATACGAAACGAAATGATTAGCTGAGTTGTTCGTAGCGGCTGCCAGTGAGACTTTGGTAATATAGGTCCGTACTTCTACATGGTCCAGCATCAGTTTTAAAACCTACATAATGAAAACGTCACGGTGAAGATAAATATGCGTCGATACAAGCTGATTGGATTATATGCGCAATTTTCCAATGGCCCGCCTAAATCCAACTCACAAGAGAGAAGCTCAATACCAATAAAAAATGCTATAAACAAAAATGAACCATAATCCGGTTGGAAAGATAACATGGAAGTGGGTATTACTTTTTATCTGTGTCAGGTAAAACCATAAACATTTCGGTTGTAGCGAGCTTTATTACCGTTTTCTTACCTAGCCCGTTATCGGGAAGAAATGTGCACAAACTCCGCACCCCCGCCAACCGATTTCGAGCAGTACCTTACTGACAGATATGATGTCAGAACTCACCGATTTCCAGTGTGTCCAGTTGAGTTTAATGACGTTTCTCACAAGGTTTAACAGACTCTGTAGCAGCAGGAGAGGAGAGAGAGTCTGCGCTTGACAATCTTTACGAGCCGAGCAGAGCGAGGGCAGCCTCACCGGCGACTCCTCAACGAACCCCGACATGCAGAGCAAAATGGACTGCTGCCTAAACATAAGAAGACTAACTGTTGATGGAGTGGTAGGAGCTAGGATTATGCAAGGGGTTCATTTTTACAGTGGGTGGTCAGCATGACTAGGTCTTGAACTGAAGACCTTTCGATCCTCAGCCAAGCCCTCTAGCCACTGAGCTATCCTGCTATCCTTGGTTTGGTACTCAGTTTGGATATCATTTTTTCATTTCATCAATGTAAGATTTGGAATGCAATCTTAATTAAATGGACCATCTCAGAATGAAGTTATCGGCCTTCCGTGTAAGATAGAACTGCCCATCATTTCTCAGGTAATGTCCTGCCCAACACTCACCTGATGGTTGTAAGCAGAGATGTAAATGCAGCGCTGTGCAGCAGCCTACGATACTCTATAGCCAGCTCCTCACACAGGCTAAATACAGGGAGAGATAACTCCGTCTGCAGGGGCTCTACACGCGTGTATGCGCAGTACACGCCCACAAAATCCAAACTAACGATGAAGAGACGTAGATCATAGTCACCAGACTGCAATAAATAACCAGTCATATCTCAAGTAAAAAAGGGAGCTGTAACCCTGAACAAGTCTCGCAGCGTATGCCATAATTTAATTTGGTGTAGCGAGCTGTGGCTCTGTAGCTCAGCATGCCAAGAAATAAGAAGCTCTGTTGAGTTGGATCTGAATCCTTAAGTACTCTGCCAAGTATCCATTGCTTTAATCATTATACTAAGGGGTTAAGACATGGCAAAATGTGTGTTCACTTGTTTTCAGATTCTGAAGCCTACCATGAACATCGGGGCCCAATACCCATGTCAAATGAATGCTTAGATATAGCCCTATCCAATACCCATACTTAGAGCCCTTGGTGACGCACTTCTTAGACCATCGACGCAACAGAATTGGCCTCGCGCTAGGAAATTGACACAAAGCTGTCGGTGTTTACATTGATTTTTCGGCTTACGCACTGATGTTTGGAAAAATTTCCTGCAGGTGCATACCAGAGTTGTAGTTACACAAGTCAGAACAGAGAAAGCGTACAACAAAAATGGAGAAATAGGAATTCAGAGTGCAGTTTTTCACCTCTCTCAGTGAGCGTTAGTGCCAATAGACAGTTTGCTACGGAACTGGAATTTTAGCGATCCCACCTACACGGAAATAATGACTCGCTCGGTGAGCCGTCCGCTCACTCAGTGAAAACATTGCTCAATTTCGATTGATATTATAAGTGATTCAGCGCATAATATGGATGCAAATATATGAATATGTCTGGTATATTAGTTCATAACATCAGTGACTGCCTACAAACTGCGGCAGACTTATTTGATCGAACAAGAAAGGGATAAGGCATCATCGTACGGAATTTTGACGAAACTTGAAGGTAACTCGTCTGCATTTGCGCGCCAATGACGTCAATTCGAGCCCATTTTCTGTTTACGTATAGGTAAAAGGCAACTCCGCAAACTTTCTATTATTGCACAATGATAGAGGTCCGAACGCAACAGACTCTATTCAGGGCAAGAGAAAATTCGGAAGAGTATTACGCTCAATTTCGAGTTCTACTCGGTTATAAGGGAGTAAAGATCCATTAGATCCATTAGTCTTAGCAACTGGATCCCATTATATTTCTATTTGGCCTATTCAGACCGTAGTTATTCAAGTCACCGATTTTGATTTGTGTGAAAAGCTGCATTTGCTACAATGAATGTGGAGTTGCCTCCCTTTAAGAATGAGAACACAACTCCGAAAGTGAGTCTACCATCAACCAAGGTTTAACCGCCTTAAGTTAGGTATAAAAGATGTCCTAATTACTCCGCCTTACAATACGTGTTACTCACCAGATGGCAGTAGGTTGTAACCAGTCTGCTCAGCTCATCCTTCAACAGCTTATATATAGGCTCTATTAGTCCTGCCACGTGACTCCAATCTAGGCTACTCTCACTCGGGGCGGTGTCACTGCAAGAGTGGACAACTCTGCGATGAGTTACAGCTGAACGCCGTAAAGAAAGTACTGCGAAAGCTTAAGGGTAGCAAACAAGCACAAACATGCAAAACTCGAGCAGGCGCAAAAACTATAGTAATGAGCTCCTCATATAACCCCTAGCTCCTACCTCTCCAACAAGTCTTAGGCTCAAAAAGTTCAATAAATCGGATGGCCAAGTGCCCAAGTAAAACAATCGATACGTCAAAAAAAGCTCAGTACAGATATTTCACACTTGAAAAGCTTGAAGCATAAAAAGACCGCCAATGTCTGTCTGTATCCCGTACATACCCGAATTTCACTGATTTGGATTTTGATTGGTCCACTCTAGCCAATGAGAGGACAGCTGTGAGAAGGGATATTAGATGGCACTTCAGCTGCAATGAGCAAAAAAAGGTGAAGTCAAATTCCTCATATTCTAATATTTTCACATGACATATATTCAATCTTTTCCCACGGTTTGGTTCCCTTCAGTAGAGAGGTTAAGATGCAAATGATTACCAGTAACGGGGATATTTTTGTGCACTATACGCCAAATATGCGTGTCACGTGACCAAAAGGATTTCAGACGACTCCTACCCGTTAGCGAAACCTTTATGATTTTCTAAATGGTTACAGCCTCCATTACAGTAGTTATACTATTCACCGTGGGTCTGGGCAAAACCTACTCGGACGTCTTGTTCGAAGCCCCAAGCAACATATCTGACATTATTCTTTATGATAGTGGTGTCCACCGTGCTCCAAAACACATTATACAAATAAGTCTGTAAATTGAGTTTCCCAACGAGTGCTTTGACTACTAGCACTGCAGTAGAGTCTTCTTCGACGGGCACTGTCACGGAATTTCCTGGGTTCTAGGCAGTAGTAACTGTACGGATACCAGACGGCGACCTTATTTTGATAGTTGTAGCCGCTGGATTCTCATCAATTCTCGAAGGGTTTCGTAAACTGTTACCTTTGAATTTAGGGTCTTAACCTCTCTACGCGTAATGGTTACGTTCAGAAAACCATTGAGGCAAACCGTTTCGGCATACCGTTCGCATCTTAACCTCTCTAATAACTTAGACCATTGCAACAGAAAAGTGGGCATGAATGGTAAACTACTATCAAATTAAAAAAAGGGAAGTGTGGAGAACAAACTGCCATCATCATGGGCCGAGAATGTGACTGAGAACTCCTCACGTTTAAGCCAGTCCAACACGAGTTTCAGACTTTTGCTGTCAGCAAGAGTTGGACGCATTATTGTGTAGGAATAGAGGCAACAATCTCTATTTAGGAAAACACAGAAAAGCACTTCTTACAACTTCATTCTCTAAATCTCTCATACTATTATTCAAGTTCTACTTTGTATTCTATCGAAGTAGAGATCATCAGGTTATTTAGTTATAGTAAGCCAATCTCACATTCTTCTGATTTGGGCCGTAAAATATTCAAGTTGCCAATATTCATTTCTGCGAAAAGTTGTACTCGCTATCGCTGCAATAGGTGCGATGCCTCTCTTTACGAATTGAAGCACAACTCCAAAAGCGCACTAGCCAATGACTGTGGTGTAACCTCTCTAGATACAGTTGCCAGGGCAGAAAAAATATGAGACGAACCGTGGTACAGCAGGTACGGAGCATTGTAACTAGGGTAGAGTAGGTAGCCAGGAATATATCTGCTGTCATCCCGTATGAGATAAAGGTTCTCCACATGAGAAGAGCCTCACTAGTTAGCTGTGAGTATGACTGGTGATCCATGCCAAATTCCCTGGAAAATAACGGGCGTCTCAATTTATACTAACAAGCCTTCATGCAGAAGTAAGTGTCTCCTGCAATACCCTAGATTGATACTGGGCAAGACTCACTTAGGCTGCTAGATGAGCAGGTCTGGAAAGGCAGGCAACTGGCTAATAAAGGAATTGACTAGCAGAACCCGCATCTCAAGTGATAAAAGAGAGGTTAAGATGTGGATGGTGTGCTGAAACGGCTTGCTCTGACCGTTTGCCCAATGAACCCGTTATGCATGGAGAAGTCAAGACAGCAAGTTCCAGCGTTAACGGTTAACGAAACCCCTCGAAAAATGATGACAATCCAGCGGCTACAAGGATAACAACGAGGTCGCCACCTCGTTTTAGCACAGATACTTTGGTTACTACAGCGTAGACACCAGGGGATTCCATGATAGAGCCCTTACAAGAAAGCCATATATGTTACTTGGGGCTTCGAACAAGATGTCCGGGTAGGTTTCACCGAGGTGCACAATAAGTAGAACAAGATAACAGTAATGAGTGTTGTAACTGTTTAGAGAATATTACCGGTTTCGCTAAAGGCTAGGAGTCATATAGCAAATCCTTTGGGTCATGTGACACGCATATTTTCATTAATATATGTGGTGCGGAAATGTAAGCGTTACCGATAAACGTTTGCATCTTAACCTCTCTATAAAACAGTTAAAGTTACGCTGTCAAGAAGAAAAAAGCTTGACACGATAGAAGAAATCTGGGTTGAACATCCAACACACTTCAATGAACTGGTAGCGTTATTCAGAATCGAGTTCTGAGATCCAATAACATTCTGACTAATCCACGGCAAACTGAAGCTAAAAAGATTTATGTGGTTAGGTAAAAAAATTCACTTGAATCGCTAGTTTATGTATGACTCACTCAGGTTGCAGGGTTAGGCATCTGATGACTCTATCCATCAGTCCGTAGTCTGTGAGTAGAGACTGCGCGAGGTGTTTGCCGCTAGCACAGAGAATGCGCAGAAGTCGCATCGCCTCTGAGCAGGGTTGTCCATGACACGAATCAACTGCGTAAACATCACATGTTATCAGTGGGAATAGCAAATTCGAATCATGGCGTTCAATAAATAAGGTTCGCCGCTAGAGTTACCTTCTCTATGGGGCATACAGGTGTAAGCAGAAAGTCTCCTAATGACTCACCTCGGGAAACGCTGAGTCAAATAGACTCAGTAGGCCACTTCTAGCATTACTCCTGACGGCTGTTCTGTTTTGGAAACACCAAATTGATCAGTGAAAATAGCGATAACCAGTATAATTTTAATAATGAAAGCAAACTGGGCCTTGTGCGCATTGTTCAGGGCCCATCGTTAGAAGATTCTCGGCTTGCACCAGCATGCCCTAGATGGAGAAGATAACTCTAAAGGTAAATCACTATGGAGAGGGTGAGCCTCTGTATAGATGGTGAGCCTCTGCGGAGATGGTGAGACTCCCCATGTAAATACTAACCTGTATGAGGAGAGGAGTGGAGAGGTAGAAACTCCTGGACCACTACATCAAGCAGCCTGGGAGCACGAGTTATCTTGTAGGAGATTTCAGCTGAAGTGCACGCCAGTCTCGCTAGAATTTCTAAAGCAGAATGAGAAATCCTGAATAACACTGACATTCTAAGCTTTAGTTTGTGTTCTAAGAGTGTCCAGTAAGTTATTTTCTGTTTGAGATTTCATTCAGATTGCAGTAGGGTGGACCATCTAAGGGAAAATAAAATCCATACTATATGTGTAGAGTGGATCTTCACTCACCTAGTATATGCTTGGTAACAACGTCCTGTGGTCTCACCACCTCCAGTATGTAGCGAAGTCTGGGCAGGAAATCCATCATCATTACTCCGGCCATCACATCTCTCTTCAGTATCTCTTAACGAGTAAGGAGGCTAATTACCTGATGATCCTATCACTCATTATACGCGAAAATATAATGCCACGTTTTGCAAGATTTATGCGCAACATCAAACAGGGGTATCAAGTGGTGTGCTCATAGGGGAAGGGACTGACTCACTGGGATACCATTTGTACTCAGGTGGACGATAAACAACAGAGTGAACAACTTTTTCCTTGGATGATGCCTTTACCATCATGATGAAAGCTGACGGGTTAGATGTATTCAGTTTTTCACCAGACGGGGTTTAGCACTGAGCAGGAGCGGGTCAGTATCAACACTCCACCTTATAGTTCATCTTGTTTTTGTGAAGAGCTTATACAAAGGGTGCCCAGCATGACCAGGATTCAAACCCTGTTTCTCACGGTTGCGAGTCCAGCGCTCTACCACTGAGCTATCCTGATATTTAAAGCGAGCATCCATCTGTATTCACCACATTACACCTTCACCTTAAGGGCCTGTCACACGATGTGAGTTTGCGATTCTGCGATATGGTAATTGCAAAGCGCAATAAATTCGCAATTTCTAGGTACACGATTGGGATCACTATTCGCGAACTACTAAGGATTTTTCCGCAGTCCTATGGCCAAGGCCAATGAGACTACGTAGTTGCTTCTGTAATGGGGTTCAATTTCCAGTCAAAGTGTGATTAAAATCGTGCGTTGGGATTTTGGTTGTAGTCGGACTCGATTAGCCACTACTCACAGGTACTTCGGCCAGATTTTACTTGATAATCGTCTCCGATCGTCCGGTTCGCATGTATTGCAACTGCTTTTCACTCTGCGATGATGACTGCTCCCAAACTGGCTCAAGTCAAGGTTTCAAGTCAGACAAAGTTGATCATTCTGACTTTCTTCTTCATAGCCTTTGGGTTCCCACGGGCTATAGTAGTGATTGAGCCAATCAGCATGAGCCTTTTAAATGCGATTTTTGATTTTGTTTGGCGTGCTACAATTGCCAGTATCGTGCGAAAAAAATATCGCGAATTCGCAAAGTGATTTTTCACGTAAAGTTATTCGCGATTTGTTAACTTTTCATTACCTATGTACTGTTCTTGTTCTTTGGCCACTTCCTCCTCATCAGTTTGTGGTGGAGGAGGTTCCGGACAGGAGAGCTCTGGCACAGTGATGCCCTTCTGAGTCACGGAGACCTCAACCAACAGTTCCTACACAGGGCAGGAAGTCATGTGACTACTTCGGATGGCGACATTCATAGAGTACCAAGTTTATGGGGGTAAACAATGGATTATTCTGAGAACATCCGACTGGCCTAAAGTGTATAAGAGATTGCATTGGATTCACCTTAGACACTCGGTAAAAACACCGGCGGGCGCGAGTAAAACTCTTGGTACTCTCAGGTGAAAAGTTGTTGACTTAGCAAACTAGTGATGTTTTCCTACCACCTGTGGGCATGCATTCATGATGCCTGAAGGCTAGTGCGATGAAATTCCGGTGGTTACCTATTAGTCGGTAACGCGCTTGAGCTTTTGACAAAAATTGCAAAAACAACTTCATTTTCTGTTTAGGTCGTACAAGCCTATATAGTGAGTCAGCTGCTTGATTCCTGGATCCGTGTTTAGATAGAGGCGAAGCCGACGGGAATCGCTAAGCTCCGCCCATCATCGTATTGTGTCGAGCCTTATCAGGCATTTGAGGCAGCAGGTTTTGAGCAAGATCTTCCAAGAAGTGAGATCATGGGTAGATTGTGAGACCGTGTTTTTCAGTACAGTTACACTTTAATGATGCTATCCATGTAAAAGGAGATGATCTATCTTATTCCTTCACTAAGTCATAAAACACAACTGATAAGTTCGCCAACTTGAATGACCAGAACAATGACAAAAGGTGCATTTGCGTGATTGGGTTTTCTGCAGCTGAACCTATTCACACTTTTTGGTCACAATTTTGAGCAGGTAACCTGAAACCGCAACTGAAAAGTGCGATTTCAGAAAGCATCTCCGAAAGCAGGCACTAGCATGGTAGTTTAGGCAAGTCAAGGTTACCGCAAAGAGATTTGAGTACTATGTTGGAGTAACGAATTGCGAACGATCATTAGGCTGTAATCGGTTAAAATTGATAGAGGAGAACCCCGACGCGATTGAAACCTCAAGTTTTCTGACTGCGACTATGTGTTCGCGTGATTGCGACTGAAACCATGCAAATAGACATTAGGACATCATTTGACCCAAACTATGACATGATGCTATCTCATTTCTATGCTACATGACTATGCTTTTGCCACTTTAGACAAAGTTAACGGTGTGCTATGGGCTAGTGTGAGCTGGTCATCTGACCACAGTTATGCCACCCTCTAGGTCATGTGACCCTGTTCACCAAATCATGTGACCCTGTTCACCAAATCATGTGATCTCATCCACCACATTATAGGACCCCCCTTCATCAGGCCATGTGACCTCACTAGTCAGGCCATGTGACCTCACCCACCAGATCGGTATGAGGAATGCAGAGCGCGTGCCAAGTGTTGATGGCAGCAGCGATGACCAGATCAGATTTCTCATCTAGGGCGTATCTCAGCAGAATAATCACATCAGCATCGAGCAGTGCCTGGATTATAGCTGCTGTTACTGACTTCAGGTACACACCAGAATATGCCTGCATAAGAGTGCGAAATAAATTTTTGGTGCAATCTCATGGCATGGGATGGCAAGGCTTTATGGAAGGATTTAAGTATCGACATGGATAAGATTTCAGTGTGCGTTGGAGAGGGTCACTGTATACAGTACACACACAGTGCTCATAATTCAGATGAACATTTGACAGGCTTCACAAAAGTTTTCCATCTAAAGGTTGTTCCCATAGCCAATGACAGCATGAAAAAGTGATTGCGGGAGAGCCAACTGGTACCGGCAGGGGTGTTCCTGAGAAGGGTTGCCACTCCTCTTCCTCACCACCAGCCCCTTCCCAGCTCTGATGAGAATAGGGTACTCATTTTACCGCTGGGTAAACAGTACACAGATAATTTTTTGAAAATTGCTGGCTTGAGCCCAGGAACTTCAACATCAGTGAAAACCGTTCTACCCAGTGAACCACTGAATAGCAAATAAAATTGAGAGTCTCTTCAGTTAATGGAGCATTACATTTTACTTCGTCAGATACCTAAAATGTTATCAAACTTCTGTCATTATGTCGCCATATTCGGTGCCTCTGCACAATATTTCGGGAGCAAAATCGGGAGATTTTTTAAAAATGTGCTTCATATGGCCTCATGAGTTACTTATGAAGGTCATTCAAAAACAAATGCCTATTTTGCTGTAATTCCATTCAACTTTTGAATGGTCAATCTTCAAAGGGTCAACACCCTCTGGTCATAGTATTCTGTTGAAAGTTGAAGTCGGACAGTCACCTTTCGTATTATGTTTGCCATTGTGGCGAGAGCGAGCACTTTCTGTGATATATTAAGACTTCTGACCAGTGTATACAGTTCCTCCAGTGTATACCCAGCCAGGTGAGGCTCCTCCCCATGATGATGTAATGCTGTCGTCATGCTGACCTCCTCAGTCTCCTCGTCAGTGGACGTATTTACAATGTTACCGTGAAAATCAAATCGAGCCGACATCTGCTCCTTCTGTAATGACAATGCAGTGAATACAAGCGTAGAGAGTTAAGGCCTGTTAGGCATGGGCAGCGGCTATTAGTCAACGTGCACCAGCAACAGTGTAACTGAGGTGGGGTGCCACCCCTCTTTTTCACCACCTTCACCTTGCCCAGCTTAAAAGAGAGCCATGTACCCATTCCCGACTGGGTGAACAAAAAGAGTTTTTTCAAACATCCGTGCACAAGCTTTCTCGAATCAGGGACTTTCAGTAACAGCGTCAAGTGCTCTAATCACTCTATCACAGCCTCTCCCTACCAAATACAAGCTTAGGGCAACATTAAAGGGGTTATAACATGGGCAAAAGTGACTTCACTTGTTTTTAGATTCTGAAGCCTGCCATGAAAAAATGGGCCCAATAACCAGTTCAAATGGAAGCTTAGATATAGCCCTATCCAATGCGCATACTTAGATCCCTCGACGACGTACTTTTCAAACCGTTGACGCACCAGAATTGGCCTCGAGATAGGAAATTAACACAGAGCTGTTGGTGTTTGCATTGATTTCTCGGCTCACGCGCCGATATTTGACAAATGCGTTTGCATGTGTATACTAGACTTATAGTTACACAAGTCTGAATAGAGAAACCGTGCAACAAAAATATAGAAATAGGGTTTCAGAAAGCAGTTTTTCACCTCTGTCAAAGAGGGTTAGTGCCATTGTTGCGCAATTGTAGAGGCCCGGATGCAACGGCCTCTATTTAGGGCTAGGGAAAAACGGCAAAGCACTTCTTATAACTTGAAGGTTGGATGACGAGGCAAATTTCTTTTGGCTGATCAGAATCAGTGTGTTTCAAAACCTGCCTGAGTTGAATGAAAGTCCATACTGAGCAGGGGATGTAGTAAAAAATACGGTTAAATCTTGGAATTCTCAAATGAACTTTCATTCAGTTGAAATTTTCCCACGTGACGTAAATTGTAGCAAAATACATCACAGCGGGCCCACGTTATTACATATGCGCGCCTGCGCAATTGGTAGCCAAAGCCCAACTTCTACAACTTTGTCACACTTCTGACTACTGGGGTCGAAGTATAAGCACGAAATTGGCCCAAAAACAAAAACAAATACCTATGAATTCACTGAGTTTAGCTTAGTCCGGACTCTTAGTTGCAATCGAAGTGAGTGATACTAACTCGGTGACCGAGTGAATTTACTTACCTTTTTTCGAAAACGGTCTTTCAGCCTTAGTTTGTGTTCGTTACTAATAGCAAAACAAATGCTCTTATCGCGTAAACAGGCCAGCAGTATGTTTGCAACCTAGTCCTATTCCAAGTGGCTGTCTGACGCTGTAATATGTACGGTTTTCTACCAGTTGAAGCCATGGCATCAACTCTACCCTTCAGCATGATCGTTGTAGGAGGTCACGTGCATTCCCTGGGATTCCCGGGCAAATCGGCCAAACCTGGCTCTCTTTACGCTTGTTTTGGCAGACCTGGAGCTAGTGCTGCCACTCTAGACCCTTTCCCAGCGCTTGTGTACAACTTTAGGAATGTGTCAGTGGTTATGAGGTGTCCCAAATATTGGGACACTCTCTGTAAAGCCAGGTAGAAAATGATCAACTTTGAGTGCCTGGCCATTGACTAGTCATCAAACTTGCGATATTATACGTCATGTAAATGGCCGATTATGCTCCGCCCTTTTAAAAATGTTTTTCAGAGGGTGCCAATTTTGCCATCTTTAGCACGGATTTAAGGGCACTTCTGCTGTGTCTATTGCACTGTAACTTGACTCAGGTAGGTTTCAAGACATGCTGATTCTGATCAGCCAAAAAAATTTGCCTCGTCATCCAACCTTTAAGTTTTCTCCAATCTTACGTTCAAATTTAAGTTCTACTCGATGTTATAAGGAGGCGAAGGTCACTGAGTTTTAGTAATTAGATCCCATTTTATTTCTATTTGGGCTGTACTTATTTGGGTGACCGATATTCGGTTTGTGGAAAAAGACCACTTGCTATCGCTGCAATGAATGCGGAGTTGCCTCCCTTTAAGAATGGGGAACACAACTCCGAAAGTGCATCGACAATCGACCGTGTCATAACCCCTTAAAAAAGTTTATATCAGCAACCTGTCTGTTTCTATTCAGATAACCATACTGGGCTATTATCACATTACTAAAACGGACCAGTTCCCCTGATAATTAGTTAGAGCAAAAAACAGCTTTAGTTTGGTTATAATTTTTTCAGGCATATGATATCATTTGGTTAATATAGCTATCATATGGTATTATTTGGTTAATATAGCTATCATATGGTATTATTTGGCTAACACAGCTATCATTTTTTCTGATGACCTGGACAGTCTTTTTGTACTTTGGATCAGAATTTGAAGTGCTCACTTTAAACATTACTAGTCTCCCTTGTAGATAAGGTACTTGTATCTAAGTTTGATTGCTAGTCTAAATAAATTGCCCAATCAATCAATCAATCAATCAATCAATCAGTCAATCAATCAATCAACCAGTCAATCAACCAATCAATCAATTTTTTCGCCACTCAGTTAGATCATAGAAACTACAGAAAGCAATTGATGTTATAGTGCCAGCGATTACCCCGGAGTTCATAGGTTGTACTTGTATAACAGAGGAGGCACTACCTTTTCAGTTGACGGTTTCACATCTACCAGCCACCTCAGTTTATCATGCTCCACAGTGTCCATATGTAGCCAGTCTTTTCTCGGCTCGATAGGCAGATCCTTTACATCTAAATGCGAGTAAGAACGATATGAGTGTCAAAGGCTGAGCAGGGTATATCATTCCTCCAGAGAGATTTTTCTAACCGTAATGCTAGGGGGTTGTCCCTGTACACTATCGAACTGGATATTCAGCCTGGAGCACCCCTTCATCTTTGGAACAGTCCTAATCGTGATTTATTGAGTAGTTTATGCAATTTTAAAACTACGATTCGCGCTAATGTTTGACAGGATATTGGTTTGTTTTTATGTCGACCTGGACTGTGCACTGGACTCTATTTCTAGCAACTGCTTTTATTTGACTAAATAAAATCTCAGATTTCCAAGATCCTGAAAAATGGGCTATGGTCTTTTTTTAGTTATCCACGTAAAACAAAAAAATTCGGACTAAAAAGTTGAAAACCTTAACATAATTGAAATGGTAGAACAAGTTTCCTATCACCTATCCAAGCTTGGGACAGTTGGACACTGTATATAAACTTCCAGAGCAATCGAGGAACTGAACGACATCAAATGACACCAACATTACCTATTGGCTCCACAATATCCTTTGTTACGGTCAGCAGAGGTGTTACTGGACTGGTTTCAGCTGCGCGTGAGTACTCAGACTGAGGTTTGTGTTTCCTTTTCCTCAATACGTCAATCAAAGCGGGATCTGCAACAATGAGAGCGCTACATGCAACATATCAAAAGCAGCCACGGTAGTGTAAGATGACATTGGTGCATCTCCATAGAATCTCCTCTTGCTGCCAGCTCTGTCCATCCAGGTGTCAAACCATAAAACGGCAGGTCTTTCTTGACACCGAACGAAAATTTTTGAATGAAGTTACTTTTTAGTTTAATAACATTTCAATGTTATCAATGTAGCCAATTGATAATGAAATGGAAATAAAACTTTACTTCAACTTGACACAGGCTGACTCAAGGGCAACGTGTACTCCGGGTTGTACCTCTAGGTGACAAAGCACAGCCGTATGGCACCGGTTTCTAGGATGTAGGATCCGATCTCTGATACTATTGGCACGGGGTCAATTTATTGTAGATTTACCGAGAGGCTTTCCCGGTGAAAGGTATGCTCTCCCTCTCTGCGTCCCTCTGGGTGAGAAATATGCCCTTCCCCATCTCTAGCTGATAGAGTGAGGAATATACCCTTCATACTTCTCACCATTCCTTCACACGCTCCCTACATGGTTCTTATCCTCACACGCTCCCTGCCTCACACGCTCTCTACAGCCCTCCTTTCATTCTTCGAATGCTCCTTCTTTTGAATTTGGTATACACCCACCCTCCCTACCTTATCGAGTTAAGAATTCACCTCCCTCACTCAATAGCTCACCCAGTGCGGAGTACAGCTGTTTTCTTTCCTCTTCTATCTCTTCCGCAGTCATCTGTTGAATCCTCTGAGAATTGTCAGCGTCGATATCCCGCATCACTTGGTCTAGGTCAGCGACGGGTCGAACCACTTCAGCTTCAGTTACCTCCATCTTTGTCACTGCAATACATCACATGAGAAGGCATATCATACAGCAGTCCTGTTACACTAAAGGTGTCTTTTCACTACATTGGGCGCGATTCGCTTCGGACCAGATGCAGTTCGCGTCTGATTTGGCGTCGGTCATTGGATCCGAGGATCCTATTTACTCCAAATTTACTCCGAATTTCTTTGGAGCCAATCAATGGCGACGAATCTGTGGTTCCGGAAACGGTAATCATTTTTGCTCATAATGTCAAAGAAAAGTCAATCTGCTACTTAATTATTTCACTGCAGGTTGCGTCTCTTTCCAGTGTGCTGTTATTTGAATGAATATTGTTGCCAAGTCAGATAAATTTACACTTCCAACGATGCCCGTACAAAACCGGAAATGGAAGATCATTTGATTGGTTGATGATGACTTGGACATCAGATATCGATCAGAGCAGGGGGCGTCTGAGGTCGATCTGAGCAGGGGGCGTCTGAGGTCGATCTGAGCAGGGGG
>Ga0224501_10000533_pt1 | contig 30349 bp, 26 predicted proteins | sample SF_Oct11_sed_USG_4_FD_169105 | JGI IMG/M metagenome (GOLD analysis project Ga0224501, IMG submission 169105) | Sediment microbial communities from San Francisco Bay, California, United States - SF_Oct11_sed_USGS_8_1 | ecosystem: Environmental > Aquatic > Marine > Sediment | place: USA... | reverse complement strand
CCGTCGGATCAGATGGTTCCCATGGTGGCACGCGGCCGGGACGTCTGGGCCGTCGAGGTCGGGGAGTATGGAGAGCAGTACGTGGTCCGCCTCCGGATCGTGGGTGAGAGCGGGAACTCGGACTCCGACCACTGACTTCACACAGCCACGACCCATCCAGGCCGGTCAACGCCGAGTGATCCGCCGCCCGAGATGCGGATGGGTCCCCTCACGCCATGGGAGCTTCCGCCTTCCGTCGCTTCTCCTCCAGTTCCCGGGCGACCGCACCCTGGCGGGCTTGCTCCCAGAGAGGGAGGAATCGGTCCATCGGTGCCGTCATGGCGCCATCGTTCCACAGTTGGGTCAGGTCCACGTGCCGGTCGGCATGCACCATGAGATCCAGTCGCTCGGCGGCGTAGACCGCCTCGGCGAGGGGGCTGGACGGCAACCCCGAACCCGTACGGTGATGCGACGCGATGGCCGCCGCGAAGTCGGGGGGCATCCCCCACGAGAACGCGGCCAAACCTCCCAGTGGCTCGTGCAACTGCTTCAGAGCGGCCTGCATGAAGCCCGGGGGGAACTTCAGATCCGCCCGCAGCGCCTTCCGCACCTCCGCCACTCTTTCGAAGAACAGGAGCTTCCCCGCGTCATGACAGAGTCCGAGAGTGAACCCGGAGTCGGGGTCGACACCGAACCCGTGGGCGAATTGTCGGGCGATGGGGGCGACCCGCACCATGTGGTCCCACACCATCCGGGCGACGGCGTCGAGCCCGGCTCCGGGCCGGATCGCCCCCCGCTCCAGCACCACCGTCATGACCGACGCCATCACGCCTTTGGATCCCACTCGACGAGCGGCGGCGACGAGCGAAGAGAGAGGCGGAGCGCCGTCCCCCTCGTACCAGTCGGCGTTGGCGTGGTTGAGGAGAGCCTGGGCAATGGCCGGATCCTTCTCGATGACGGCCCCGATCTGCGCCCACGAATAGTTCTCCCGGTTCAACATCTCCAGAACCTGAGGCGCCACGCCCGCCGGCTGACGGATGACGCCGGGGTGCAGTTGCGCGAGGTCCCTCAGGAGTGCGTCGACGTGGGGCGCCTTGCCATACTGCCGGTGGAGGATGGCAAGCCGGTCCCGGAAGGTCTTCAGGACCTCCTCACGGACGCTCACCACCTCTTCCGGGGGTGACGACACATCCCGGCGCCGCTCGACGGAAGCCTCCTCCGCGGCGGTCAGCCCCTCTTCGGCCCCCTCCTGGCCCGGCACCGCCTCCATACCGCGTACGGCGCCCCATACGTTCTTGGCCCGCCGGGCGGCCTCACGCAGTGCGCTGCCCAACGGTGCGGAGTTACTGGACATGGGATGTTCCGGATTTGGATGGAATACTGAGAGGGCCGCGCGTGCCGGCGGCCCGCAGGCCATCTTCCGGGAGTATCGGCGGGGAAGGCCGGACGGTTGAACGGGAGGAGCACTCGATGGCAGGACACCCCACGGACGACGAGAGGCTGGCGCCGGCAGGCATGAGACATCCGGGATCATTCCCCAGGTTTCACGAGACCAACCCGTGAAGATCCGATGGCCTCCCCACCCACTGGGGCTCGACGCTCCTCTCAACATCGTCCTCCTGGGCCCCGGTGGACGAAGCCGCATCACCCCCTCGATGCGGCTCGGAGCCGCCGTGGGACTCGCCGTGGCGTTCCTCATAGTGCTTCTCGACGTGCTTCTCTTCGCGGGCGAGACTGTTCGCCGTCTCCCCGAGTTCGGCACCCACCCGTCCATCCCCTCGCGGCTCTTCATCGTGGTCGTGGGGAGCGTGGGTGAGGAGCTCTTCTTCCGAGCACTGGTGGCCACGCTGGCCGCGTGGCTGGTATACCTGGCCCTCACGCCCTTCACACGGAACGCGCGGACCCCTGCCCGCTGGGCGGGGATCCTGCTGGCCGCCGGCCTCGCCGGCATGTGGCATGTCGGCGCTCCCGAACATGCGGTTCGCGTCCTGACCATCGGAGGAATCTCGGGAGTCACCTATGGCTGGCTCTACTGGTGGAAGGGGCTCGAAGCCGCCATTCTCGCCCACATGGTGGTGACCGCGTCCCTCTATCTCGCCGTCCCGGCCATCTTCTGATCCTCCCACGCCGGCCCATGCGCCGGGAGACCCCACCCCATGCTTCTTCGCCGACTCTCCCAACGACTTCGTTCGGAGGACTGGATCACCTTCGGCCTCGAACTCGCACTCGTGGTCATCGGGATCCTCCTGGCCTTCCAGCTCGATCGGGCGTACCAGGCATCCCAGGATCGGGATCTGGAGCAGCGGTACCTCGAACGCCTGGCCATCGACCTCCGGCGGGACTCCGTCGAGATGGAGGAGAACGTTCAGCGCACCCTTCGACGCCTCGAGCAGGTGAAGCTCCTCGAAGCGGTTCTCGACGATCCGGGTGTGGCCGCGAACGATCCCCGGGGCTTTGCCTTCGCCCTGGAGCAGGTGACCTGGCGAAGCGTGCCCACCATCTCCACCAGCACGTACGACGAGCTACGCAGCACCGGGAGAATGGTGCTCCTGCGCTCCGAGGAGCTTCGGCGCGATTTGTCGGACTACTACGCGTTCATCTCCGAGCAGCAGCGATTGGGGCTGGGCGAGGACGATCAGGATCGGTTCCGCGGCGAGACGCTGGGCCTCCTGTCCGGCGCTCAACTCAGTGCCATCGAAGACCGCGAAAGGTACCCGTTCGAGATGTCGCCGGGGGAAGCCGTGCGGATCGCCCGGGCCTTCGCGGCGCGTGATCGCGTCCGTTCCTGGCTGGGGCGAATCGACAAGTACCAGGTGCTCATGGGGCGCCTCAGCCGCGACTTCCTCACGCGCACCGTGGAGCTGCTGAACCAGGTGGACTCCGTACGCGACGGCTCCTCATAGAGGCATCGGTACCGGACAGCTTGCTCGGGCGCGTTACCATCACACCCACCTACGAGGCCTCGACCCCCGTAGCCTACTCCTCCTACGCCACCCCCGCCCCCACCTTCGTCTGCACGTTGAACACGGGCGGCTGCTCCAGATGCTTCTTCACGGCACACTGGTTGGCCGCACGCACCAGCGCGGAGTGGTACTTCTCCGGAAAGTCGGGGGGAACCACGATGTCCAGGTCCACCTGGCCCACCATTCGCGTGGCGGGGTTGGTGTGCACCCGCTGGACCACCTTCACCCCGTCGGTGGGGAGGCCCCGGTGCTGCAGGAAACTCAGGACGTAGATGCCGGCGCACGTCCCGATGGACGCCAGGAAGAGCCCGAAGGGCGCCGGCGCCGATCCGTCCTGGTTGGTCTCCACGACCAGATGCCCCATGTGCGCGTCGACCCGGGCTCCCCCGGGAAAGGTGATCTCCATTTCCATGTATCGAATTCCTGTGATGGGCGCGGGCGGCTTCCGCCTGCCGCGGGGTGGTCGTGCCGGTGTGATACAACTATATGTAAATATATATAGTGATGTTTATATGTCTAGGACTACACCCTCCCCTCCCGATGCGCGCCCCTCCCAGTGCTACCTGCGGTCGAGGGCCCCGTCCGTGGCTTCGACGAGCTCGGTGACGAGATCCCTCATACTCCGGACCAGGCGCCAATGCACGTTGGCAAAGCCCCTGCGATCCCGTACGACGTTCCGTAGTCGATCCAGTTCCTCGGGAGCCAGCCGAGGAGCGCGCTCGGTCCAGACCCGCGGCTCCCGGGCTCCCGGGTTGGCGGGCCAGGCCACCGCTTCGTACAACACCGGACGCGCCGTGACATTCCATTGCGTGTCCATCTGCTGCGTGTACCCCGTCAGGGTTCGCGCCTCGCTGGCGAACCGTGTCAACAGGAGACGCAGGCTCCGATCCGAAAGAACCCTCAGGTTTCCCGTACTGACCAACTCGTCATAGGTGGGAAGGAACGGTTCGCGAGGGACCGTGGAAAACATCTCGGCGACGAGGGCACTGACCGAATCGAGGGAGACGTCGTCCGACTGCAGCGGAAACGCGTCGGCACGGTGCACGATCAACGAGTCCCGACGTTCGAGGCTGTCCAGCTGCTGGTCGAGCAAACGAAGCTCCTCGGCCAGCGAGGCGAGCACGCTCTCCTCCAGGATCAGTTCACCCCGCCGTTCCCACATGGCATCCACGCCGAGGGCGAGAAGAACACCGAGCACGATCACACCCAACTCCGCGAGGAGTCGGGGGGCTACGGAAGAACGGAACGAATCGGTCATCAGCGAGTCGGCTCCCGCGGAGGTCCACCTGGAGGGTCGAGAGGGAAGATAGCCGCCGCCGTCGTCCCGGACACGCTCGTCGTTCTCCCACCTGGCGGCACGTCCCCGGCGCGATGCCCGCGTGAGTGCTTCGGGCGCCGCACGGCATCATTGCGCATCCCCACTCCCCGCCTCATCCTCCTCCCGTGGAAGCACCGCGCACCTACCGCCCGCGAGTACCGAGATGCCCCGTCCCACCCTGACCCGACGCGAAGCCCTCCTCCGCCTGGCCGGGGGAGCCGCGGCGCCCTCCCTCCTCCTCGCCGCCTGCGACGTCGGTTGGCCGCGCGACGGCGGGGGCGGGCCGGCCGGTGGCGGGGACGCCGCCTTCACCCTGGCGCCCATCAATCTCGATCCGGACCGGATCACCCGGACGTACGTCTGCGCCCGTCCCTATCGGCCGTCCGGCTTCCGGGTGGAGGCCGAGCGCATGGGAGAGACGCTCCTCGTCCACAACTACGGGCACGGAGGGGGCGGCTTCACCCTCTCCTGGGGGACCGCGGCGATGGTGGCGGACATTCTCCGCGACGCGGCGGTGCCGGCGGGGGCCGCCGTCGCGGTGGCGGGATGTGGTGTCGTGGGACTCACGACGGCCCTCGTGCTCCTCGAGCGTGGCTTCTCCGTGACCATCCACGCTCGGGCGCTCCCGCCCGACACCACCTCGAACCTGGCGGGTGCCAGCTTCTTCCCGTCGACGGCGGTGGACCCTTCGCTGCTCACCCCCGCCTTCGCGGAGCGTCTCGAGACGGCGTGCAGAACGTCACACGCACGCTTCCTCGACCTGTTGCCCGATCCCCGGTACGGGATCTCGTGGAAGCCGCAGTACTTCGTCACCGACGAGTGGACACCGGAGATCGAAGCCGGCGACGCGATCTATGGGATGCTCCGCGATCTCTACCCCAATCAAGAGCTCTTCCGGGAGGGCACCCATCCCTTCCAGACCCGCTTCGCCTGGCGCGAAGACAACATCTTCATCGAGCCCACCCCCTACCTCACCCGACTCGTCGCCGACTTCCGGGAGCGGGGCGGAAACACCGTGGTACGGGACTTCGAGAGCCTGGAAGACCTCCTGGGGCTGGACGAACGGTGGATCGTGAACTGCACGGGGCTCGGAGCATCGGCGCTGGTCACCGACCCGGAGCTCACCTCCAACCCCTCCCAGACCGTCATCCTGGCGCCCCAGCCCGACGTGGACTACGCCGTCGCCGACATCGACGGTGTCTACATGTTCCCGCGGAGCGACGGGATCATGCTGGGGAGGGGAGAGGGCGTCGTGGACACCATGGAGTTGTTGGAGGCGCAGCGGAGGCTCGTGGCGCGTACGCCGGTGACGGGATGAGGTCGAACGAGAACCTCAGTGGACGTCCGGGATCGCCTCGAAACCCGAGCGCCGCATCAGGTCCACGAAACGTGGGTCCTCTCGGATTCCATCGTACAAGGGCTCCACGCCGATGTGCTTGAGCGCGGGGTCGTGCTCGCCGTACGCCAGCTCGAACAGGGCGAGAGCCTGCGCATCGTCTCCCAGGTACAGGTAGGCCGAAGCCAACTCGCAGTAGGGAACGTACCCACCCGGCTCCGGATTCCTGACCTCTTCGGCGATGGAGTGAGCCTCCGCCGTTCGCCCGGCCTCGGCCAGGGCGGCGGCGTAGACGGCCCGATAGCTCGGGTCTCCGCCCGACAGCTCCACGGACCGCCATAGAGATGAGACGGCCTCACCGACGCGACCGTCCACGAGTTGCACGCGCCCCAGCAGGGCCCACCCCAGGGCGAAGTAGGGCTGGAGGTCCAGCACGCTCTGATACTCCGCCGCGGCCCCATCGTAGTCACGCTCGAAATAGCGCACGGCGCCCACGGCCGTGTTGACGATGGAGGAAAGGGGATCGAGGCGGCGAGCGTGCTCGATCTGCTCCAGCGCCTCCGCGAAGCGCCCGTCATCCGCGAGATGGATCGCGAGCCAATGCCGCGCCGTGGCGTACCCGGGATTCAACTCGATGGCCCTCCGGTAGGCGGCTTCCGCTCCACGACGGTCGCGGTCGTAATCGTCCAGGAGGGCGGCCAGAGCCACATGGGCCTCGGCCGATGAGCTGTCCAGCGCGACCGCCCGGAGCGCGGCGGTCTTGGCTCGTGCCAGACCTTCGCTCGACGGGATGCCGGCATAGTCCGGGAGAAGCTGCCACGTATCGGCCAGCCCAGCGTACGCGGCGGCGTAGGTCGGGTCCAGCAGGACCGCCTCCTGAAATGCCTCCAAGGCCGCCTTCATCCCCTCCTCGGTCCTCTTCCGCCACTCGTAACGGCCACGGAGATACAGATGATACGCTGCCGGATTGGTCGTGGTCGCGGGCACCAGCGCATCCGGAAGCTGTCGCACGAGCTCCGAGTTGAGCGCCGTGGCCACGGCCCGCGCGATCTCCTCCTGGACGGCGAAGACGTCACGCATGTCTCGATCGTACTGCTCGGACCAGAGATGGTAGCCGCTCTCCGCGTCGATGAGCTGCGTGGTCACCCGCAGCCGATCGCCATCCACCCGAACCGACCCCTCCACCACCGAAGCCACGCCGAGCCGGCGCCCCACCGAGCGCACGTCGATGCCGTCGCCGCGGAACTGAAACGACGAGGACCGTGCGGCGACCATGAGCCCGGGCATCTGCGCCAGCGCGTTCAGGAGTTCCTCCGTGAGTCCGTCACTGAGGTACGCCTGATCCCCGTCCGCGCTCATGTCCATGAAGGGGAGGACCGCCACGGAGGCTTCATAGATCGGCACCGCCGGTTCGGGATCCGTGGCGCGGGCGACGGCCGCCACCGCGACCGCAACCACGACGGCGGCCACAGCCAGGATGTGCCGGCTCCGTGGGCGCGCAGGAGATGGAGCCTGGAACTGGGATGGGGCCTGGAGCTGACGGGGGAGGGCAGGAACGGAGACAGCCCGGGGTGCCTCCTCGTCCACCTGTGCCGGCCGCGGGGCCTCCCGCATGCGCTCGGCCAACCGCGCCACCTCGGGGTTGGGCTCGGCGTCGAAGGCTTCGACCATGGCCCGAGCGTGGTCGGAGGCGGCGTTCAGCGCGTCGGCTATGTCGCCCCGGGCCTCGTGCAGCTTCATGAGGCGGACCGTGGCGGGGGCGTCCATGGGCCGCGTACGTACGATCCGTCTCACGCACTCCGTGGCTTCGGCGAGGTCGCCGATCTCTCCGGCCTCGTCGGCCCGCGTCGCGAGCGCGGTAACGTAGTCGTCTTCGAGCTCCCTGCGGCGAGCCCCCTGCCACTGATCGAACTCCGGAGCTTCGTCGAGGAAGAAGCCGTCCATGAAAGGTCCAGCGTAACGCTCGATGGCTCCCTTGGCGTCACCCCGGGCCGCGGCGTCACGGAACGCCGCGGCGTCGCACACGACCAGGTCGAGATCGAGGCGCAGATCGTCGCCCTCGGAAAGGATCGCCTCCTTGCCCAGGGCCTTGCGGAGGACGTGGACCGAGACGTTGAGGAGGTGTCGCGCCCGCCGGGGCTCCTGCTCCGGCCAGAGGAGGGCCAGGATCTTCTCCCGTGGAAGTCGGGCGTCCCGCGCCAGGGCGAGTACCGCGAGGAGGGCGACGCGATGTCGCTGAACTGGCTCTCCGTGGAGGCGGCCGCCCTCTCCCTCCAGGCGGGCTCCCCCCAGCAGATACATGGTGATCATACCACTTCTCCAGGGCCTTGATAGGCTCTTGATCTGCCGTTGAGAACTCGGGGGCCATTGTTCGGTCCCAAAATAACACCCGCAATGGTTTTGCTGGGCGATACGATGACTTCAGGAGGACGCATGCCACGCAGACACTCCCCCGCACCCCCTCGACCCTGGTGGACATTCATGTCCACCACCGCCGCCATTCTGTTGGTCATGTTCGCGGGATGCGGCGAGCCGCCGCTGGATCCGACGCCAGCGGGAACCGACACCGACGGAGACGGCATCTCCGACATGGACGAGATCGCGGGATGGACGGTGTTCGTCGACCAGTCCGGGCAGGGAGACCTGGTCGAGCGCGCCGTGAGCAGTGACCCGAACAATGCGGACACCGACGGCGATGGCCTCAGCGACTCCACGGAGAGAGACCTCCGCACCGACCCCACCTCCTCCGACACCGACAACGACGGCCTCGAGGACGGGTCCGAGATCAACGACTGGGGGAGCTCGCCCACCAGCGTCGATTCCGACGGTGACGCGACCGATCTCGGCACCAAGCCCATCAACAGCGCTCTGTTCGACGGCAACGAGGCCAACACCCTCGGTACCTCGCCAACACTGGCCGACACCGACGGCGACAAGATCACGGACTTCGTGGAGATCCTGGAGCGCGGGAACGAGTTCCACCCGCTCATCGCCAACCTCCCGCAGATGGAGCTGAAGTACGAGGGTCAGACCGACCTGCGGGTGAACATCTCCTACGACGACGGAAGCCAGGCGTCGGAGACGCACGAAGCGGGGCTGAGCTGGGAGGAGTCGGCAACCTTCAGCGCGTCCTCCACCGCGTCGGTCAAAGTCTGGGCGGAAGTGTCCGGCAAGGTGACCGCCGAGGCCGGCTATTCCGTCGACAGCAACAAGGTGGGCGTGGAAGCCGAGGCGAAGGCCGGTGTCTCCGCGGAGCTCAGCCTCACCCTGGCCGCATCCGCCACGCAGACGTCGCAGGAGAGCTACCAGCAGGCGGTGCAGACGTCGCGTGAGCAAGGGCGCTCGCTGGAGAGCGGCACCCTCGGCATCGGGATCACCGTGCGCAACGCCGGAGACGTCAGCTTCAACCTCAGCGACCTGGCCATCACCGCGATTCGCCGGAACCTGGACGATCCGACCAGGTTCTCGACGGTGGCCACGCTGAGCCTCCCCGCCGGGATCGTGTTGGGCCCGGGTGACATTTCGGGGCTGCTGCGGGCGGAGGTGGCGATTCCCGCCAACGTGGCCCTGGAGCTCATGGCGAACCCCCAGACGCTCGCCTTCGAGACGGGCACCTTCGACCTCCTCGACGACGAAGACCGCAACTTCGCCTTCCTCAGCGAGGTCACCAATTCCCAGACGGGGCTGGTGACCATCGAGTACGGCAACGGCAACGTGGTCCGCAAGCGCGTCGCCACCAACGTCAGGCGCGTGGGCGGACAGATCGTGGGCGTGCCCCTCGGCGAGGTCCTCACCGACATCCTCGGCCTCCCCTTCGAAACGGCGAACGTGGGCGGGAACGTCCTCACCAGCCTTCTCGACCAGCAGGCCGGTGCCCCGGTGGCCAACGGCGACAGCCCGGGCACGTTCTGGACGGTCCTGGTCTCGAATGGCATCGCCTTCACCGACGGTACCAACGTCGAAGACATCGTGCTCAAAGCGGGAGAGGAGATCTACCTCTTCTACCTGCGTGACCAGGACGGAGACGGGCTGTACGCCCGAGAGGAGTTCACCTACCGGACCGACGACACCATGGCCGACACCGATGGTGACGGCATCAGCGACTACGACGAAGTCCGTGTCGGCTGGTCGGTGATGGACATGGGTGTGGCTCCCTACCCGCAACGCGTGTACCCGGACCCCACGCGCACCGACACCGACGGTGACGGTCTGTCCGACGCCGACGAGATGGCGGCGGGAACCGACCCGAGGAACGCGGACACCGACGGGGAGGGCATTCTCGACTCGCAGGATCCGGACCCTCTCGATCCTCTGGTGCCGGTGAACCAGGCACCGGTCATCGACGCCTTCGACGTCACCCCCAGCGGGCTCATGGTGACGCTCACCGCCGCGGTCTCCGAGCCCGACGTCCCGGGGGCGATCGTGGAGGTGCTGGTCCAGTGGGGTGACGGCACCCAGGAGGCGGTCACCACCAACTTCGTGAACATCTCCCTCACCCACGACTATCCCGCGTCGGGGCAGTACACCGTCACCCTGACGGCCACGGACAATCGCAACGGAACCACCTCCGACACGCGCGGCGTCGACGTCACGAGCTTCCCCCTCGACGGTCTCATCGCCGAGTATCTCATGAACGCCGCGGATGTGTACTACTACCCGACCAACGGCGGGTACTACACGCCCGACGCCGGACCCGGAGCGACGGCACGGGTGGACGGCGACCCGCCGGGAGCGACGGACGGACGCATCTATCTGTGGAACAATGTGGCGTGGAACGGTTTCGGCGACGGCGGCGTGTGGACCACCGCCGATCGCTTCGGGTTCGGCGGGAGCGCCTTCTTCTTCAACGACACCAACTCCCCCGACCAGCAGTACGGCAACGTCACCATTCCCCACCTGAACTTCGAGCAGTCGTTCAGCTTCGCGGTGTGGGTGCGTGAAGACGGCATGGGCGGCTGGCTCGTCGGACAGGAGGGTTGGGCCGCGCTGGAGCTCACCACCAACGCCGCGGGGATCAAGTTCTCGATTCCCGGAGCCGGCGGCGTGACCGTGACGGACCCCACGCCACTCGCCCAGGACACCTGGCACTTCTTCGTGGCGACGGTCTTCTACGATGGAGCGTCGTCGAGTTCCACCGTTCGCATCTTCCGCGACGGCAACGTGGTCGCCACCCAGGCGGGCGTCGGCGGCTCCATGGGCTATCTCAATCCGAACCCCGCCATGCCCCTCCTCATCGGAGAGGCGTCGGCGGAGGCGGCCACCTTCAACCCGGTGCGTGCCCACATCGACGACGTCCGCGTCTGGAACCGTGCGCTGAGCACGGCCGAGATCAGGGTGCTGTGCGAGGTGGGGGGCCGCAGCTGTCCCGCCGGCTGACGGAACCCGTGAGGGGATGCCGGGAGCCCCACCCCCGGCGTCCCCTCACACCTCCTTCTCCTTCCACCTCCCCCGGCGGAAGAGGAGGGAAGACGCCACCGCCAGCGTGCCGTACGCCACCGCGATGGCGATGAACACGCCGCGCGGGCCCATCCCCAGCCGGAAGCTGAGCACCCAGGCCAGGGGCACCTCCCACAGCCAGAAGCAGAAGAGGTTGAGCCAGGTGGGGGTCCACGCGTCTCCGGCGCCATTGAAGGCCTGGGTCACCGTCATCCCGAAGGCGTAGAAGAAGAACCCCGCGCTCACGATGCGCAGCCCGTCCACCGCGTATCCGCTCGTGACGGCGTCCACGCCGAAGAGCCCCACCAGCCCCGGGGCGAAGATCACGAACACGATCCCCACCGAGCCCAGGAAGGCCTCGTTCATCAGGCAGGCCCGCCACACGGAAGCCTCCGCCCGGTCCGGGTGCCCGGCGCCCAGGTTCTGCCCCACCATGGTGGCCGCGGCGTTGGAGAGCCCCCACGCCGGGAGGAGGGCGAAGAGCACCACGCGGATGGCCACGGTGTACCCGGCCACCGCCTCGGGCCCGAAGCTGGAGACCACCCGCACCAGCCCCACCCAGCTCGCCGTCCCGATGAAGATCTGGAGGGTCCCGGTGGCCGAGAGGCCCACGAGGCGCGCCATCACGTCGAGACGCGGCCGCAGGTGATGCATCGCCATCCGCAGCCGGTCCGAGATGCGCAGGAGGGTGTAGAGCTGCACCCCCACCGCCGTCCCACGCCCGATGGTGGTGGCCACCGCCGCTCCCGTCACGCCCATCTCGGGAAAGGGCCCGATCCCGAAGATCAGGAGGGGATCGAGAACGAGGTTCAGCCCGTTGGCGAGCCAGAGGACGCGCATGGCGATGGCGGCATCCCCCGCACCCCGGAAGGCGGCGTTCAGGAGAAAGAGGAGCACGATGACCACGTTCATCCCCATGAGCACCCGGATGTACCCGCTCCCCACGGCGACCACCGCGGCGTCGGCGCCCATGAGTCTCAGGAGCGCGGGCCCCTGGGTGACCCCCACCACGCCGAACACGACCCCCACCAGCGATCCCAGGAGGATCCCCTGCGACGTCGCCACCGCCGCGCCTTCGGTATCTCCTTCTCCGCTGCGGCGCGACACGGTGGCGGTGACCCCGATGGAGAGCCCCATGGCCACGGTGTAGACCATGATGATCAGCGACTCGGTGAGCCCCACGGCGGCCACGGCCTCGGCGCCGAGGCGCGACACCCAGAAGATGTCGACGACGGCGAAGACCGACTCCATGACCATCTCCAGCACCATGGGAATGGCGAGCATGAGGATGGCCGCGGTGAGTGGCCCTTCCGTGGGAGAGCCTCCTCGCCCGCGTAGCGCGTCCACGAAGAGACGCGCCCCACGCCGGAGGCGGGATGGGGGAGGTGGATGCGACGTCGTATCGAAGTCGGACGGGAACTGCGATGTCATGGAATCTCCAGCGGTGCTTCGAAAATGAAGAACGGCCTCCCGGGGGAAACCGGAAGGCCGCTCGATGTCGCGCAGACGCGAAGGACTACGAACGCCACCCCCCGGGAGGTACGGGCACGAGCACGCCCACCGCGAAGGTGCGGGTGCCGGTGTGCATGGAGGTGGTGGTGCGCATCGAAGCGTCTCCGTCTGGAGTTCCTGATTCACGGAAGCTAATCCGCGAAGAGCCCGCCACACAAGGAGCGCGGCCGCAGGATCGCCCGTGACGAAGAGCGCGTGTCCGTTCCGGATCTCGCCTCCGTCCCCGGAGGGCCTGAAACCTCTCTTCCCTCCCCCCGTACGTTCAGGAGTCCGATTTCCAAGACCTCACTTCCGTCGGAGACGCGCCCCATGGAGAAGCTCAGCCGGGATGTCCGGTTCCTCAAGCTCTACGCGTTGGGAATGACCGCATGTTTCGCGGTGACCATGTTGTCGGGCTTCACCAGCCAGAACGCACGCCAGTCCTTCGCCGAAATCGACGTGGAACGCATCAACATCGTCGAATCCGACGGCACGCTGCGCATGGTCATCTCCAACCAGGAGCGGCAGCATCCGGGGATCGTCAACGGGAAGGTCATCGAGCGTGAGTATCCGCGGCCGCCCGGGATGATCTTCTTCAACCAGCTCGGCGACGAGATGGGCGGCCTGATCTTCGGCGCCAACGGAGAGACGGGGCACTTCGGGTCCCTCACCTGGGACAAGGTGCGCAACGACCAGACCATCGGCTTCCGCCACATGGAGGGAGACGACGGCGCGTACTCCACGGGGCTCGAGATGTGGCAGAGATCGAACATTCCCCTGGATGCCACCATGGCCCGGTACGACAGCGCCATGGCACTGAGCGATCCGGCCGCGCGCGAGGCGGCGGTGGAAACCTTGAGGGACGCCGGCGAGTTGGGCACCCGGCGGCTCTTCTTCGGAAAGGGTCGGGACGACGCCATGCTGCTGGACATGCGAGACATCCAGGGGAGGACACGGCTTCGGATCTCCGTGACCCCCGACGGCCGGGCGGCACTCGAGTTTCTCGATGATGCGGGTGAGGTCGTGTACCGCCTCCCGGAGGCGTAGGCGCGCGGTGGCAATGGGTCCGCGTCGTCCGCGGCGCGGGCCATTCCCTGCCGTTCCCGCACCTCGAGCCCCTTCCCCACGGCCTTCGCTCCGCTTGCCCCCATCCGTGCGCGCGGATAGGGTGGGGCCAGCACCCCGGCCGGAGCACACCCATGAAGTGGCCGGGCCATTCCCGGAGCTCTCATGCGACACGCCTACGTCCTCGCCGCGGCCCTCCTCTTCCTCACTCCGCCGCAAACGATGGCCCAGACCCTGGCCGACGAGGCCCGCCAGGGCCCCTACGGGCGCCTGGCCATCGTCAACGCCATGGTCATCCCCGGACACGGCGGTCCGGCCTACGGTCCGGCGGACATCATCATCGAGGCCGGGAAGATCCGGCAGATCATCTCGTACAACGGATTCTCCGGACGTCCCGCCGACGCCGGCGACCACGGCGCCGACCGGGTGATCGACGCCACCGGGATGTACGTGATGCCCGGGATGATCGACCTGCACACCCACATCCGCACCGAGCCCCTCCCCCTCCAGTACATCTACGACCTGAAGCTCGCCCACGGCGTGACCACCATGGTGAACGGCGCCGGCCGGGGGTGGGAGGCCGCCCTGGAGCAGCAACGCCTCTCCGACGAGAACCGCATCACGGCGCCGCGGATGTACCCCATCGGCGAATGGGGCCCGCCCCGCGCCCGCGATCCGGGGCACGCCCCTCCCGCGGAGGTCATGGCACCGTGGCACGACCCCCACCGCGCCGCGGATCTGGTGGGGCAGGTGGTGGGTCCGGGGAAGGCCCACGTGGTGCGCATCGGAAGCCTGGCGTGGAACGCCGAGCTCTTCGGGGCGGTGGCCCGCGCCGTGGATCAGGCGGGTGGGATCACCACGGTGCACCTCCCGCCCTCCGACCTGAGCGTGGTCAACGCCGTGCGCGCCGCCGAGTTGGGCGCCACCATGATCGAACACCACTACGGGTACGCCGAGGCGGCGCTGGGCGAGGGCGCCCTCCCCGCCCTGCCCACCGACTACAACTACAACGACGAGGCCCACCGCTTCCGCCAGGCCGGGGCCGTCTGGGAGGAGGCCGACGAGGACATCCTCCTGGGCGAGGTGGTGGACCGGCTGGTGGCGTCGGGCGTCTCCCTCATCCCGACGATGAGCGCCTACGAAGTGAACCGCGACTTCAACCGGGCCGTGGGGCTCCCCTGGCACGAGAAATACACCCATCGCCAGCTCGTGGAGTGGTACTTCCCAGACGCCGCGTATCACGCCGCGCACCACTGGGACTGGACCTCCGGGGACGAGCAACTCTGGGCCGAGACCTATCGGAAGTGGCAGGCGCTCATCCGGGAGTTCAACGACCGGGGCGGGCATCTCTCGTACGCCGTGGACGATCCCTACCTCTGGAACACGCCGGGGATCGGAAACGTGAGGGAACTCCAGCTCATGCAGGAGGCGGGACTGGATGCCATGGAGGTGATCCGGGCCGCCACGTACAACAGCGCCCTCACCCTGAAGCGCCCGGACCTGGGGTACGTTCAGACGGGGTATACCGCCGACCTGGCCATCGTCGACGGCAATCCCCTGGAGAACCTCCGCTACCTCTACGCCTTCGGCGCGCTCACCGTGGACGGCCACGGCCGGATGGTTCGTCGGGGCGGGGTGCGGTGGACCATCAAGGAAGGCGTGATCTTCGACAACGCCCTCCTCGTCGAGGAGGTCCTGCGCATGGTGGCCGAGTCGAAGGAGGGTTGGACGGACCCGGTGCCGGCCCTCTTCGAGCCCGTCATCCGGAGGTGAGGGAAGACCAGACCGTCCGCGGTGCGGTGGGGAGCGCCCGGCGACGGCCCGCGCTCCCCGCCGTCCGCCTCAGCAGGCCGGGCCTTCCCCCTCCACGATGGTGATCACGTCGTCCTGGTTGGGAACCATGCAGAGGAACTCGAAGGGCTCGGCGCCCTCGTCCGCCTGGTAGCTGTGCGGAACACCGGCGGGGATGTATACCACGTCCCCGGCCTTCACGTGGTGGGTCTCGTTCCCGATGCGCACCTGCGCGCTCCCCCGCAGGACGAACTGCTCGTGCTCCACCGCGTTGGTGTGGTACGGCATCCCTCCGCCGGGCTGCATGGTGAAGCGGCGCATGGCGAAGTTCGGGCCCTGGTCGGACCCGATGAGGACCTGCATGGTGGTCCCCGTACCGGCCTTGACCTCCTGGGCTGGGAGACTGTCGGCGGTGCGTACGGACATGGAAGGCTCCTGAAGCGGTGACGTTTCCCCGAAGGTGTCACCCGGGGCGTTCCTTGCCAAGGGAGTGGCCCCGCCCCTCATCGGCTTGCCCACCGCCGGTCCGCGCCCCAGGATTGGTCCCGAACACGCACTTTCCGGAGAGATGGCTCCCGACACCCTGCCGCCACCGGGGCGGGCCCACTCCCGATGCGATCCGACCTCACCGTATCACGGAGTCTTCCCATGATCCGCCCACTGATCCACGCAGCCGCCGTTACCGCCATCTTCGCGGCGGGATGCGTTCCCACCGGCCCCGAGCGGGCGGCGTACCTCACCCTCATCGGGAACGACACCCTGGTCATGGAGCGGATGGAGTTCGGCGAGGGATACGTGGAAGCCCAGGCCATCATCCGGGGCTCGCGCACCACCTTCGGTGAGTACCGCCTGGAGACGTCCCCCACGGGGGAAGTGACCGGGTACACGGCACGGACGTACGCCGGAGGGGACGCCACAGGCGAGCTCCTCCTGTCGGAGACGCTCCAGGAGGGTGGGTCGGGACCGGTGCTGTCGGTCATGCGCAACGGAGAGGAGCAGACCCGGGACTTCGCCGCCGAGGCGGGCGCGGTTCCCTTCATCGACATGCTTCACTGGCCCTTCGAGGCCGCCTTCCGGCGCCAGGCCGCCGCGGGCGGGATCTCCGACGCCGTCACGACCTTCTCCGGGCGGGGGATGCGCTTCGAGGTGGCGGCCAACCAGGACGGGAGCCGGAGCATCATCCACCCCAGCCGCGGGCCTTCCACCGCGCACCTCGACGCCGACGGACGCATCCTCTCCCTGGACGGAACCGGGTCCACGCGGGCGTACGACCTCACCCGCAAGGAGTGGGACGATCTGGACTTCGCCACCCTGGGCGCCGCCTTCGCCGACCGCCCCCTGGGAGAGTTGTCCGGGCGCGGAGAGATCGACGCCGACGTGGGCGGCGCCCACTTCGTGGGCGACTACGGTACGCCGATGCGCCGGGGACGGGAGATCTTCGGATCCCTCCTCGCCTACGGAGCCCGTTGGCGTACCGGGGCGAACCGCGCCACCCATCTCGCCTTCGACCGTGACCTTGAGATCGACGGCGTGGTGATCCCCGCCGGGGAGTACACCATCTCCACCATCCCGGAGGAGGACGGAGGAGTCCTCATCATCAACCGTCAGACGGGGCAGACGGGCACCGTGTACGACGAGGCCATGGACCAGGCCCGGGTGGCCATGCGCCGTGACGCCCTGGACGAGTCGGTGGAGCGATTCGAGATCCGCGTGGTGGAGGCGGAGGGCGGTGGGCGCATCGAGTTGCGCTGGCACGGGACGGTGTACTGGGTGCCCTTCACGGTGCGCTGAGGATGGGATCGCGCATCGCCGGCTCCCGGCTCCTGGCCGCGGCCTCCCTCATGGTGGGCCTCCTCCCGGCGGGGTGCTCCGCGCCGCCGGCCGAGGAGGCTCCCGCACCGGTGCCGAAGGTCCTGGTGATCGGGATCGACGGCGTCCGCTCGGACGTCCTGGCCGAAGTGGCCACGCCACACCTGGACAGCCTGGCGGCGGCCGGGACCTTCACCGCCACCGCGCGCACCGGCTTTCCGTCTGTGAGCGGCCCGGGGTGGTCGTCCTTCCTCATCGGGGTGTGGCCCGAGAAGCACGGGGTGACCGACAACGAGTTCACCGGGAAGCGGTACGACACCTACCCGGACTTCCTCACCCGGATCGAAGCCCTGCGCCCCGAACTCAACACCTTCGCCGTGGCCGATTGGCTCCCGCTCGTCCGACAGGACGACGGGGCGCCCACCGTCACCGACGCGGTGGATGTGAAGCACGTCCTGGACGGATACGAGATCGGATGGCCCCAGGGGGACTCGGTCTCGGTGGAATTGGCCGTGGACCATCTGGCCGCGGGCGCTCCCGACGCCATGTTCGTGTACCTGGGCAACCCCGACGAGGCGAGCCACGAACACGGTTCCATCGGCCCGGAGTACCGTGAAGCCCTCGCCACGGCGGACACCCAGGTGGGCCGCCTCTGGGCCGCCGTGCGCGCCCGACCCACCTTCGCCGGAGAAGACTGGTTGGTCCTCATCAGCACGGACCACGGCCGACGAGCCGACGGCGGACACGGGGGGGACACGCCGGAGGAACGCACCATCTTCTTCCTGGCGGGCGGACCCGCGGCCGCCCACGGTGGCCTGATCGACCCGGTACACGTGGTGGACGTGGCGGTGACGGCGCTCACCCACATGGGTGTGGTGATCGACCCGGCGTGGAATCTGGACGGGAAGGCCGTGGGGCTTCGTTGAAGCTCCGCAGATGACGAAGACGGTCCCGGAGGCGATGCCTCCGGGACCGTCCAGGTCCGAACGATACGGCCTTCCCGCCTACTTCATCGGGAAGCCGAGACCGACACTCAGGGTGAAGCCACGGTTCTTGATGTCCTCGATCCCGCCGGTGCCCTGCGTGTCACCGTCGATGGTCTTCATCCCGAAGGTGTACAGAGCATCGATTCCCACCACCATGGAGCCGGCCTGGACGTCGACGCCCGCGCCTCCGGTGAGGCCGAAGTCCATCCCCGCGATGTTCAGGTCGAACTGCGACCCACTGCCGCAGTCGATCTCGACACCCGTAGCGGACATCGTGCACCCCATGTTGAATCCCAGGGTGGGCCCGACCGCCACGTGGAACGCGGCCGACCCCGACGAGGCGGGGCCGAAGCGGAAGAGGACGGGCACCTCGAGGTAGCCGAGAGCGAAGTCGAGTTCCGTGGTCCCCTCGGTCATCTTCGCGCCCCGGGTCGACCACGCCAGTCCCAGGTCCAGGCTCGCGCCACCCATGGGGAACACGACGGCCGCTCCGAGATTGGTTCCTGTCCTGGAGGACGCATCGACCACGTCGGCGCCACCCAGGGTGGTCATGTTCAATCCGCCACGAACGAAGATCGTCTGACCGCTGGCCGGAACGGCCGCGACCAAGAGTGCCATGAACGTCCAGATATACTTCTTCATACGTCCCCCCCCTTATTGGATGGATCGGACTGCCAGTACTCCACGTAAACACATGTAGTGAAAAGATTCAAAGGTTTTCTTCACCCGCCACCGGCCAAGGAGGTCAGGGAGCCGGCCAACGACGGAAATCGTTGCTCTCGTTGCCTACGAGGTAAGAGATTGGAAGGGGCGTCCGAGCGCGTCGGAGCCCCTTTCCTACTGATCAGGACGGGTATAGTGAACTCGAAAGTACGACGGCGGTGGTTGAAGTCGCTTCTCCTCATCGTTCTGACCCATGTCACCCTCGTGGCCGGTGCCGCGGCCCAGACTTCGATCTTCTCCCTGGTTCCTCCGCAGGGCGAGTTGGAGGTGGGAGAATCGGTTCGGGGCGCCCTGTCCACATCGGACGTCCTGAACTACAACGGGGCCCCCATCGAGGTGTGGACGTTCCGGGGAATGCCGGGGCAGGAAATATGGATCGACATCGATTCCGAGTTCGATTCGTACCTCTACCTGACCGGCCCGGGAATGGACGGGACCCTCTCCGACGACGACGGTGGACGCGGCTGCAATGCCCGCCTGCAGGCGACGCTCCTGGAGAACGGCACCTTCTTCGTGGTCGCCACGGCGCTGTCCTCCTCGACCACCGGCGTGTACACGCTCACCGTCTCGGAAGAGCCCCCGGCCACCGAGTCCTACGGGTGCGGAGAGACCGACCCGGAAGCCCTCGCGCAGTTCGCGGACGGCGTGGGTCGCCTCTCGCTGGGGCGTGTCGCCTCGGGAGTGCTGAGCAGTTCCGATCCCGTCTTCGCGTCGGGCCGGCGGGCACAGGGATGGAAGCTGGTCGGCCGGGCCGGTGAAGCCGTGTCGATCACCATGGAAGCGGCCACCTTCGACGCCTACCTCTATCTCCTGAGCCCCGACATGGACGAAGTGGCCAGCAACGACGACGGCGGCGGCGGCACGAACTCGCGAATCACCTATACCTTCCCCCAATCCGGGGAGTACACCGTGATCGCCAGCGCGCTGGGAGAGGGATCGACGGGTGCCTACACCGTCGAGGTGGAACGGGCGCTGTCCGCACAGGAGGTCCAACCCCGGGGACACCTCACGTCGGGGGTGGAGATGACCGGCATGGTGTCCAGCGCCGACCCCATGCTCTTCGATGGGCGCCCGGGACAGGTATGGACCCTCACCGGCCGGCGCGGTGAAATGGGCGTGATCACGCTGCGCTCCGACACCTTCGACACCTTCCTCTACCTCGTGGGACCCGGCCTGTCGCAGCCCCTGACCGACGACGACAGCGCGGGCGACCTCGATTCGCGCATCACGGTGGAGTTCCCCGAGTCCGGTGAGTACAGGGTGGTGGCCAGCCCACTGGGCGGCAACGGAGGAACCTACACGATCACCTACTCTGGGGGATCGGGAAGGTAGTACCCCATCGCGCGGCAGCCGGTAGGTGGCCTATCTTGGCCACCTACCCACCCCCCACTCGGAGGCTGCCATGAACATCCACCGCAGAGGCCGGAGCGTGTTGCTCCTCGCCATCGCCGCGCTGCTGGCCGGAGGGGGAACCCTCTCCGGCCAGCGAGTGCTCCAACTCGAGGACTACCTGGACATCGAGGGGGTCTCCGATCCCCAGATCTCTCCCAACGGCACCACCATCGTGTACACCAGGAGTTGGATCGACACCCGCAACGACTCCCGGGAATCGTCCATCTGGATCATGAACGCCGACGGGACGCGCAACCGCTTCCTGGTGGACGGATCGAGTCCCCAATGGGCTCCCGACGGCACTCGTATCGCCTATCTCCACCGCGGGGAACCCGCCGGCACGCAGGTCTTCGTTCGGTGGATGGACTGGGAGGGCGCCACCACCCAGATCACGCGGGTGGACCACGGACCATCGGGGCTCCGGTGGTCTCCCGACGGTACCCACATCGCCTTCAACATGACGGTGGAGGGTGAGCCTCAATGGCGGGTCAGCCTTCCCGGGCGCCCCGACGGTGCCCGTTGGACGGGCGAACCCAAGGTGGTCACCCGGGCCGACTACCGTCAGGATCGCGTCGGCTTCAACGACGAAGGCTGGCGCCACGTCTTCGTGGTTCCCGCCGAAGGCGGCACTCCCCGCCAGCTCACCGACGGGGAGTGGCACCACTCCGCGGCCGAGTGGACTCCCGACGGTGCCGAGCTCCTCTTCTCCGCCAACCGGTCGGACGACGCGGAGCTGGCATGGCGGGAATCGGACGTGTACGCGGTGAACGTGGCCAGTGGGGCGATCCGGCAGCTCACCACCCGGAGCGGGATCGACACCAACCCCCTCCCCTCTCCCGACGGGCGCCTCGTCTTCTACCAGGGAGACGAGTGGAACGACGACACGTACCGCAACGGCAAGTTCTGGGTGATGAACCGCGACGGGTCCGGCTCCCGGCTCATCTCCGGCGACTTCGACCGCCAGTCCAACGGGTTCCAGTGGGCCCCCGACGGGAGCGGCCTCTACTTCACCGTCAACGACGCCGGATCACGGAACACGTACTTCGTGTCCGTGCGGGGCGGCGTACGCCAGGTCACCGAGGGAACGCACCTTCTCCAGGTCAGCTCCATCAGCGAGTCCGGCGTCGCCGTGGGCACGCGCTCCGGCTTCCACGAACCCGGAGACGTGGTGCGATTCTCCGTACGATCTCCCGGCCGCATCGAGCAGCTCACCCACGTGAACGACGATGTCCTGGCCGGGGTCAAGCTGGGTGACGTGGAAGAGATCTGGTACGAGTCCGTGGACGGGTTCCGCATCCAGGGGTGGATCGTCAAGCCACCGGATTTCGATCCCGGGAGGAAGTACCCCCTGATGCTCTCCATCCACGGCGGGCCCCACAGCATGTACACCGTGGGCTTCAACTTCGCCTGGCAGGAACACGCCGCCAACGGATACGTGGTCCTCTACACGAATCCCCGGGGCAGCACCGGATACGGGAGCGCCTTCGCCAACGCCATCAAGAACGCCTATCCGGGCAAGGACTTCGACGATCTCATGAACGGAGTCGACGAGGTGATCGCCCGGGGATACGTGGACGAAGACAACATGTTCGTCTACGGGTGCTCGGGAGGAGGCGTCCTCACGTCGTGGACCGTGGGGCACACGGACCGCTTCGCGGCGGCCTCGGCCAACTGTCCGGTCACGAACTGGCTCTCCTTCGTGGGGACCACCGACGGGATCGGGTGGTACCGGAACTTCGAGCAGTTCCCCTGGGAGGACCCCTCGGAGCACCTGCGCCGCTCGTCGTTGATGTACGTGGGGAACGTCACCACACCCACCATGCTCATGACCGGCGAGAACGACCTCCGCACGCCCATGCCCCAGACCGAGGAATTCTACGCGGCCCTCAAGGTCCGTGGGGTGCCCACCGCCATGGTCCGCTTCCAGGACGAGTGGCACGGGACGTCGAGTAAGCCGTCCAACTTCATGAGGACCCAGCTGTATCTGAGGGAGTGGTTCCGGAAGTGGGCGACGACCCGCCCGATCACCCAGTAGGACGCGCCGTCGCCGGAGTCGCGCGGGGGGTCGGGGGCTCGTCCCCCACCCCCCGCCGCAGACTCGTCGGCACGCACCCGCAAAACAAAGGCCCGGCGGAGACTTGCGTCTCGCCGGGCCAGGCAGGGGTACCTGCGACCCTCCCGCCAACAGGCAACCCCTCACCGTCCATTCGTTTCGCTCTTTCGGGATCGGGGAGCATCCTGTTGCGATGCTCCCCTTCCCTGTACTCATCGGACGGAGGGGCGATCCTTCCGGCGGGCTCCCGTCCGAACCTCGACCCACTTCGGAGGCTCGTGTACGTCCTCCGCGCTGTTCTTGGGTCGGTTCGGACATCCTCCGTCCGACTCGAGTTCGGGTCGCCGGAGACTCCTGCCCTTAGCCCCCGGCGGACCCCGGAACCCTGATTCGGCTGGGCTGTTTGAGATCCGAAGACCTCTGGTCCCGTCGCATCAGCGGTCCCGATTCAGTCACAGACGAAGGATAGGGAGATCAACATCGCGGTACTGTCGGGAGGTGGCTGATGTGAGCGTCGGGAGATCCCCTACACATCCTCTTCCACGAGGAGGCCCATCCCCTCGAGGTGGGCGATGATCTCCTCCACGTGGGAACGCCCCCGGGTCTCGATGTGCATCACGATCTCCACGTCGCCCACGGAGATGTCGGCGAAGGCGCGCCGGTGGTAGATCTCGAGGACGTTCCCACCCAGCTCGGCCACGACACGGGTGAGCCGAGCCAACGATCCCGGCCGGTCGGACACCTTCACCATGAGACGGGCCAACCTTCCCGAGAAGACCAGTCCGCGGTCTATGATGCGCGAGATCATGTTGATGTCGATGTTCCCGCCACTCAGCACCGCCACGACCTGCTCCCCATCCGCAACGGGAACGCGCCCCGCGGCCAACGCCGCGATGGGTACGGCGCCCGCGCCCTCCACCACCGTCTTCTTCCGCTCCAGCATCACCAGGACCGCCGCCGCGATCTCCTCTTCCGACACGACGACCAGGTCGTCGACGTAGCGCTCCATGAGCGGGAAGGTGAGATCTCCCACGGTCTTGGTGGCGATCCCGTCCGCCAGCGTGTCCACGTGGGAGATCTGCACCACCTTCCCGGCTTCCCTGGACGCCCAGGCCGACGCCGCCGACGCGGCCTCCACGCCTACCACGCGCACCGAGGGCCTCAGTTCCTTCAGAGCCACGGCGATGCCCGAGATCAGGCCCCCGCCGCCCACGGGGACCACCACCACGTCCACGTCGGGAACCTGCTCGATGATCTCCAGCCCCACGGTTCCCTGCCCCGCGATGACGTGGAAGTCGTTGAAGGCGGGAACCATGACCAGCCCCCGTTCCTGCGCCAGTCGTCTCGCTTCCACCGCGGCTTCGTCGAGGATGGTGCCGGACTGTGACACCGTGGCACCGTACCCCCGTGTGTTGGCGACCTTGATGAGGGGAGCGGTCTCGGGCATGACCACCGTGACCGGGATTCCGAGGCGTCCCCCGTGGTAGGCCAGTGCCTGGGCGTGATTCCCCGCGCTGGCGGTCACGACGCCCCGGGCCCGCTCCTCGTCATCGAGCTGGAGGAGCCGGTTCAACGATCCGCGGTCCTTGAACGACCCCGTCCGCTGCAGGTTCTCGAACTTGAGGTGGAGGCTCCCGGGCACCGAATCCCGCAACGTGCGGGTCGGCGTGCAGGGGGTGTGGACGACCCCGTCCCGGATGTTGCGTTGGGCGTCTCGGATGTCGGAAAGCGCGGGTGGGCGGGTCACTCACCCCTTCCTGCGGTAGATTCCCACTCGTAACGCCGGATCCAGGACGTACGTGAAGTAGAGCCGGTTCTCGCCGTCCACGATGATGTTCTTCGTGGTGTGGCGCGTCTTGGGGTAGTCCTTTCCGGACTCGCTCTCCACCACCAGGATCTCGTCGGACGGGAGGTTTTCTTCGATCTCGCGCACCTTGGCCGCCAACCGGGCGAGGAGATCGTCCTCGACTTCCCCCTGCACCGGTCCTTCCGCCGTGGCCACCAGCTCGATGGCGTCGCCGCTTCTCACGAAGGACCTCTCGAACGATTCCCGTTCGATCACGTCTTCGCGGTTGCGCGTGAAGCCGACTTCGTTCAGCGCCTTGGAGTCGAAGTTCAGGTCCACGCTTTGAAGGTTGGACCCGTACCACTTGTAGATCATCGCGTCAGTCTCCGAAGTTCAGGAGCGCGGCCAGTTCCTCCGGCGAGAGGTCCGAGGCGGACCGCGATCCCATCCCGTGAGGCGAGCGCGTGCTCCGGCCCCGGGTGGATGCCGTGCGATCCTCCGTGCGGGGCGTTCCGGCGTAGTCGTACTCCGGCAGGTGCACCCGCTCGACGGTACGCTCGAGCTTGCGCTCCAACGTCTTCATGGCGCCGAGGTCGGCGGCGGTCACGAACGTCACCGCCGTGCCCGTGGCACCGGCACGCCCCGTCCGCCCGATGCGGTGCACGTAGTCCTCCGGGTCGAGGGGCACGTCGTAGTTCACGACGTGACTGATCCCTTCCACGTCCAATCCGCGCTGTGCGATGTCCGTGGCCACGAGGACGCGGACGTCGCCCGTCGCGAAGCGGTCCAGCGCTCTGGTCCGTTCCTTCATCGCCCGGTTGGCGTGCATGACGTCGGTGGAGACTCCCTTCCGCTGCAGCCGGGCCTCGAGCACGTCGGCGCCGGCCTTCGTGCGCGTGAAGACCAGAACCTGGTCCCACGCGGGATCCTCCAGGAGATGGACCAGGAGGTCGGGCTTCTTCTCCGGCTTCACCGAATAGAACACCTCCGTGATTCCCTCGGCGGTGGTGCCTTCGCGGGCGGCCTCCACCCAGATCGCCTCCCGGGTGATCCTCAGAGCCAGGTCGTGTACGCCGTGCGGCATGGTGGCGCTGAACAGCATGGTCTGGCGGTTGGCGGGCACCTTGCGAAGAACCTGCTCGATCTGCGGGCGGAACCCCATGTCCAGCATCCGGTCGGCTTCGTCGAGGATCAGGAAACGGACTTCCGACAGGTCACCCCTGCCCTGTTGGATGTGGTCGATGAAGCGTCCGGGCGTCGCCACGAGAACCTCGAACCCTTCGTCCAGCGCCTTCACCTGCGGTCCGTACTTCACTCCACCGAAGATGGCCTGCACCCTGACGTTGGTCCCCTTGGCCAGGGCCTCGGTGTCATCGGCCACCTGCTGTGCCAGCTCGCGGGTCGGGCAGAGCGCCAGCACCTGCGTGCCCTTCCCCACCTCCAGCCGCTCCAGGGCGGGAATCATGAAGCTCGCGGTCTTCCCGGTACCCGTCTGCGCGATCCCCACCACGTCCACGCCGCGTAGCGCTTCGGGGATGGCCTTGCGTTGAATGGGTGTGGGCTCGGTCCAGCCGAGCGCCTCCACCGCGGCGAGGCGTTCTTCGGAAATGTTCAGATCACGGAAACTCACGACGACTCCCAACCGGAGAGGGCCCGTTCGCACGGAGGGCGAACCGGACTACGATATGCTTGAAAGCTATGGCGATTCTTGCGAAGGGTATAGAGCCGGCCCAAGTTGGGCGGTCCTCGGCGGCCGCGTGGCCGCCCTCACGGTACCAAGAGCGAACATCGGGTCATTTCATGGACTCCAAGCCGCGGGGATCTCCGGAAACCGCCGTTCTCTTCGTCTGCCTCGGCAACATCTGCCGATCTCCCCTGGCCGAGGGAGTGTTCCGGCACCTCGTGCAATCCGACGGGCTGAAGCATCGCTTCCACATCGACTCCGCCGGCACCGGCGCGTGGCACGTGGGCGAGGCGCCGGACGGGAGGGCGACCGTGGTGGCCGCTCGACACGGAGTGGAGTTGCATGGACAGGCACGGCAGATCCAGACCGCGGACCTGCACCGATTCGACTTCATCATCGTGATGGATCGGGACAACCTCGACAACGTGGAACGTTTGGCCGAAGGGTCAGGGTCCGCTGCGCAGATCCGACTCCTCAGGGAGTGGGACCCCCAGAGCAACGGCGACCGAGAAGTGCCCGACCCGTACTACGGTGGACCCGGCGGCTTCGAGAACGTCTACCAGATGGTGCGCCGTTCTTGCCAGAACCTCCTGGCGGACCTGAAGGGCAACGCCGCTTCCCACTAGCGTGGTGAAGCCAGAGGGTCACGGCATGTCACTCCCGGCCGATCTGCGAACGTCGGTGGACGCCGCTCTGGCGACACGGCCGGACGCCCCGCGGGTCGTCGCGGCGGACCTCGTGGGCGGCGGGTGCATCAACCACGGGGTCAGGCTCACGCTCTCCTCGGGTGGATTCGCCTTCCTGAAGTGGAACCCGCGGTCTCCCCCCGGAATGTTCGAGGCCGAGATCCAGGGACTGCGCGCTCTCGCCGCACCCGGGATCGCCCGGATCCCCGAGCCATGGAGCCACGGATCGAGTCCCTCGGGGGCCTGGCTTCTCATGGAATACGTCCCGAGGGGATCCAGCACGGACAGGGCGTCGGGATCGCCCGACCTCCTCCTGGCGCGGCACCTGGCGGTGCTCCACGCGACGCACCCCGGTGAAGGAGGGCTCCCCTGGGGGTGGTCCCACGACAACTGGATCGGCTCGGTACCCCAGGCCAACCCACCCCGCCGAACGTGGGGGACGTTCTGGGCGGACGAGCGCCTCGAGCCCCGCTACCGGGCCGCCCATGCCGCCGGCCACTTCCACGACGCGGGAGGACGGGACATCGAGGAGGTGATCGCCCGGACGGAAGGAATCCTCGCCGACGTCGGTCCTGCCGAGTCCGGAGTCATCCACGGAGACCTCTGGGGCGGCAACGCCTACGTGGGACACGGCGGCCGGCCGGTGCTCATCGACCCGGCCGTCTACCGCGGGCACGGCGAGGTGGACCTTGCCATGACCGAACTCTTCGGTGGGTTCGGACCCGGATTCTACCGGGCCTACCACGATCTCCGGATCGTCCCGCCGGCGTACGAGTCCCATCGCCGGGCGCTGTACCAACTCTACTACCTGCTGGTCCACGTGAACCTCTTCGGATCCAGCTACGTCCGGGGCTGCGTGGAAGCGGCCAGAACCGTGCTGGCCGCCTGGGGATAGGTTCCCCGCCTAGCTTCCCCGGATCATGGATGCCATGCGCTTCAAGGCCTCCTCCAGAACGTCGTCGGACGCAGCGTAGCTCATACGCACCCACCGGTCATCGCCGAAGGCCGCGCCCGGAACCAGCGCCACGCCGACCTCGTTGAGGAGGTGGCTGCACCAGGCCGTGGCGCTCTGCACGTCGCCCTCGAAGAGCCCATCCACTCTGAAGAAGAGGTAGAAGGCTCCCTCGGGTGTGGTGTACGGAATCTCGGGAAGGAGCTCGTCCATGCGACTGGTCACCAGGTTCCTCCGCCGGCGGAACGCGGCCACCATGTTCGCGATGGAGGCGCGCGCGGCCTCCCGATTCCCGTACGCGGCGATCCCCGCGATCTGCGTGGGTGTGGTCGTGTTCGAGGTGATGTGGCTCTGCAACGCGGTGAGCTGGCCGGCCACCTCGGTGCTCGAATACGAGAACCCGAGCCGCCATCCCGTCATGGCGTAGCTCTTGGACGCGCCGTCCACCAGGACCCAGTCGCCCAGTGATCCCGCGGGGACGTCGAGAAGGCCCGGCGCGGCCGTGCGATCGTCGAGGTGGTAGATGTTCTGATAGATCTCGTCGGAGATGAGCCAGACCCCCCGGTCACGGGCCCACTCGGCAACCGCCGTGAGCTCGTCCACCGAATAGACCGCTCCGGTGGGATTGCACGGGGTGTTGAGGATCAACCCACGCGTCCGCTCGGTGAACGCGGCATCGAGATCCTCGGGAGTGAGCTTGAAGCCGCGCTCCTCCGACCCGAACACCTCCACGGGCTCGGCCCGGGCGATGGTGACCAGCTCGGGGTAGCTGGTCCAGTAGGGTGCCGCGATCATGACCTCGTCGCCGGGGCCGAACAGAGAGAAGCACGCGTTGAAGAGCGCCTGCTTGGCTCCCGCGGTGACGACGACTCCGTCGGGATCCATCTCCCGCCCCGACCGTTCGGACAGGAACGCGGCGATGGCTTTGCGAAGGCCGGGAAGTCCGGCGGACGGCGTGTACCGGGTCTCTCCCGAGCGAATGCCCTCCACGGCCGCGTCGACGATGAACGCGGGAGTGTCGAAGTCCGGTTCCCCGGCGCTGAGGTTGATGATGTCACGCCCCTCGGACGCCAGACGCTTGGCCAGAGTGCTGACCGCGATGGTGGCCGAAGGCTGGAGGCGCTGGATGTTGGCGCTGAACGGCATGATCTTCCTCTACTGCTGAGAATCCGGGGTCGGAATATCGACCGGCCCGATTCGGGAATCAAGGAACCCCCCTACACCACCGTGCCCCAGCGCCCCCTCTTCTTCTTCGACTACGTGGACCCCCTCTCCTGGCTCCAGGAACGGGCGCTTCGCCTATGGGAGGCCGGCGGGGGTGTCCGGGTGGACCGCGTGCCGCTGGAACTCCGTCCTCCTCCCGATCCCATGATCGACCCGGAGGAGACTTGGTGGGGAGAGCGCTGGACCCGCGCCCGGGAGGAGTGGCCCGACGGCACCGAGTGCGTCACGCCGACCCTGGTCCCCTGGACGCGAAAGGCCCACGAACTCGTTCTGCACGCCGCGGAGCACGGCGTCGCGCAGGCAGTGCACGAAGCGATCTTCGACGCCGCGATGAGGGGTTCGGACATCGGGCGGATCGACGTCCTCCTGGAGGTCGCGGTAGGGCACGGTCTGGACTTCACCGGAGTGAAGGTGGTGCTCGACGTGGACCGCCACACGGAAGCGGTGCGGGAGTTCCGGACGCTGGCGGAGAGCCTCGGCGTGGCGACCGTACCCACCCTGGTCCGTGGCTCGGCGCTCCTCCCGGGCTTCCACAAGGCGGACGTCGTCGGCAAGTTTCTATCCGATCCCCCACCCGGGCCAACCTTCAACCTGGAATGACCATGGCCGGCTATCAGCGGAAAACTGCCTTCGGGCCGTCCCAAGTGATGGGGAAGGCCGAGGAGATGATCCCCCACCTCCTGGGACTCACGCGGTCCAAGGGAACGTCGCACTCCGCCACCTTCACGGGGGCCGAGGGCACGCTCACCCTTTCGGCCCACCGTCACGGACCCTACACCGAGGTCGTCGCGCAGACGGACCGTTTGCGGACTTCGCGTCTGGACTACGAAACCCAACGCTTTTTGAACGCGCTGCCCTACGAGCCCGGCGACCGTGGTGGTCCCGGAGCGGGCGAGCCCACCTGAGAGACGCACATCCCGATGGAATCATTCGAGGCGCTTGACCTCACCCCGGAGCTGGTCGACGCACTGGCCGCAGAAGGCATGGAAATCCCCACTCCGCTTCAGGAGGCGGTGATTCCCGTCCTTCGCCGTGGAAACAACCTGGTCGTCGTCGCCGGCCCCGGCAGCGGGATCATGGCGGCATGGGCGGCCCCACTCCTCGAGCGCCTCTCTCCGGAAGAAGATGGATTGCGCCTCCTGGTGCTCACGGCGACCCGTGACGTGGCCGACGCCCTCGCCGAATCGACGGGCCGACTGGCGACGGCCACCGGCCACCGGGTGGCGGCGCTGGGTTCTCCCTGGTCGTTGCCGGGGAAGGCCCACGTGCTGTTCGGAACACCCGCGGACGTCCTCGCCGCGGGTCGGGCCGGAGACGTGTCCCTGTCGACCGTGGCGGCCCTCGTGGTGGACGGCGCACACTACTTCGAGTCCGTGACGGGGCTCGGGGCCGTGGAGGAGGTCATGGAGTTCCTCCCCTCGGACGCCCAGCGGGTGCTCTGCGCCCTCCCGTACACCGAGACCCTCCAGGACTTCGCGAGCCGGCACCTCAAGAGGGCCACGGTGGTACCGCCGCAGCGCGTCGGCGGCACCGACGACTCCGTGACGCCTCGGGGCAAGGTGGGCCTTCACATCGCCACCGGACATCCCGAGGAAACGGTGCTCGCCACGGTTGCGGGCCTTCTGGAGGGCGACGCGCGTCACGTTCTCCTCTTCTGCCGCACCGACGACCGCGC
>Ga0224501_10000532_pt1 | contig 30375 bp, 23 predicted proteins | sample SF_Oct11_sed_USG_4_FD_169105 | JGI IMG/M metagenome (GOLD analysis project Ga0224501, IMG submission 169105) | Sediment microbial communities from San Francisco Bay, California, United States - SF_Oct11_sed_USGS_8_1 | ecosystem: Environmental > Aquatic > Marine > Sediment | place: USA... | reverse complement strand
CCGCGACAGGCACCATCGGTATAGATGATAACGGCATTGCTGGTTGTTTTTTTCATAATGAGGGCATTCTATCTCGTTAAATCGAAATGTCTCGGCTTTCTCGCGACAATCAACAAAATTTTATTTCCACTCACCGGCCGCAATCAGGGTAAAATAGGCGAAAGCTGTTGATTTCATTAAATAGAGAAAAATGTATAAACAACTTCCTTGCCGATTTTTTACCATCCTGATGCTATCCGGGCTGTTCGCCTGCCAGTCTGAGGCCATTAAACCGGACTCCATTACCGAGATTGACCAGCCCCCAACTGAAACCATTGAAGACGCGACCGAGGTCAGCGAGGCCGAATACTTCCTGTTCGGCGATGACGATGATGGCTTCGGTATGGCCAGCCAGCCCAATGAGACTGTCTGGCAGCACATTCGCGCCGGTTTCAGGTTAGAGCCCCACCTCGATAAACACCTGCTGCAGTCCGAGCTGGCCTGGTATGCAAAACACAAGGATTATATCCAGCGGGTAATGGAGCGCAGTGATCCCTTCCTGCATTATATTTTGAGCGAGGCCGAAAGACTGAATTTACCGACTGAGCTGGTATTGCTGCCGGTGGTGGAAAGTGCCTTCCAGCCCTTTGCCTACTCCCATGGCCGGGCAGCGGGTATCTGGCAGTTCATTCCTTCTACGGCCCGCATCTATGGCCTGAAACAGGACTGGTGGTACGATGGCCGCCGCGATATCTATGCCTCAACACAAGCGGCACTCAAATTCCTGTCGAACCTGAACAAACTTTTTGATGGTGACTGGATGCTGGCACTGGCTGCCTATAACTCAGGCTCGGGTACGGTACAGCGAGCCATCAGGAAAAATAAAAAGGCGGGTAAGCCGACGGATTTCTGGCACCTGAAACTACCCAAGGAAACGCGCAGCTATGTGCCCAAACTGCTGGCACTGAAAGAGCTGATCAAGAATCCAGGGGAATATGAAATTACTCTGCGCTGTATCCCGCACGTGCCTGGCTTTAGACGTATCGATATGGGTTCACAGATTGACCTGGCACTGGCCGCAGAGCTGGCTGACATCGAACTCGATACCCTGTACAACTACAACCCTGCCTACAACCGCTGGGCGACGCCACCCGATGGTCCGCACACGCTGTTACTGCCTAGCGATGCAGCTGACAGGCTGGAGGCCAATTTAAAGAATCTGCCTGATGAGGCGCGTATTAGCTGGACTCGCCATAAAATCCGTACTGGTGAGACGCTCAGTGAGATTGCCGCCAAATACAAAACCAATGTCGATTACCTGCGCAAGGTCAATCATATTAAGGGCAACAATATTCGCGCTGGCAAGTACCTGCTGATTCCGAAATCCAGCCTGAAGCAGGCCGACTATGCACTTAGCGTTGATCAGCGCCTGAGAAAAATAAAAAGTGCTGGCGGCAACAAGAACCGCATCAGCCACATCGTTCAGGATGGTGACAGTTTCTGGAAACTATCCAGGGAATATGACGTTGGTATGCACGAACTGGCCAAGTGGAACGGCATGGCTGTTCGCGACCCGCTACGCCAGGGACAGGAAATTGTTATCTGGAAGGACAACTCACCTGTAGCTGCGCCATTGAGCCAGCGCAAACCCTCGGGCACAATGAAGACTATCTCCTATACGGTCAGGAATGGTGATTCATTGTCACGCATCGCCAACCGATATAAAGTAAGTGTCAATGACCTTCATCGCTGGAACAAAATTGAAGGCAAGTACCTGCAACCGGGACAACGGCTCAAGGTTCATATCGATATCACTGAGCAAAGCAGTGATCAGGGTTAATGATTATTACAGTATTACCGCTGATTAGTCATAACCGAATTTAACAGGCTATAATCTGGAAAATGAAAAATAACAAGGTTTTGCAATGAGCACAAAAATCACGCCCAGGGATCTCAGTAACTACGAACCCCTCAACAGCCTCAACGCTGAAAGCCTCAGGGAAATCTGCAACAAGCTCAACATTTCAGAAATCAATAAAGGCGATAACATTTTCCTTAAAGGCGACGCCAAGGCAGACCATATCTTTCTGCACGAAGGCACCATCGACCTGGTCGAGAATGGCAAGGTGATCAAAACCCTGCAGGCGGGAACTGCGGATACCCGAACCGCACTGGCCCACATCATTCCCAGAAACTTCACTGCAGTCGCGACCTCAAAGGCCGTTGTCTTCACCGTTGATTCCGATTTGCTGGACATGATGCTGACCTGGGACCAGACTGGCAGCTTTCAGGTTGAAGAGCTGAATACGGAACAGAATGATGACTGGATGTCACGTATTTTAAATACCGAATCATTCCGCCGTATTCCACCCGGCAATATCCAGGCGATTTTCACCAGCCTGGAAGACATCAATGTCAAACCCGGTGATATGATCATCAAGCAGGGTGACCCGGGTGATTATTTCTACATCATTAAGTCTGGCCGTTGCATGGTAACGCGAAAAATGCCCGGTCAGGACAAGGACATCAAACTGGCCGAGCTTGATGCCGGTGCTTCATTTGGTGAGGAGGCACTGATCTCCGATGCCGAGCGTAATGCCTCTATCGTGATGCTAACCAATGGTGTACTGAGTCGTTTATCCAAAGAACAGTTCCTGTCATTGCTCAACGACCCCATGCTCGACATGGTTGGCTTTGATGCCGCAAAAGAAAAGGTTGCTAGCGGTGAAGCCGAGTGGCTGGATGTGCGCCTACCCAATGAGTATCAGTCTGCGCATATCAAGGGGGCAACTCACCTGCCGTTGATTTTTTTGCGCATGAAGATCGATACACTAAATCACGACAAAAATTACATTCTGTATTGTGATACCGGCAGACGTAGCTCTTCCGCCTCCTACATCCTCAATGAGCGCGGTTTTAATACCTCGGTACTGAAGGATGGCCTGAAAGGTGTCGAGCTTTCCGAGCTTGAAGGCAATGATATTATTGCTGATTAACAAATCTACCGGGCGTTGCTAAATCTCATAACCCGGGATTTTTGATTCATCGACCTCATCGATCTGCTCTGCAGGCAGGAAGGCATCTGCATAACGCATATAAACCTTTTCCCTGATAAAGACATCAAAGATATCAGGATCGATATGACCTTCCTGTTTCATAAAGCCAAGAATGCGTAGACACTCGGATATCTTCTTGGCATCTTTATAAGGACGATCGCTGGAGGTTAGCGCTTCAAAAATATCGGCAATGCCCATCATCCTGGCTGGAATCGATAATTGCTCACGCGTCAGGCCAAGTGGATAACCTTTGCCATCCATACGCTCATGATGGCCACCTGCATACTCGGGCACCCTCACCAAATGCTTGGGGAAAGGCAGCTCATTCAGCATCTTGATCGTCATGACAATGTGATTATTGATGACTTCCCTTTCGGCATCATTGAGCGTGCCTTTTGCAATTGTCAGGTTCATCACTTCGTTTTCGTTGAGCAGGTCTTCTTCAACACCGTCGGTATTGACCCAGCGATACCTGGCAATATCCCTGACACGTTGCTGTAGCTCATCACTCATGAACTCGCCACCGACATTGCTCTTTCGAATAAATTCGCGATCATCATCGAGCTGCTTAATCCTTTCCTCATACTCCTGCTCAAGATCGCTGGTATCAGTACCTGATGCCAATCTCTCCAGTTTCTGTTCAAGCATTTTAATTTTCGCATCGCGTTTCAGCACTTCAAAACGGGCATCGACAGTATGTACACGGTCATAAATCGTTTCCAGCTTGGTTGACTTGTCGACGACATATTCAGGCGTAGTGACCTTGCCACAATCGTGTAACCATGACGCAATTCGAAGCTCATAGCGATCTGCTTCGCTCATGGTGAACCCATTTAGCTCGCCGATATCGGCATGATCGCAGGCATCGGCAATCATCATGGTCAAATCGGGAAGGCGACGGCAGTGACCACCAGTATAAGGTGATTTTTCGTCGATCGCGCCCGCAATCAGTTTAATAAAGGCTTCAAATAATTCACGCTGCTCTTCAATCAAACGGTTATTGGTCAGTGCAACTGCAGCCTGTGAAGCCAGTGATTCAGCCAGGTCACGCTCATCAGATGAAAATTCATCGGTTTCGCCGTTATGATCTTTGGAGTTAATCAGCTGAAGTACACCAATGATTTCACCCTCATGGTTCTTCATCGGTACCGTCAGGATTGACTGGGTGCGATAGCCAGTCTGCTCATCAAACTTACGTGTGCCGGAAAAATCAAAACCTTCGGCATGATAGGCATCGGAAATATTAATGGTGCGGTCTTCATGAACAGCACAGCTCACCACCATATTGAGATTAGGCTTGCCATCAATAAATAGCTGGATCGGTGGGAAGTTGATTTCAATACCACTGGTACCGCCCATATGAATATTCAGCGAGTGATTGGCAACAATGACAAACTCCAGCGTCTGGTGGTCGTCTGACATCCGGTACAGGCTACCGCCATCGGCATCGGTCAGTTCCATTGCGCCTTTTAGAATCTTGTCACAGACAATATTGGTATCCCGTTCTGCTGACAGACTGATACCAATCTCATTCAACCGCTCAACTCGCTGAACTACCTGATCCATTTTTTATCTCGCACGCTTATTTATTAAACATTTTTCTATTACTACGACAACTTATAACACCAGAACTTAGTCCTGAACACCACCTTTGGTAAGATTTTCAGGTGACAGCAGGCGCTCCAGTTCTTCTCTTGGGATATCCGTCATTTCACTGGCGACATCAATGATTGCCCTGCCTTCGGTATAGGCCTGCTTGGCAATTTTTGCACCCAGCTCGTAACCGATAACACGATTCAGTGCCGTCACCAGTATCGGATTTTTCGCCAGCGCATTTTTAATATTTGCATGATTGACGGTAAAGCCAGCAATCGCCTTATCGGCCAGCAGGCGTGAGGCAGACGCCAGCAGGTCGATGCTCTGTAATAAATCGTAGGCCACCAGCGGTAGCATGACATTGAGCTGGAAATTACCCGACTGACCGGCGATGGTGATCGAGGCATCATTACCAATAACCCTGGCGCAGACCATGGCCACCGATTCGGGGATAACCGGGTTGACCTTGCCCGGCATAATGCTGCTGCCCGGCTGTAGTGCTGGCAGCGCAATTTCACCAATGCCCGCCAGCGGCCCACTATTCATCCAGCGCAGATCATTCGATATTTTCATCAGGCTGACGGCCACGGTTTTCAGCTGACCGCTCAGGGAGACCGCCGCGTCCTGCGTGCTCATGTTTTCAAAACGATCATCGGCCACGCTAAAGCGCAGGCCTGTCTGCTGTGCCAACGACTCGGCGACCAGTGGGCCGAACGCCTCGGGGGCATTGATACCGGTACCAACCGCGGTTCCACCAATCGCCAGCTTCTTCATTGCGGGCAATGCCTGCTGGATGCGATCGATACCACTACGAATCTGTGCCGCCCAGCCACCAAGTTCCTGCCCCAGTGTTACCGGCATGGCGTCCATTAAATGGGTGCGACCGGTAGTAACCACATCGACCAGCTCGGTAGCCCGACTGCTGATAATATTTTCCAGATGAACCAGCGCTGGCAACAGGCGCTGTTCACAGGCAATGCTGGCGCTAACATGGATCGCGGTTGGGATCACATCGTTCGAGCTCTGGCTCATATTGACGTGGTCATTGGGATGGACATCGATATTCGACTGCCTGCTTGCCAGGTGTGAGATGACTTCGTTGGCATTCATATTGGTGCTGGTACCGGAACCGGTCTGGAAGACATCCACCGGGAACTCCGCATCCAGCTCACCGGCAACCATGCTCTGGCAGACATCCACAATCGCCTGGCAGCGTGCATCGTCGAGTGCACTGATTTTCTGATTGGCCCTGGCACAGGCCAGCTTGACCCTGCCCAGTGCCTGCAAAAAGGCTGGCGGCATGGTCAGGCCGCTTACCGGGAAATTATCAATCGCACGTTGTGTCTGGGCGCCGTAACAGGCAGATTCTGGTACCGCCAGTTCGCCCATGCTGTCTTTGACTATGCGAGTTTTTGACATCAGACTCTCCACATCAGGGCCGTATTCCGGCCCATTCTTCAAAAAATTATTGCTGTATAATACGCGACTTTAAGTCGAAGATCGTTACTTTATCGGAATCAACACAATGAGCAATACGCTGGAATTAAACGAACTCACTGCCATTTCACCCGCCGATGGTCGCTATGGCGCCAAAACTGCCGATTTACGTCCGCTGTTCAGCGAATTCGGTTTAATCCACCACCGGGTACTGGTCGAGGTTCGCTGGTTACAGGCGCTGGCCAACAACAGTGCCATTACCGAGGTACCAGCCTTCGATGAGCACACCAATAACCTGCTGAATAATATCGTTGAGAATTTCAGCCTTGAAGATGCGCAGCGCGTAAAGAACATCGAGCGCACCACCAATCACGACGTCAAGGCCGTCGAGTATTTCCTGAAAGAAAAGATCCAGGGTAACCAGCAACTTGAGGCCGTCTCTGAATTTTTCCACTTCGCCTGTACCTCTGAAGACATCAACAACCTGTCTTATGCGCTGATGCTGAAGTCCGGGCGTGACACTGTCATCCTGCCGGCAATGGATGAGATTATCGACAAGCTCAAGGCCATGTCGCACGATCTGGCGGCACAGCCGATGCTGAGTCGCACCCACGGCCAGACCGCCTCACCGACCACCGTCGGCAAGGAGATCGCCAATGTGGTTCACCGCCTGCGCCAGCAGCAGAAAATGACCGCGAGCGTTGACATCCTCGGCAAGATCAACGGTGCCGTCGGTAACTTCAATGCACACTACTGTGCCTATCCTGAAATTGACTGGCCCGAATTTGCCCAGGGCTTTATAGAGTCTATTGGCCTTACCATGAACCCCTATACCATCCAGATTGAACCGCACGACTACATGGCAGAGATGTTCGACGCGGTCAGCCGCTTCAACACCATTCTGATCGATTTGTGCCGCGATCTCTGGGCGTATATCTCACTGGGTTATTTCAAACAGAAGACGGTTGCGGGTGAGGTCGGTTCATCGACGATGCCACACAAGGTCAACCCGATCGATTTTGAAAATGCCGAAGGTAATTTTGGTATCGCCAATGCGCTGTTTGGCCACCTCTCGATGAAACTGCCGATTTCCCGCTGGCAGCGTGACCTGACTGACTCTACTGTACTGCGTACCCTGGGTGTGGGTTTTGCGCACAGCCTGATTGCATACCAGTCACTGAGTAAAGGCCTGAATAAACTGGAAGTCAATGCCAATAAACTCGACGAAGACCTGGGCAACAGCTGGGAGGTATTGGCCGAGCCGGTCCAGACCGTGATGCGTCGATATGGCATTGAAAATCCCTACGAGAAACTCAAGGAGATGACCCGCGGTAAAGGCATCAACCGTGAAGACATGCACGCCTTTATCAGGACACTGGAGATTCCCGAAGAAGCACGTCAGCGCCTGCTCGAATTAACACCACAGAATTACATTGGCAATGCCGAACAACAAGCCAGGAACATCTAATCATCATTCGACAAACACCTTGCCGGATGTTTTTTCTGGCGAGGTGTCACTCGATATTTTTCTGCGCAACTACTGGCAGAAAAAACCGTTACTGATCCGTAATGCCTTCCCCGGGTTGACCTCGCCTATTAGCGCAGAAGAGCTCGCTGGCCTGGCCTGCGAAGAAGACGTAAATGCACGCATCGTCATTGAAAAAGACGGCAGCAGCCCCTGGCAGGTTCAATATGGGCCATTCGATGATGACAGCTTTACAATACTGCCTGAAACACACTGGACACTTCTGGTTAACGATGTTGAAAAATATGTGCCTGAGGCCAAAGCGCTATTCGACCAGTTTCGATTTATCCCGGACTGGCGCAAGGACGATCTGATGATCAGCTATGCCGTCGATGGTGGCTCGGTAGGGCCGCACCTTGATGCCTACGATGTCTTCCTGATTCAGATCGAAGGCAAGCGCAACTGGAAAATCAGTTACCAGCATTGTAATCGATTTATCGAAGATATTGAGCTGAAGATCCTGTCCGGGTTCGATGCTGATGAAGACTGGATTCTTGAGCCAGGTGACATGCTGTATTTACCACCTAATATTGCGCATTATGGTATTGCAGTCGGCTCTTGCATGACCGCTTCTGTTGGTTTTCGTGCACCCTCTGTGCGCGCCATGGTTAGTGAGTACGCCGAATTTGTTGCCAATCATATTTCTGAAGCACTGCGTTATGGTGACCCGGATATCCGGCAACAGGCCAATCCGGCCGAAATCGACAAGTCGGCACTAATAAAAATAAAAGATATCCTGGGCCAGAAATTAACCATTGACGATAACACCCTGGCGCAATGGTTTGGCGAATACCTGACCGATGCCAGATCAAGCAATCAGCTTTCTGAAGTCAGTGAGTCAATTAACAATTTTGAGACCTTGAAAAAAAACCTCCTGTCACAGGGCGAGTTTCAGCAATCACCCTTCTCACGTTTTATTTTTACCCGTAGCGAGAACGGCGCTTTATTATTTGTTGATGGACAAAGCTATCAGACCAATATTAATCTGGCAGAAAACCTTTGCCAGAACCATACACTCAATTCCAGCGATATTTTCTCCCTGGCACTGACCGAGCACGACAAAGCTGCACTACTCAGCTTATACAATAGAGGCTGTATTAATTAATCACTACCACGCCACATGACTGAAATTAAAATTAAGCCAGTTAGCTGGGTACAGGGACAGGACACATTAAAACCGATTCGCAGAAAAGTATTTATTGAAGAGCAACACGTTCCCGAGGAACTCGAATGGGACGATTTCGATACACAATCAGTGCATTTTCTCGCCTACACCAATAATACAGCTATTGCCACAGCCCGATTGAAACCCGATGGACAGATAGGAAGAATTGCTGTAGTTAACGAATTCCGTAATAAAGGCATTGGAAAAGAGCTGCTATCAACGGTAATATCGTACGCAAAAACAAATGGCTACAACATGGTCTATCTGCATTCTCAACAACAGGTCATCGGCTTTTACCAGCAATATGGATTTGTTATTAACGGACCAGGGTTTACTGATGCAGGCATATCTCATCAGGCCATGTATAAAGTTTTAGACCCAACAGAATTATAACCATGCCAAAATTACCCGCTGAACCCTATTCTGAGGAACTACCCGCCTATTTCAATCTGGGTGAGACCAGGGCTGAAATAAAACTGAGCAGTATCGAAGATAATCGAAATGCAGCACTCGCGCTTGCCAGCCAGGCTCGATACAACATCAACATATTCAGCCAGAATATGGATGATGCTCTTTACAATAATGATGAATTTGCAGAACACATTTTTAATCTTGCGACCCGACACCCAAGCTCACAGGTGAGAATCCTGGTACAGGACTCAACACCTGCAGTAAAAAAAGGCCACCGATTAATAAAACTCGCACAGACACTGACCAGTTCAGTTACTGTCAGGAACCCACCGGCAAAAGACAGGGGTGATAAGTGCGCATTTATGACAGTTGATAATGTTGGAATTCTGTACAGGGTGAACGGAGACAACAAAAGTTATGATGCCTCACTGAATTTCATGACACCACAGCGCGCCACAAAATTAAACGAATTTTTTAATGATTCCTGGGAGCATGGCACCCCGGATTTACAGGTGAGGAGATTATTCGTTTAGGTCAGTTTCTTTACAGACAATAAGTTCAGCAGGCATCAGGTAATTTCCTTGCGCACAATCCACACCCATCTGCCTGAGAATATCCAGCGTAGCCTCGTCCTCCACCCACTCAGCAATGGTCATAAGATTCATCGCCTCTGCAACCTGTTGTATAGATTGCACCATTGCCCTGTCAATTTTATCCTTGGCAATATCCCTGACAAAAGAACCATCGATTTTTAGATAGTGGACTGGTAGCGTCTTCAGATAAGTAAACGAACTCAACCCACTACCAAAATCGTCCAGTGCAAACTTACAGCCATGAATTTTCAATTCTTCAATGAAGGCAGTCGCCTTGCTCAGATTACTGATTGCTATCGTCTCGGTAATCTCAAAACAGATACGATCTAACGAGACATTGTATTTATTTTTCTCTTCATAAATAAACTCAAGCAGGTCATCATCGTTGAGTGAATCACCTGATAAATTTACTGCTACTATATCTATTGGAACATCGGTTTGCAGGGTTATGCGATCACCAATTAATTTAAATGCTCGACTAATCACCCATCGATCAATGGCAGCCATCAGGTTGAAACGCTCCGCTGCTGGCAGGAATGCCCCTGGAACAATTATCTCTCCATCCTCACCCTTCATACGAAGCAGAACCTCAACGTGCTCAATCTCACCACTTTTCAAGTTAACAATATTCTGCTGGTACAGGCAGAATCGGTCTTCTTCTATGGCCTTGGTAATTCGCGATGTCCAGTGCATTTCACCATGACGCCGGGCTACAGCAACATCAGACTCCTCATAAACGTGAACACGATTTCTACCACCGTCCTTGGCAGCATAACAGGCAATATCTGCAGAACTAAAAATATTTGTTATGCTGGTATTTTCAGCATTAATTTCAACCGCTCCAATACTGACACCAATTTCAAATGTTTTATCTTCCCAGACAAACCTGAATTCCTTGATCTGTTCCCGAAGCATTTCAGCAATAACAATGGCCTTGTTTAAGCTACAATTTTCTAATAACACGCCAAATTCATCACCACCAAGACGCGCGACAACATCACCTGTACGCAGCACCTTATGAAACAATAAAGGCAGTTGCTGCAGCAATTCATCACCTGCAATATGCCCGCAGGTGTCATTGACAATCTTAAACTGATCAAGATCGAGATAGAGAAAAACATGCCGCCTGTTTTCAAACGCCACCTCTTCTAGAGCCTCTTTTAAATACGCCTCAAATTTTCGTCGGTTATACAGCCCCGTTAAAGGGTCGTGGCTTGCCTGGTAGGAAAGCTGGTGAGTGAGTTTTCGCGTATGACTGACATCCTGCATTACCACAACTGCTCCAAGCAGATCACCCTGGTCGTTTTTCATGGGCGCTACGGTAGCCTCTACAGCCACAATTACAGAAGCCTTATTAACCAAAGATGATTGCTCAGGAAAATTAACAATATTGCCTGTTTCAAAGCACGCACCGATGGGATCATATTTAATATTTCCTGATCGCTCATCAACAATATTCAGCACATCGTAAAAATACCTGTCCATCAATTCTTCAACAGTCATCCCTATCAATTCTTCTGCTGCAGGATTAACAAATTTTATCTTGCTATCCGTATCCACAGTTACCACAGAATCGGCTATAGAATGCAGTGTCACTTCAGCAAATTCTTTTTCTAAATTGAGCTCCGCCTCTGATCTTGAGGCACGTTTGAGCGCCTTGATAAGGTCCTCCTGATGATCAAGCACCGATTCAATAGCATGATTGATAAATCGGCCTAAATAACCAAACTCGTCCTGCCGCGTATCGTTAAAACGAATTGATTCATCACCCAGAGTAAAAGATTTTGCCGACTCAAGCATAGAAGCAAATGGCCTGGTTAGAACCATGTGCAACACCTGTCGAAGGAACAAACCAAAAATAAGTATTCCAATCCCAATTGCGAGCAACATATTTTTACGAATAGCAGCAACTGTTAGCTCTTTGTTCGGGAAATAAATTTCAACATTTATATGGTCTATATACCTCTCAATATCTGCCCCATAAACAACCAAATGTTCATATTTGTCATCCTGTTCATGAACACTACCGTACAAGATTTCTATATCATGCCAGCGAACAATAGCCGATGAAAAATCAACAACATTATTCAAACGACCAAGGCTACTATTTATCACTTCCTTAAGTCTTTCAGGGTCAGAAACGTCATTCACCTTATCTTCAATTTCATGAGCGATTAAATAAGCCCCACTCTGCCTGCTAACACTGATTTCAGCATCGACCTTATTTAGATAATAAATTGCTACTATAAGACTAACCAGTGCGAGCACCCAAAAAACGATTCCCGCAATACGCGCGGGAAGCTTAGGGTGAAATGGCAGGTTTTTTCTTTCCACTGAGACTAAACCTGATATTTTATTATTTAAAACCTAACCATCTTAAGGCCAAATAGACCGGGCAAACACCACTGACGCCCGCGCCCAACACAGCAAAACCAAGAAACCATGGAAAGAACCAGAGGACTTCGATGTTATATTCATGAACTGCAATATAACTGACCAAAATAACAGACGAAAGAGATAGCCTCATCATTCGAAATGCTGAAAACTGGAAGATGGGTTCCTTCGCCAATTTCAGCAACCCTGTATCCACATCTGCTTTTATAAGTTTTTGAGTAACCAGAGGTAGCGTCCATCCCGTTATACCCTCTATAAGCATTATTCCAACAAGAATATAAATCATCAGGTGTAATTCAAAATACAGGGCTATAAGCATGTATAGACCAACCAGAAACAGATAGACTCGATCACTCATTTCGTTACTCTCTAATATTATTATTATATTTATCAGGCCATTAACCTGGCCAGAACCTGACATCAGATTACTACATTCCTTTTGTAGTATATGGCATTTCAGGAAAATTACGAGTTAACAGCGGCACATTCTCTTACCAGGGCTGGACCCCGATAGATAAATCCTGTATATACCTGAACAAGCGTTGCACCAAGTGCAATCTTTCTTCTGGCATCATCAACTGTAAAAACACCACCGGCGGCAATCACGGGAATTTTTCCTTCCAGCCTGATTACTAAATGCCCAAGGACATGATCTGATTTATCTCTTAAAGGCCTGCCACTCAGCCCGCCCTGCTCGCTTGCCTGATGCTGATCAGTTAGGCCTTCGCGGCTATTTGTAGTATTAGTAGCAATCACACCATCAATCTTCTGTTGTATAAATGTTTCAGCCAGCTGCTCGATATCAGCATCTTCAAGGTCAGGGGCAATCTTGACGACTAGCGGCACGTACTTATCATGCAGATCATGCAAGCGAGTCTGCTCAGCCTTCAGACATGAAAGCAGCCGGCCCAGTTCTTCACCATGCTGCAGATCTCTCAAACCCGGTGTATTCGGTGATGATATATTGATAGTGACATAATCGGCATACTGATAAACGCTCGACAAAGCGGAACGATAATCATCAACAGCCTGCTCAAGGGTAGTATCACGATTCTTACCAATATTGATACCCAAGATGCACTGGTGCTGACTACGTTTCACGTTTTTTATCAGGTAATCAACACCTTCATTATTAAACCCCATCCGGTTAATAATGGCCTCATCGTCCTCAAGTCGAAACAACCTGGGTTTAGGATTACCTGGTTGAGCACGTGGTGTTACCGTACCGATTTCAACAAAACCAAAACCGCAGGCCGCGAGAGCATCAATATGATCACCATTTTTATCAAGACCTGCAGCAAGGCCTACTGGATTAGCAAATTCAAGCCCCATTACCTTAACCGGCGCTATGACAGGCTTACCAAGAAATAGTCTTAACAGGCCCAGCTTATTCGCCAGATCGAGCAGGCTCAAAGACAGACCGTGAGCTGCTTCCGGCTTTAGCATAAAAAGCATCTTTCGAACTAGTGGATAAGCCTTCATATTATCTGGACTCTATATATTCAATAATTAACTGCAAATTTCTATTGCCCCGAAACTCATTCACATCCATGCGATAAATCATTCTGTACGAAGTTGTCCCTGTCTGCAAAACATCCGCACCCTGATTAAAGGCAATCGCATCGACCTCATCACCAGATACTCCGTGACGAACTCTACACTTCAAATGTTTTTCACCAACAATGCGCCAGTCTATAACATCAAATTCATCATCAAACAGGGGCTCTGCAAAGCACTGACCCCAGGGACCCGCCAGGCGAAGGGCCTCAGCCTGCTGCAGGCTCAGTTCACCTGATAGTAAACCACCATCAGTTTCAATCACCTTGTCCAAAGTATCTCTGCCCAAACAGGCCTCAACCTGCTCAGCAAAGGCATCTGAAAATTTTTCAAAATCAGATTTCTTCAAACTCAGGCCAGCCGCCATGGCATGACCACCGAATTTCTGTATCAGCGCCGGGTACCTGGTTGCGACACTATCAAGCACATCACGGATATGGATACCCGGTATCGATCGTGCCGAACCCTTGATTTCATCTGCTCCGGCATCAGCAAAGGCAATCACTGGGCGATGGAATCTTTCTTTTAACCTGGAGGCCAGCAGGCCGACTACACCCTGATGCCAGTCCTGATCGTAAAGACACAGTGCCGCCTGCAATTTTTCAGTTTCCATATTTACCAGCAGATCATCCATGATACTTATCGCCTGCGCCAGCATATCGCCTTCAATTTCCTTGCGTTGCTGGTTAAGGTCATTCAGCATGCTCGCATAATTCATCGCCTGGGTTAAATCATCTGTAAGCAAACACTCAATACCCGCAGACATATCATCCAGTCTCCCGGCGGCATTTAGCCGAGGCCCTACGACGAAGCCAAAATCCTGGGCAGTGCAGTTACGCAAGGTTTTACCGGCGACTTCAAGCAGGGCACGAATACCCAGACAGCACTGCGCCCTGCGAATCCGATTCAGGCCCTGTTCAACCATTAGGCGGTTATTTTTATCCAGTGGCACGACGTCGGCGACCGTACCCAAAGCAACCAGGTCGAGCAGGCTCGCCATATTTGGCTCCGGCCTTTGATCAAACCAGTTTCGTGCTCGCAGTTCAGCACGCACCGCCAGCATGACATAAAAGGCTACACCGACACCGGCCATCGCTTTGCTTGGAAACGGGCAATCCTGCTGATTGGGATTCACAATCGCATTGGCCTCAGGCAGCACTTTGCCCTGTAAATGGTGATCTGTCACCACGACCTTTATTCCTTGCTGCCTGGCAGCAGCGACACCTTCAATACTGGATATGCCGTTATCCACAGTAATGATCAAGTCAGGTAACATTGCCTTTGCCAACTGTACAATTTCGGGTGTCAATCCGTAGCCATACTCAAAACGATTGGGCACCAGATATTTGACAGTGGCCAGACTCATCGAGCGTAGTGCCCGTACCATCAACGCTGAGCTGGTTGCACCATCGGCATCAAAATCACCGACAATAACCACAGACTGGTTTTCCATTACCGCATCTGCAATTATCTTCGCTGCCTGCGTGATTCCTTTTAACTGATTAAAGTCGAGCAACCCGCTTATTGAATAATCGATCTGCTCACAGCTAGTGATACCACGATTGGCATAAACTCGTTTCAATAATGAACTCAAATCACTCGAGGCTAAAGCAGGAGGAATTTCAGCGCACCGACTTACAATACTGATATCACTCATAAGTATTAATGTAGGTTTCTATTTTTTTATCACGGAAAATTTTAAACTTATCTCTTGCGCGTAACTGATAACAGACACCATTGCACGGATACAAATTAATGCGGATATTTTTCTTCATTGCCGCATTTAATACCGTCCCCAGTTGATTCACATATAAATCATTGAGCACAGCCTGCCATGCGTTGACATCGCCATGACTACTCACATCGTGGAGATCATCGATGACGGCAATAGCCCGGGAATCACCACTGGCATTCTCAATAAAATTACCTAGCTCTGTCGCCGGATAACAACCTGTTTTATTCAAAGCGGCCAGACCACTAACAATGGCATGCTGTGCATAGATGTTGGCATGAGACAATGTACCTGAACTCGGTAATACACCACCCCCCCAGAGCCAGACGCCATTAACAGGTAATTGATTATTCGCTGCACGCCTTGCATTGACACGGCTCTGGTGCAGTAACATTTGCACCTCGTTGAGTATTTTTTTCCAAAACAGTGCATCATCGCCCTGCGGCATAAATGAATAAATATTACGCCCGATGACATCATTAACAGGTGTTGTTGTGACATTGGCATGATCAGGCACATTGATAAACCAGCTATGCCTGTCGGTCATATGAAACCGAATTCCCTCTTGCTGAAAATGCTGATTCAATTCGTCAATCAGGGCCGCAGATTCCTGCTCAGTCAAATCAAGCCCCTGGGCACCTCTCAAGATGGCATGATCCATATCTGCCTGCAGATGAACAGGGTCGACACAAAACCAGTGACCCTGCTCAGTATATTGACCTGACGCCAGCGCTGATAAAGCCGCCGCCGGAAAAGAATCGATTGCATTGATAGCAAACAGGCGAGCGAGTACCTGATAAAAATCCTTTTCATTTTCAGTTTGTCGACTGGCTTTTGCCAGCCATGAGATTAGTGACCGAACAGCTTCACTATTCAGGCTATTTATTTCTGGTAAGGGCCCGCATAATCCGGGGATAACTAGATCAAGCTGCACCAATTTTACGCCTGACCTCGAACAGTGCTACTCCGGTGGCCACAGAAACATTCAGGCTCTCAACAGTTCCCTGCATAGGTATATAAACCAGCTGATCACAATTTTCCCTCGTCAGACGACGCATGCCTGTACCTTCAGCGCCCATTACTACAGCCATACGTTTACCCGCAGTAATATCGTAAAGACTGGTATCGGTATCACCCGCCGTGCCGACAATCCAGACATCGTGATCTCGGATCTGCTGCATGGCACGAGCAAGATTTGTTACCTGTACAAACGGCACCGTATCTGCTGCACCACAGGCCACTTTCCTGACTACGGCGGTAATACCCGGGCTACGATTTTTTGAAACAATGACCGCATCGACACCAACCGCATCAGCGGTACGCAGACAGGCTCCAATATTATGTGGATCCTGCACCTCATCCAGAATCAGCAGCAGCAACTCACCCTGTTTGGCCAGCACATCTTCCAGTGCCATTTGCTTTGCCTTTGAGATACGCAAATCAGCCAGCACACCCTGATGGGTTGAATCTGGACACTTCTTTTTTATTTTATCGGCCGATATTGACTGTATCGAGATATTATTTTTATTAGCCAGCTCGATAAGCTGGTTCACTCGTTTATCTTTACGACCCTGCAGCACCCATAACTGCAGCACATCTTCAGGCCGGTTTTTTATTGCAGACTCTACAGCGTGAATGCCATAAACCAGTTCACTATTATGCTTGCTCACTTAAATAATCACCTACATCACCCGATTTAAATTTTTACCAGTTCAAAATCGATACGCCTTTCGCCTCGGTCAACATTAGTGACGCGCACCCTGACGTGGTCACACAAACGAAATTCCATACCCCTGTTCTCACCCAGAAGCCGGTGTTTTACCGGATCAAACTGGTAATAATCTTTGGGCAGACTGGTGATGTGTATCAGGCCTTCAACATAATAATCATCCAGCTCGACAAACAGGCCAAATGAAACGACTGCAGTAACGTGTGCAGTAAATTCCTGGCCAATCTTGTCCAGCATATAATCACACTTCAGGGCAAACTCGGCATCACGGGTTGCCTCATCGGCACGGCGTTCATTATTAGAACAATGCTCACCCATCGTCGCCATCTGTAACGGGTCATACATATATTCACTTTTCTTTCTTTTATGAATGATATGTTTTAATGCCCTGTGTACCAGTAAATCGGGGTATCGGCGTATCGGCGAAGTAAAGTGCGCATAGGATGACAGCGCCAGACCAAAGTGGCCGGTATTTTCGGCTTTATATACTGCCTGCTTGAGTGAACGCAACAACAGAGTTTGTACCAGGTGACGATCTTCCCTGCCCTTGAGCAGCGCAGTTATTACCGAATAATCCATAGATGTAACATTTCTCTGCGGTTCACCCAGTTTTAGATCAAGCTCACTCAAAAAACCACGCAGGTCTTCGATCTTGTCATCATCAGGACGATCGTGATCACGGTACAGGGCTGGCAAATCGTGCTTTAAAATCATTTTTGCCGCCGAGACATTGGCTGCAATCATGCATTCTTCGATAATCCTGTGTGCGTCATTTCTCACGAAAGGCTTAATGCTCTCAATACGCTTGTCATCGGTGAAATTAATTTTCGTTTCTGTTGAATCGAATTCAATAGAACCACGTTTAATTCGCGCCTTCATAAACGCACCATATAGAGCATAAAGATCTTCAAGGTGCGGCAGCAAAGTCTTTAGGCGTTTGCGTGTGGCTTCATCTCTTTCAACAACAGCATCGGCAACCTCATCGTAAATCAAGCGTGCATGTGAACGAAAAACGGCTTCATAAAATTTAAACTTTTCAATCTCGCCATGTTCATCGATCTGCATTTCACAGACCATGCAAAGGCGGTCGACATCTGGATTGAGCGAGCACAGGCCGTTCGATATTTCTTCAGGCAACATAGGGATAACGCGACCGGGAAAATAAACCGAAGTCGCACGCTCATAGGCACTTCTATCCAGCGCTGAACCCGGCTTCACATAATGCGCAACATCTGCAATCGCCACCAGTAAGCGCCAGCCATTACCGGCAGGCTCACAATAGACGGCATCATCAAAATCGCGCGCATCCTCTCCATCGATCGTCACCAGGGGTATCGCCCGTAAATCGACGCGACCCTGCTTGTCCTTATCTTTGACTTCAGCACCCAGCTTACCGGACTCTTCCAGGACATCCTCAGGCCATTCATGTGGCAGGCCGTGATTATGAATTGCGATTTCAATCTCCATCCCCGGATCCGATTCATCACCGATGACATTCACAACTCGGCCAATGGCCTGCCTTTTGAATGTCGGCTGTTGGGTAATCTCAACTTTTACAATCTGCCCGGCCTGTGCACCACCCAGACCATCGGCAGCCAGTAATATGTTCTGCGGCAGGCGTTTACTGTCTGGCGTGACGAAATAGATACCACTTTCATTAAATAGACGACCAACAACGAATTGATTAGCGCGCTCAATAATACTGATCACAGCACCTTCGCGGCGACCACGGCGATCGATACCCGATATCTGGACCACTGCCCGGTCTCCATGCATCAGGGTCTGCATCTGTTTCGCGCTCAGGAATAGATCATCACCACCTTTCTCTGGTACCAGAAAGCCGAAACCGTCCGGGTGCGCAATCACCCTGCCCCGAACCAGACCCTCTTCCTCAACCGACAGGTAACCACCGCGCCTGTTTTGCACCAGCTGGCCATCACGCACCATGGCACGTAGGCGACGGCGTAAGGCCTCGTGCTCATCGTCGGTTTTCATCTTGAGATGATCCAGCAGCTCCTCCAACGTCATCGCACTCTGCTCCCTGATCAACGTCAGGATCAGTTGACGACTGGCAATGGGGTTTTCATAGCGACTGGCTTCGAGATGCGCCTCAGGATCGGCGATCAGCGGCTTTTTACTGCTCCTGCGGCCTTTCGATTTGGCCTCCTCCGCCTTACCACGACTACGCGCCCGCCTGCTTTTGGGCTTGCTGCCTGTATCGGCACTGGGTGTACCGCTGCTTCTTTTGGACTTTGTGGTAGTTTTTGCAGTAGCTTTTTTGGCTTTAGCGGTTTTCTTGCTATCACCGGTCTCGGTTTTGGTCCTGGCAGCTGATCTGCCTTTTTTACTCGGGCTGGATTTTGCAGAAACTATTTCTTTCGTACCAGTTTTAGTTTTAGTTTTAGCTTTGGCTCGAGCTTTAGCCCTGGTACCTGTTTTGCCCTTTGGCTCTACCTCAACCTTCGCTTTGGTCGTTTTCCGACGACTGGCTTTGGCTTCTGCCTGGGTTTTGGTTGCTGCCTTTTCCTCAGCTTCGGCCTTTACCTTAGCTTTGGCTTTGGCCCTGGATTTTGCCCCGGTAATTGATTGAACTAGTGACTTCGCCATAGACCGGGTTTTTGCCGCCATGCTCGTCTTAGTGTTTGTTTTTTTGCTGTTTTTTTCTGTCATATGCGAATTGTAACCGCCATACCAATATATTGATACACGGTAAATTGACAGAATATCATTCAGGCTGTAAAGTTCGCGCCTGTCTCGGATCAACGATCCAGCTGCACCTTGCCCAGGTGGCGGAATTGGTAGACGCGCTAGCTTCAGGTGCTAGTGGCCTTACGGTCGTGGAGGTTCAAGTCCTCTCCTGGGCACCATCTTAATATCCTGAATTTAAAACACATTTATCCTTGAAAAAATCGACTGTTTTTTTCGATATCACTTATCCAGTAGATAACCAGAACAGTCAAAACACCTATTTGATTGAACTTCAGGTATAATGCACATCAATCTCTGGTGCAAGTAGGTCTGCACCTCTTTTCACTGAAGCGATCACTCTCGATTCGCTTCGAAACAAACCGTTTCCGCCTAGACCATCCCGTTTCTTGTGAATCAGGTAGGCCGATCCCAAGAGAATATCAAAATATGTCATTTGAATCCCTCGGCCTTAGAGCCGAATTACGCCGTGCTGTATCTGAAAATGGTTATAGCACCCCTACACCAATACAAACCCAGGCCATCCCCCTGATACTAAAAGGCCAGGATTTAATGGGTGGCGCACAGACTGGCACCGGCAAAACCGCCGGCTTCACCCTACCCCTGTTACAGCGCCTGATGGAAACAGAAAAGCCCCAAAAAGGCCGTCGCCCTACCCGTGCACTGGTTCTTACCCCTACCCGTGAACTGGCCGCCCAGGTATTTGAAAGTGTAGAAACTTATGGCCGCTACCTGCCGTTAAAATCAGCCGTTGTATATGGTGGTGTCAGCATCAACCCACAGAAAATGAAACTGATTCGAGGTGTCGATATACTGGTAGCGACCCCGGGCCGCCTGCTCGACCATGTTAACCAACGCTCAGCCGATCTCTCGAAAGTAGAAATTCTGGTACTCGACGAAGCCGACCGCATGCTCGATATGGGTTTTATCCACGATATCCGCAAGATACTGGCGCTCTTACCCAAACACAAACAAACCCTGCTGTTCTCGGCGACTTTCTCTGATGAGATCAAGCAGCTCTCCAGCACATTATTGCATTCGCCCGCACTGATTGAAGTTGCACAACGCAATGCCGCCACCGAAACAGTGACCCAGGTCATTCACCCCGTTGATAAGAACCGCAAACGCGAGTTACTCTCTTTCCTGATTGGTTCAAACAACTGGAGACAGGTACTGGTCTTCACCCGCACCAAACACGGTGCCAATAAACTGACCAAACAGCTCGACAGCGACGGTATTACTGCCGCTGCGATTCACGGTAACAAAAGCCAGGGAGCACGCACCAAGGCACTGGCCGATTTTAAAGCCGGCAAGGTACGCGTACTGGTTGCCACCGATATTGCCGCACGCGGTATTGATATTGATCAGCTGCCACATGTGGTGAACTTCGAACTACCCAATATTGCTGAAGATTATGTGCACCGCATCGGTCGAACTGGCCGTGCTGGCAATGAAGGCGAGGCCATGTCGCTGGTGTGCGTCGATGAATTGAAACTGCTCAAAGATATTGAGCGTTTAATTAAGCGTGACATTCCTAAAGAGGGGATAACCGGTTTTGAGCCAGATCCGTCTATTAAGCCAGAGCCGATCAGCCGTGGCCGAGGTGGACAGCAGGTAGCGCCGGGTCGAACTGCAGGTAATCGACGCCCCTCATCCAGACCAAATAACCAGAAACGGTTTCAGGGTAATTCACAAAATCGTGGACGTCGCAGCTCTGCCAGTGCAGCCTAGTTACTCAACATTCATCTAAAACTGGGAGCAGTGCAGCTGGTCACTGCTCCCTCTTCCAGCCATTACTTGCTAAAAAGCTTGATAGTGGCATCACACTAAGACCATAACGTGATACCACAATAGTGCAGATGTAATTCTGAGTATTTTTTGGCATTACCTGTAGATAGGCGCATAATATTAATAACGCATTTATTTTGTGCGGGGTGTGTCATGAATACAGATCAGCGATTGCAGCAAACTATTAATGACATGGTTGATGACCGTCGAGGTATTCTCGCGGCAGATGAAAGCGCCCCAACCATCAAAAAACGCTTTGCCGCGATCAACCTTGAATCCACCGAAGCTACCCGTTCCAGCTATCGTTCGTTATTGCTCGAGACACCCGGCCTCGGCGAATACATCAGCGGCGTTATCCTGTTTGAAGAAACACTCACGCAGGCTAATGCTGCAGGTACACCATTACCAGCCGTAGCCTGGCATCAGAAAATCGTCCCCGGCATCAAGGTCGACAAGGGCACTGAGGCACTGGCTGGTGCACCCGGTGATCTCATCACCAAGGGTCTCGATGGCCTGGCCGATCGACTGGTCACTTATGTTGAACAGGGCGCCCGTTTTGCAAAGTGGCGTGAGGTCTACCCGATCACCGATATCAATCCGACACCACTGGGGCTCCACGCCAACGCCGAGCGGCTGGCACATTATGCCAAAACCTGCCAGGAACTGGGTGTGGTACCCATTGTCGAGCCTGAAGTGCTGATGGATGGCAACCATGACATAGCGCGCTGCGCTGTCGTCACCGAACAGGTTTTGCACGCTGTGTTCAATGTGCTGCTACGATATGGCGTAACACTGGAGCACATGATCCTAAAACCAAATATGGTACTACCGGGTAAAGATTGCCGCATTGCGCCTCCCGAAGAAATTGCCGAAGCGACACTAAACATATTTCGTCGCACTATTCCCGCAGCAGTGCCCAGCATTAATTTTCTCTCCGGTGGTCAGACACCCGAGGAGGCCACGGCAAATCTCAATGCCATCAATCAGATTGGCGGACCATGGCAACTAAGTATTTCCTATGGTCGCGCGCTACAGCAACCGGTCTTACAGGCATGGCAGGGTAAAGCAGAGAATATCAGCGCAGCACAGGCAGCACTATTAAAACGTGCCCGACTCAACAGCCTTGCACGTCTGGGAAAATATGCAGCAGTGATGGAAACAAAAGCGTAACATCCTTCATCAGACACAGCTACTAGCACGCTGTCGTCATTGATACATTCAGCGCAGTTAACTGGAACGAGCTGGTTATTCTGCTCCGACAAACGCAATCATCAAAACATCAATGGTTGTGATTTGCCGAATAGAGTTGCTTGATTGTTATGTCGATATACGTATTAAGATCTGCAATAACATGCCAATCTCACAGATCAGATATAGATTATTGATTTAAAGCGTCATATAGGTCAAGATTAACTGATACCCGCCGCAGTGGCTGTAATATATCAAGAGGTTGCTATGCCCTATTCACTCGAACAAATTCATGAGCTGGATGTTCTGATTCGCTACAATCTGGAAAGCTCACAGCAGGGTATCAAGGTTCACAAAAGTGCCAACCCGGAAACCATTGAAGCAGTTAAACGCCTGCACCAGAAAGGTATGTTGACTCAGATCGATGGCGGCTATTTAACTGATTTAGGGCGCACTGCCGCCGAACACGCACAAACTTTGCTACTGATGTTAGCACCGGTAACAGAAGCCAGCTGATTGGATAAACTCCCTCCCTCTCTTTCATCCCCTTCACAGAAGGTTTTGACCGGGACGATTTGAATTTCTGTTATCATAGGCGGGCTTCCAATTTTCATTTAAGAATACCCGTCTGTGACCACAACCGCTTTCAAATCATTACCACTCTCAACTGAGTTTCTGGCCAACCTAGAGTCTTTAGATTACAAGGCTATGACCTCGATTCAGGCACAAAGCCTACCGGCAATATTAAATGGACAGGATATACAGGCACAGGCCAAAACAGGTAGTGGCAAAACAGCGGCTTTTGGCATTGGTTTATTACATCATATCAATGCACAAAATTATGAAACACAGGCACTAGTGCTCTGCCCGACCAGGGAACTGGCAGATCAGGTTGCCAAAGAAATTCGCCGACTGGCACGCCCCATAGCCAACCTGAAAATTCTTATTCTATGTGGCGGATCCCCGATTAATGCACAACTGGCTTCACTGGAACATCAGCCCCATATAGTTGTCGGTACCCCGGGAAGAATTTTAAAACACCTGCAAAAAGGTTCGTTAAAAATCGACCGGGTAAAAACACTCGTACTGGATGAGGCAGACCGTATGCTCGACATGGGGTTCCACGATGACATTATGCAGATTATTCATTACGCACCGGCACAGCGGCAGACCCTGCTGTTTTCAGCCACCTACCCTGATGAAATAAAAGAGATCAGCCTGGCGATTCAAAACAACCCGGTAGATATTTGCGTCGAAACTCTGCACGACAACAAAAAAATAAAACAGATTTTTTATGAAATTGAAAAAGGTGACCGAACTAAAACATTAGTCGCACTGCTACAACATTATCGACCAGAATCTACCGTGGTATTTTGCAATCGCAAACACCAGTGCAAGGAACTGGCAGACGAACTCTGGCAACAGGGGTTTCATGCTCTTGCACTACACGGTGATCTTGAACAGAAAGATCGTGACCAGGTACTGGTACAGTTTTCCAACAAGAGCAGCTCGATTTTAATTGCCACCGATGTCGCTGCGCGAGGTCTGGACATCAAAGACCTGTCTGCTGTGATCAACTTCGAATTACCCCATGACCCGGAAATTCACATTCATCGCATCGGCCGTACTGGCCGTGCTGGCAATGAAGGCCTGGCACTTAGCCTGTTTATGACCTCCGAGGCGCGCAAGGTGACTGTGATCGAAGAATACCAAAAAAGCACTGTTCGTATTGAACCGCTAAGCTCATTAAAAAGCCGCGAAAATTTCAAGCTCAGCCCGCCGATGGTAACACTGTGCATCAACGCTGGCCGTAAGGATAAAATTCGTCCTGGTGACATACTGGGCGCACTCACCGCCAACACCAACCTGCCCGGAAAACAGATAGGCAAGATTGATCTCTTCGATAATATTGCCTATGTAGCTGTAGAGCGCTCTATTGCCAAACAGGCGCTAAAGATTTTAACTGAAGGCAAAATCAAAGGCCGCAGGTACCGCGTTCGCAAACTACGTTAAAGTATGCCCAGCAACCCTGTTCAGACAGATGTTTTAATTATCGGTGCCAGCGCCTCCGGTTTGATGTGCGCGATCGAAGCAGGCAAACGTGGCCGCAAGGTCATTGTGCTTGATCATGCAAATAAGGCTGGAAAAAAAATCCTGATGTCAGGCGGCGGCCGCTGCAACTTCACCAATTACAATATCAGCGCCGATAATTATATTTCGCACAACCCACACTTTTGCAAGTCCGCACTCAGCCGTTACACGCAATGGGATTTCATCGCCCTGGTTGATACATACCGAATTCCATATCATGAAAAGGATCATGGACAGTTATTCTGCAATGATAGCGCCAAAGATATTCTCAATATGTTATTACAAGAATGCCAAAAGGCTGGTGCAGCAATCAAACTCAAATGCGAAATACAGAGCATTGAAAAATCCAGTGATCACTTTATTACCCGCACCTCACTCGGTGACTACCAAAGCGAATCACTGGTTATCGCTTCAGGCGGTTTATCCATTCCAAAGATGTGCGCCAGCCCACTCGGTTACAAAGTTGCAGAGCAGTTTGGCCATCATGTCTGGCCCACATCAGCAGGACTGGTGCCTTTTACCCTGCAACCCGGAGACATGGGAAAATTCAGCGAGCTCTCCGGCATTTCGGTGAATTGCATTGTTAGCAATGAACGTGCCTCGTTCAGGGAAAATATTCTTTTTACACATCGTGGCTTGAGCGGTCCAGCTATATTACAGATTTCTTCTTACTGGAACCCCGGTGAAGCTATCGATATCAACCTATTACCAGATATCAATATAATCGGCTTAATAAAGTCAAAACAATCCGTTCAGCCCAATACACGATTAAAAACTGTACTCGGTGAGGCACTACCAAAACGACTGCTACCGGCATTATTTGATGAAATAACTCTCGAAAAAACCTTGCAGGAGTTATCACAAGTTCGTATCAGGGAGATTGTTGCACGACTGCATAGCTGGTCAGTCAAACCCAACGGCACCGAGGGTTATCGCACAGCCGAAGTCACACTAGGTGGTGTGGATTGTGCTGAGCTGTCATCTAAGACAATGGAGTCCAACAAAGTTAATGGACTTTATTTTATCGGCGAAGTCATCGACATCACCGGTTGGTTGGGTGGCTATAATTTTCAGTGGGCATGGTCATCCGGCTGGTGCGCCGGACAGGTTGTTTAAACTTTACTTCTGGGATCTTGAGTATTTAATTGTGTGTACGGCCATCATCTCACCACCGGCCTCAAGACTCAGTATTTCAGACTCAAACGGATAGGTTTCTTCAATCAACGACATTGCATGGTCGGTAACCAGTATCTGACCTGGCTCACCCAGATCTTCACCGAGCTTACTGGTATTATTAACAGGAGCTCCAAAAAAATCATCCTGACTGGGAATCAGGCATTTGCCATGATCAATACCACAGGACAGCTTAATATCCAGTTCATCAGGCGTAATAATGTTGGCAGCCTCCATTGCCAAATTTAGTGCGACTGCTGCACGCACGGCATCATCTGGATATTCAAAACAGGCATAGGCATTATCGGCTTCAAAACGCACGATTCGCCCTCGATAACTTTCCACTATAGGCCTGGATGTTAGTTGCATACGGCGCACCATAGAAAGATAGTGGACTATGCCATGTTCGCGACTCAATCGGGTAAAACCAGACATATCAACAACCATAATGGTCACCGTCTGCCCATATTGATCCCACAATTGTGTTTCAATACCCTTGCGTATTTCAGCTTTAGGCTCCTGAATATAATTCAGCAATAAATCGTGAAAGTGGCGATTATCCATATCATGCAAGCTCAATATACCTAACGTCAGAATTTAGCACTTTAATGACCGTCAAAATTATTGACATAACTAATTCAGACTATCAATCAGAGTATTCAGAGTTGTACTAGGACGCATCACTTTTGCAGTCAGTTCTTTATCTAGACGATAGTAACCACCAAGCTCAGCTGGCTTACCCTGCACTGCGTTCAGCTCTTCGACAATTTTCATTTCATTATCGGTCAACTGTTTTGCTATTGGTGTAAATTTCGTCTGCAAATCGGTATCATCAGTTTGCTCTGCTAGCATCTGCGCCCAGTACATTGCCAGATAGAAATGACTACCACGTGTATCCAGTTCACCGGTCTTACGCGAAGGAGATTTATCATTATTCAGGAACAAGCTATTGGCCTTATCAAGCGCAGCGGCGAGCACGGCCACTTTTTTATTATTTTTCTTTTGCGCCAGGTCTTCCAGTGATACCGCCAGCGCCAGAAACTCACCTAGCGAATCCCAGCGTAAATGATTTTCTTCAACTACCTGCTCAACCATTTTGGGCGCGGAACCACCGGCACCGGTTTCAAACAGGCCGCCGCCTGCAAGCAAAGGCACGATGGACAACATTTTCGCGCTGGTACCCAGCTCTAAAATGGGAAACAGGTCGGTCAAATAATCACGCAGTACATTACCCGTCACAGAGATCGTATTTTTACCAGCCCTGACACGTTCCATGGTGTAGTTAATTGCTTCCACGGGTGACATGATTTTTATTTCGAGGCCATCGGTATCGTGATCCTTAAGATAGGTCTCGACCTTGGTAATCAGGTTTACATCGTGTGCACGATTTTTATCCAGCCAGAAAATTGCTGGTTGGCCGGTTAGTCTTGCACGATTAACCGCCAGCTTTACCCAGTCCCGGATTGGCAGGTCTTTGGTCTGGCACATACGCCAGATATCTCCCTGCTCAACTTTGTGCTGCATTAATGTATTACCCGACGCATCGGTTACACTTACCGTACCTGCATCAGGAATCTCAAACGTTTTATTGTGTGAGCCATATTCTTCAGCTTTCTGTGCCATCAGGCCCACATTGCTGACATTACCCATAGTGGCGACATCAAAGGCACCATGCTTTTTACAGAAGTCAAAAACCGCCTGATAAATACCTGCGTAGTTACGATCCGGTATCATTGCCTTGGTATCATGCAGCTTACCATCAGTGCCCCACATCTTTCCTGACGAACGCAAAGCCGCAGGCATCGAGGCATCAACAATTACATCACTGGGTACGTGCAGGTTGGTTATCCCTTTATCTGAATTGACCATTGCAAGTTCGGGGCGCGTCTGATAGACAGCCTGGATATCATCTTCAATCTCTTTACGTTGGGCATCAGGCAGGCTGGCGATTTTGGCATAGACATCACCGAGGCCATTGCGTGTATCAACGCCCAGTTTTTCAAAAGTCGCCGCGTGCTTGGCAAATACATCTTTGTAATAAACACTGACTGCATGACCAAACATAATGGGGTCAGAGATTTTCATCATGGTCGCTTTAAGGTGTAGCGAAAGCAGAACACCCTGAGCCTTCGCCTCCTGCATCGCCTCTTCATAAAACGCACGTAAGGCTTTACGGCTCATCCGAGTAGCATCAATCACCTCACCGGCCAGTACTGGCGTTTTTTCTTTCAGTACGTGGGTTTCACCGGCATCGGTAGTCAATGTGATTTTCACATCACCTGCAGTTTCGATAACCACCGACTGCTCACTGGAATAAAAGTCACCATCACTCATCGAAGCGACATGTGATTTTGAATCGGCTGACCATGCACCCATCGAGTGCGGATGTTTCTGCGCATACTCTTTAACCGGACCGGCTACACGACGGTCTGAGTTGCCTTCGCGCAATACCGGGTTAACCGCGCTACCTAGGACTTTGGCATAGCGCGCCTTTATTTCCTTCTCGGTTTCGTTAGCAGGCTCTTCAGGATAATCAGACACATCATATCCCTTGCCCTGTAGCTCTTTTATTGCAGCCTTTAGCTGTGGAATCGAAGCACTAATATTCGGCAATTTAATGATATTCGCTTCTGGTGTTTTAGCGAGCTCACCCAGTTCGGTCAGGGCATCACCCAGCTTCTGCTCAACAGTAAGATTATCGGGAAAATTGGCAATAATGCGTCCAGACAGAGAAATATCACGCGTTTCAACATTGACACCTGCGGCACGTGTATAGGCCTGTACGATAGGCAGGAAGGAATAAGTGGCCAGGGCTGGCGCTTCGTCTGTTTCAGTATAGATAATGGTTGAACTTGGCATTATTGGAGCCTCTGAAAATAATCTTTAGCAAAATTAGTTGCACATTATATTTCAGATTGAGGATGGATTCACTCCAAATAACCAGATGAATAGCATCCACCGGGAAATTTAGAGATCGCCCAAATAAAAGCGGGCACGATGGCATTAACCACCGCACCCTAGCAGCGCATGACTACTGCTAAACCCGGTCCTTCTATCATGGATACAACTTGGTTCAGAAAAGCAGGTTTGCATGAGCAGTTACACTACTATCTTCTCCGGATCCAGACATGCACTAGATCCGTTTATACCTGTAAAGATTAACTTTTGCTTTCAGCGCCATTATTGGCACGTGCTTCGTTCATCTTTTTCAACATTTCTTCATAACGCTTCTGTGACTCTTCACGACGCTGTTGCATCTGTTTCATATGCTCAGCGCGCTGTGCCTCAATCTGCTCCTGATTCATTGGCTGGTAGGCACCGGGAACAAAGCCTGGATTCTGCCCATTAGGGACAGCAAAGTTTGGGGCATAACCCTGTGGTGCCTGCGCAGCCGGTGCCTGTGCAGCTGGTGCATTCTGTGTTGGTGCTATAGGTGCAGGTGCATAACCATATGGTGCTGGACCATAGCCATAAGGCGCATAACCATAACCATTTCCGCCGTTATAACCGTTGTAACCATTCCAGCCATTGTTGCCATAACCATTACCGTTACCACGACCATTACCTCTGGCGTTCATACCAAAAGAAAAATCACCGTCGAAGTCACCTGAACCGTCACCATAACCATTACCGTAGCCGTTACCATTACCATTGTTGTAACCGTTACCGTAACCATTATTATTGAAAGGACCCCACCAAGCATGTGCCGATGTGGTGACTATCAGTGCTGCAACAGCAGCAATTGTTTTTAATGTTTTCATTTTCTATCCTCGAAAATTTTAATATTTATCGTTTCAACAAGACTTAAATCGAATGAAATTCGTCGTAGGCCTGCTGCATTTTTTGTTGCATTTCAAATTGAATCTGCTGTGTTTTTAAGCGCAGAACTTCCAGCCTCTTCTGTCTTTCAATTCGTTCCTGATCCATTTGATCAAATGATGCCGTTCTAAACTGATTCATCTCAGCAACTTTAGCTTCATGTTTACGTCTAGCCTCTTCAATCAAAGCGAGACTCTGCTGGCGTCTTTCATCAAAATCATTTGAAGAGCGTGCAGACCGTGCCTGATAATTTGCATCAGGTACAAATGCATCCTGCACAACCTGGTCATTGATCTGAGCAACTTCAACATCACTTGCTTCTGAGGCATCGGATGCCATATCAGTCGCCTGCATCATGCCGTCAATATCAAGTAGCATATTGGCTATTACAGGTTCATCCTTAAAGTACGTCACTGCCGCGATGACCGTAATAGTA
>Ga0224501_10000531_pt1 | contig 30434 bp, 29 predicted proteins | sample SF_Oct11_sed_USG_4_FD_169105 | JGI IMG/M metagenome (GOLD analysis project Ga0224501, IMG submission 169105) | Sediment microbial communities from San Francisco Bay, California, United States - SF_Oct11_sed_USGS_8_1 | ecosystem: Environmental > Aquatic > Marine > Sediment | place: USA... | reverse complement strand
CTTGATCTATAACCTCAATGATCTTGTCAATGACCCTGATAAAAGCTCACAAATCCTTGTCGCCGGGGGGGATACGGTCTATGTCCCGCCTCTGGAGTTCAATAAAGTCTATGTTCTCGGTGAGGTGAAAAACCCGATGATCGTCCTTGTCAAAGGAAAATTGACCGTGTTGGATGCCATCACTGAAGCAGGAGGCGAAACCCGAGATGCCGTGTTGAAAAGCGTGATCGTCATCAGGGGCGAGCTGGGCTCCCAGAAAGGAATCCGGGTAAATCTCAAAGAGCTCCTCAAGAAAGGAGACATCAGCCAGAACATCGAGCTGATGCCAGGAGATATCGTTTACGTTCCCAAAACCTTTATCGTCCACATCGAGAGGTTTTTACGAGACCTCGCCTATCCTTTGACCTGGTATTTTTGGTACATGAGATAAAAAGGATTAAAGGCTATGCCTAAACTGGAAATGAGTTTGATCGATTACCTGCGGGTTATCCGCAAGAGAATGCGTATCATCGTGCTCTCTTTCATCCTGGTGATATCGTCCACAATCTTTTTCACCACCAGGCAGACGCCAATCTACAGCACATCCTGCAAGGTCAAGATCGAACAGAGGAAATCCGTGGCCGAGGTTTTGACCGAGTTGATCACCTGGTCTCCTGGAGACGAGATGACATCCCAGGCCAACTTCATCAAAAGCTATCAGATCATGGAGAAAGTGGCGGAAGCGCTGGATTATATAAAGCCCGCTAAGACCGATAAAGAGCGTGATGATCCTGGGCGTATAGCCATAATCAAAGGGCTCCAGGCTAAAATTAACACTGAACAGGTCGAGTACACCAACATCATCGCCATCACCGCAACCTCAAGTAATCCTGAAGAAGCCATGAAACTAGTCAATACAACAGCCAAGATATACGCCCAAACTCACTATGAAAACAAAATACAAGAAGCTTCTCAGCTAAAGCAATTTGTCAAAGAGCAACTGGACAGTTACTTAAGAGATCTCCAGGTCAGCCAAAATGAACTTCTCCGATTCAGGCAGGAAAACCCGCTTATCGTGGAAAGAGACATCACCAGCCCGCCTCCTCTCGAGACTGATCCCCGCATCATAAGCCTCAAGGAAGAAATCGTCAACACAGAGCTGCAGCTGATCACTTTGAAAAGCAGATACACCGACGAACACCCCGAAGTCATAGCCATCAAAAGAAAACTGGATGAGTCCAAAAAGAACTTGAGCGAGGCGATCTCTCAACTGTCCGAACAGCATAAAGACTTTTCCACAAAGGAGATCAGGCTCATTCAGCTCAAACGCAACGTCAAGGTTGCCGAAGACATCTATTACATGTTCCGGACAAAGTACGAGGAAGCGCGCATATTAGAGGCAGAAAAAGCGAGAGATGTTGAAATCATCGAGCCGGCTCAATCGCCCACCAAGCCTGTCAAGCCCAACGTCAACTTCAACATCCTCATTGGCATCATCTCCGGCCTTCTGGTGGGAATGGTCCTGGCTTTCGTCACGGAGAGCTTCGACACCTCCATCGGGAGGATCGACGATATCGAAGAACTCATCAAAGTCCCTGTTCTCGGGATTATTCCCAATACAGCCATGGAGAAAACAGGGAAACGTTACTTTGAGAGATTCAGAAAAAAGGCAAAAATTCAGGAGGGAGGGCTGAGCCAGGAACGTCTGGTTGTGCTCTTTGAACCCAACTCCATCGCTGCCGAGGCCTACAAGACTCTCCGTACCAACCTGGACCTTACCGGGCTTAAGAAATTCGGAAACTGCATCGTCATTACCAGCTCCGCTCCCCAGGAGGGAAAGACCCAAACCCTGTGCAACCTTGCCATAGCTTTCGCCCAGAGCGGACAGAAAACCTTGATCGTCGGGTCTGATTTCAGAAAGCCGGTGATATATAAATTATTCGGGGTTCCGCGAAGCCCGGGCTTATCCGAGGTCTTGATCGGGAACGTTCCCTGGAAAGACGCGATCAACACCACGACCGACATGCTTCTCGGAAAGCTTCAATACGACCGGATCATAAAGACCAAAGGCATTGAGAATCTTCATATCATGACTTGCGGAGAGCACACCCCCAATCCATCCGAACTGCTCAGCTTCTCGGAAATGAGCATGCTGCTCAAGGAACTCAAACAGAACTATGACCTCATCCTGCTGGACAGCGCTCCCACGCTTCCCGTGACCGATTCAGCCATTCTAGGAGCCAAAGCGGATGGGGCCATCATCGTCTACCAGGCCGGCAAGACTTCCCGCAACGCACTTCTTCGTGCGAAAATCCAGCTGGAGAATGTCAACGTGAGAGTCTTGGGAATAGTCATCAACAACCTGAAAGCCCGGTTTGTTGAAGATGTCACTCCCTCCCAAAGATACCGTTATTACAGATACTACGGAGAAAAAAGGGAGCAAAAATAGAAAAATACTCTTTTTGTCCTCACCCGACAGGATTTCTGCCTTCCCTTCTTGACCTTAAATCCTCAGCAATCTTTACCATTCTCAGTCCTAAAGGCTGACCATGCGAATCGAGTGGCAAGAACAGAAACTGGGTCCTGTCCTGCTCATCCTGGCTATCCTGGCCATCGGAATCATCCTGGGCCAACTCATCACCGGCTTTTCCTTCAGGATCGCCCTCGCTCTCATCTTCTTCTCCATCATTCTCATCATCACCTTGGTTAACACAGATGCGGGGCTGGCCATACTGATCTTCTCCATGCTTTTCTCTCCTGAGATCATTCTCGGCCAGATTCCCGGACGAGATATTGTTGTCCGCCTCGATGATATCCTGCTGGCCATCATCACCGTATCCTGGTTTGCGAAAACAGCCATCAATAAAGGATTAGCCCTGTTCATCAAGACACCCCTGAACAGACCGATCATTGTTTATATCTTAGTCTGCCTGGTCGCCACTCTGAAAGGCGCCGCTCAGGGACATGTCTCTTTTCTGAAAGGATTCTTTTTTCTTTTGCGGTACTTCGAATACTTCCTGCTCTACATACTGGTCGCCAACCATGTTCACAGCAAAAAACAGATCAAATTCTTCCTCAATGCCTTTTTTCTCACCTGTGCCGTCGTCTCGGTCTACGGAATCCTCCAGATACCCAGAGGCGTGAGAGTCAGCGCTCCGTTCGAAGGCGAAGTGGGAGAACCAAACACCTTCGGCGGCTATCTGCTCTTCCTGTTCTGCATTGCAGTCGGAATTTTCCTGCATAATATGTCCAAAAGGACAAAGTATGCTATGTCCGGGCTGGCGGTTTTGATTTTCATTCCCTTCCTGTTCACGCTGTCCCGTGCTTCTTACCTGGCCATCATCTTCTCCTACATCACATTCATCCTCTTCCAGAAAAGAAGGACCGCATTGATAGCTGTTTTAGCCATGATCATCGTCTCGGTCCTGGTGCTCCGGCCAGAGGCTGTCTTTTCCAGAGTAAAGTACACATTCTCTGGAGCACAATCCCAGCTGGTTAAAGTCGGTGATGTCCGCCTGGACTCCTCATCCTCAGCTAGAATCAAAAGCTGGCAGCAGAGCTTTGAGGACTGGAAGAGGAATCCGATTTTGGGCCGTGGAGTTTCAGGCTACGGATTCATAGACGGGCAGTACATCGTCAACCTGGTTGAGACAGGCGTGATTGGCCTGTTTGCTTTTCTCTGGCTTCTGTGGTCGATCTACAAGCACTCACTCAAAATCCACAGGGAAATGCACGATGAACTCTATAAAGGCCTCACTCTCGGATTTTTTGCTGGTTTCATCGGGCTGCTCATCCATTCCCTGACAGCCAACACCTTCATCATCATCCGGATAATGGAACCTTTCTGGTTTATGGCGGCCTTGGTAATGATTCTGCCGCAGATAGAAGAGAAGGAGGGAGTAGAGGTAGGGGTGGAGGAAGAAGAGAAAGGGAAAGAAATGGACGAACAAGATACCCAAAAAACCGCCGAGGAAAAACAGGCAGTGATCGAGTTCTCTTTCCATAAAGCCTCAGGACTCAAAGAAATCCTCAGTTCTGTCTCTTCGAACCTGGAATCATTATTCACGATCGAAAAATGGCGCTAGGAAAATCCCGGACAGTCGTAAGGAATACTCTCTTCAATAACATCGGCTATGTCTGGCAGCTTCTGGTCAGCCTGCTCCTGACTCCTTTTATCATCCACAGGATCGGAATGGAACAGTTTGGAATCTGGGTTCTTTTGGAAGTCATCGTCACCTACCTCAGCCTCCTGGATTTCACCGGGATAGGCGGAGCATTCGTCAAATACATTGCCGAATTCCATGCCAAACAAGACTTCAAGAACTGCAACTCCGTGATAAACCTGGGATGGGCCTATTACACCTTCTTCTGGCTGATAATGGCTTTACTCGTCATTCTTCTCAGAAAGCCCATCCTGAATCTTTTCAAGTTCCCTGCTGACCTATTCAACACGGTCTCCGTCGTGTTCATCGGCATCCTGTTGATATCCTTCATCCGAGGCTCCCTGGCTGTGTTCCGTTCTGTCCTTCTAGGGCTGCAGAGGATGGATATCACCAACCTCATCGCCATCCTGGCGTCTGTGGTGAATGCTGCTGGCGTGATTCTGTTTTTAAGCCTGGGCTTCGGCCTCAAAGGCCTGGTGATGAGCGGGATCATAGTGGCCGTGTTCACGACCGTCCTGCAGACGCTCTTTGCCTACAGAGCCTTCCCCCAAATGAGGTTCAGGCCTTTTTCTTTCAATAAAGAAATTTTCAAAAAAACATTCGTCTACGGCATCAACATCCGTATCGCCAGCATTTCTGAGCTGATCAACACCCACGTGGACAAAATATTCCTGGGCTACTTTCTGAATACAGCGCTCGTCGGGTCTTACGAGCTTGGGGCCAAGATCGCCAGGATCGCCCGCTCCTTCCCTGAGCAGCTGCTCCCGGCTATACTCCCGGCAGCCTCAGAGCTTGATGCTCTTGATGACAGAGAAAATTTACAGAAATTGTACACCCGCGGATCAAAATATCTCTGTTTGATCACATTTCCCCTGGCTTTTTTTATCATCGCCAACGCGCCGCTGCTAATGACGTTCTGGATGGGAAACCGGAATTTTCAAGGTTTCCACGAATCTGCCCTGGCCCTCCAGCTGCTGAGCGTGGGTTATGTCTTCGTGCTCCTGGCAAGCATGGGAAGGCTCATTGCCCGCGGGATGGGTCTCCCCCAGTACGAGATGCGGTCTTCGGTGATTATCGTTATCCTGAACATTTCGCTCAGCATCATTCTCATCCTGAATTTCGGGTTTATCGGAGCCCTCTTAGGGACATCTCTCTCGGGCATCATCGGCTCGGCTTACTTCTTCTATTCCTTCAACCGACGCCTCAAAGAATCTATCTCCTGGATACTGAAGAAAATCTTTGCCGGCCCTTTTTTCTTTTGTGGACTTGCGCTTATCCTTTCCCTGCTGGCAGGATATCTGTTCGAGCAAATACACCCTATATCCCCGGACAGCAGAATCCAGGCTTTTATCTATCTCCTTGTCAACGGGCTGGTTTTTCTGGGAGTTTATATTGTTCTCCTTTTTAAAAGCTCCTATATCGACAAGTATGACAAAGAAATATTCTCCGGTTTTTTAGAAATGCTCAAGCTGGGTTTCAAGCGAAAAAAATGAAAACTCTTTTCAGCAGCTTTCACAACCCTTCCTTCTGGACTATCACCGAATACGCGGAAAGAGCCATAATGAAGCTCGGGCATGAGCTCATTCCCTTTGACGACAAGGAGTTCATCATCCCTGGAAGAGTAAGGCAGAGAGTGGAGTTCCTGCACAAATGGGATTTGAAAAGGCTCAACCGCAAACTCGTCTCTCTGGCCTCTCTCCTTAAGCCGGACCTCTGTTTTGTCGCGGGCGGGAATCGGATCCTCCCGGAAACATTAAAAACCCTTAAAAGTCAGGGTATAATAACCGCCCTCTGGACAGTAGACGCTCCGCGTGACTTCCGGCCCATCCTGGAGGCTGCTTCCTTCTATGATCATATTTTTTGCGGGGGCACAGAGTCCCAGGAGTTACTTGCCCGGGCCGGGTTCCAAAAAACCCACTGGCTTCCCTTTGCCTGTGACCCGGATATTCACAAACCTGTGGAGACTTCATCTGAAGAAAAAGCCGAATGGGGCAGCGATGTAGCTTTTATCGGCTCCATTTATCCCAATCGGGCTCAAATCCTGGAGAAGATAGTCGATTTCGACCTTAAAGTCTGGGGGCCGGGATGGAAGAAACTGCCTCGAGGCTCTGCCCTTAAAAAACTGGCCACAGCTCAAAAACTGAAGCCAGGCGAATGGGTCAAGATCCTGTCCAGCAGCAAGATCAACCTGGCCATTCATTTCCAGGATGGAAAGACTCCCTGTTACCAGGCTTCCCCCAGAGTATACGAGGCACTGGCCTGCCGGAGTTTCCTCCTGGTCGATGAGCAAAGGGACGTGAAGTCCCTGTTTCAAGACGGGAAACATCTGGCATTCTTTAAAAACAGTGAAGACTTGCGAGAAAAAATAGACTATTATTTGAACCACGCTGATGACAGAAAAAAAATGGCTGCTCAGGGCTACGAGGAGGTCATCCACAAACATACATACATGAACAGGATAGAAAAAATGTTTTCGATCATCGAGGCCGACAAATGACGGAAAAAGGAAGAAAGTCCCTCTTTGATGATTATTTTTCCTCGATCTTCAGCCATTCCAACGTCTTTTCCGAAAAAGAATACGAGAATTCCCTGGCTCAATTTGAGCTGAACTACGAGAAGTTCCTTCCCTCTTTAAAGAAAGCAAAGATCCTGGATGTCGGCTGCGGGGCCGGCCATTTTTTATATTATCTGGAGAAAAAGGGCTTTGCTGATTTCATAGGGATCGACATATCGCCCCAGCAGGTCGGATTCTGCAGGGAAAACATCACCCAAAGAGTGAAAGAGGCGGATGTGTTCGAGTTTCTGCAGGGAAAGGAGAACGCCTTTGACGCGATCGTGGCCAACGACCTGCTGGAGCATATACCCAAGGAAGAGACCGTCCATTTCATAAAACTGGTGCATGCGGCACTCAGGGATAAGGGGATCTTCCTGGTCCGGACGCCGAACATGGGCAACCCTTTTTCCGTGTATCCCAGGTACAAGGATTTCACTCACGAAGCGGGATTCACGGACCGAAGTCTCTACCAGGTTTTCTGGACAGCAGGATTCCGGGATATCCGGATACTGCCTTACAGGAATTATTCGGTAGGCTCGCTTAAACGTGTCCTTGAATCCCGGCTGGCCCGCTTGACCCTTCTCGTCATCACCAAGCTCTTTCAAATCCAGGGCTTTGTCGCCCCTCAGGTATTGAGTTCCCTTTTAATGGGAGCGGCCAGGAAATAACCGGGACATGAAGAAGCTCAGAGTCATCCATCTCGTCGAAGACCTCAAGATCGGCGGTGCCGAGAGAGTCATTGCTGACATCGTTGAAGGTCTGGACAGGAAAAGATTTGAGGCACAAGTCTGGTGTGTTGCCAGAGGCGGCGAGACAGCCGAGGAGCTGATGGAAAAGGGGGTAGAGGTCAGAATACTGGGAATCTCGAGTTACCATAATCCCCTGAACATAATCAGGCTCTCCCGCCTCCTTAAAAAAGAAGAGCCGGATATCGTCCACACCCACGGTTATTTTGCCTCTGTTATCGGAAGGCTGGCCGCAAAAAAAGCAGCCATTCCCACAATCATCACCCACGTGCACAGCACCTACTGGGAGTATAAAAAGCGGCACATCCTCATCGAGAGGTACTTGAGCCGCTGCACCCATAAAATCATCTGCTGCTCCGAAGCAGTCGAGACTTTTGTTACAGGTCATGAAAAGATCAAAGACGATAAGACCGTAGTCATCTATAACGGTGTGGATGAAGAACGTTTCTCACCTATCCAAGACCCATGGCAAGCACGAGCCCGGCTTGGCATCGACAGAGAGTCTCCGGTGGTGGGCACTGTTTCGTCTCTGACACCCCACAAAGGACAGGGATTCTTGCTCCAGGCAGCGGTTAAGATACGAGACACATATCCCTCGACCAAGTTTCTGATCGTGGGAGACGGGCCTCTCCGCCGGAGCCTGGAAGAGCAAGCTCAAAGACTGAACCTCCAGTCCTCGTTGATCTTCACCGGCGCCCGCAGGGATATTCCAGAGCTGCTCTCCCTGATGGACATCTTCGTCCTTCCCTCTTCCTCCAGAGAGGGACTAGGGATCGCCATCATCGAGGCCATGGCTATGGAAAAACCCACGGTCGCGACGGACATCGGCGGCATACCTGAAGCTGTTCAGGATGGGGAGACAGGCCTGCTGGTGCGCCCCGGAGACTCTGATGCGCTGGCCAAGGCCATCATCGAGCTCGTTGATGACCCGGACAGGGCCAAAGCCATGGGAAAAAAAGGCAGAGACCGCTTTGCCCAAAAATTCACCAGGAAAAGCATGCTCTGCAAAATAGAGAATCTGTATCTGAATTTAGCCAGCCAAAAAAAAGACAATGAGACAGTATAACCTTTTGTTCACCTCTCTTTCCGGCGAAATGTTAGGCGGGGGGCAGAGGAGCCTCCTGCTTCTCCTGGAAAGGCTGGACAGGGCCAAATTCAGACCTTTTCTGGTCTGCCCGACTGAGGGAGGCCTGGTGGAGAAAGCCGAGAAGCTGGGCATCGAGACGAAAATAATCAGGATGGGAAGCTTAAGGACACCGAACATCTTCTCGACAGCAGGGACCGTGTTCAAACTGAGGAGGCTGATCCGTAAGAAGAACATCGGCCTGGTTCACACCGACTCGCCCCGCCAAGCCCTGTACGCCAGCCTGGCTGTCCGGAAAACAAAAACACCTTTGATCTGGCATGTGCGCGTCAGCACACCGGAAAAGAAATCATTGGACAGATTTTTATACAACCGGTCCCGGAAGGTTATTGCCGTATCCCGGGCAGCCAGTCTCAGGTTCGCGGGGTATGACTTCGCGCCTGATAAGCTGGTGGTCATTCCCAACGGAGTGGACCTGACTCAATTCAAGCAGCCGCATCCTGACCGGAAGCTGAGGGAGGAGTTGGACATCGAAGAGGGTTCGGTCCTGGTCGGGACGTTGGGTCAGCTCATCCCGGGGAAAGGCCAGGATGTTCTTCTAAAAGCAGCAGAACGGGTCGCGGAACAAGCGCCCGAGGTCAAATACGTGATCGTCGGAAACGGGAATAAGGCCTACAGGAATACGCTCGAAGATCTCAGCGCAGGACTGGGGATTAAAGATAAAGTCAGGTTCACCGGCTACAGGGAAGACATCCCGCAAATAATGAGCTGCCTGGATATTGCCGTCCTGCCTTCCACCAGCCACCTGGAAGGGCTGTCCCGAGTCATAATAGAAGCCATGGCATCCGGGAAGCCCGTGATCGCCACCGATGCCGGCGGCAATCCCGAGGCCGTCGAGGACGGGAAGACTGGAATACTCGTCCCTTCTGGGGAGCCGGACAGACTGGCCCGGGCCATCCTGGAATTGGCCAGAGACGCGAACAAAAGGAAGCGAATGGGCGAAGCGGGAAGAAAACGGGCAGAACAGCTGTTCAGCATCGAGATGAACGTCACCCGGATAGAAAAGATCTACGAGGAGATTTTATGCCCACCCATGTGAACTGCAACCTCTGCGGTCAGGATGATACGGAAGTCGTCCAGAAGGCAGAGGAACCCTATGAAGTCGTGAAATGCAAATCGTGCGGACTCGTCTACACCAATCCTCAACCGGATAGAGGTTTCCTCGAAGAGCATTACCAGGAGGATTACTATAAAGAATGGGTGGAAAAACAGATGAAGAAAAGGATCCCGATGTGGAAGAGAAGGCTCAAAGACCTGCTGAGATACAAAACAGGCGGGCGCTTGCTGGATGTCGGCTTTGGCGTGGGCACTTTTTTAAACCTGGCCAAAGAAAAGGGATTTGATGTCTGCGGAACAGAGATATCAAAATACGCCTGCCAGTATGCCAAGGAGAACTTCGGAATAGAGGTTTTCAGAGGGGATCTGACTGAAGCCCGTTTTCCTGCCGGCCGTTTTGATGTGGTGACTTTCTGGCATACCCTGGAACATCTGCCCGACCCGCAAGCCGCTTTAAAAGAAATCCACAGGATTCTCAATAAGGATGGCCTGCTGGTCGTGGCTGTCCCGAACCTGAACAACTTCATCACCAGAATCCTGTATTTCCTGGCCAGAGGAAAGAGATTGAAGCTGTTCTCGATAGATGCCAAGGAACTGCATTTCTGGCACTTCTCGGCGCGCTCTCTGGCTCGATTGCTCAAAGAGACAGGATTCATTGCCCTCGATAAGAAACTGGATCTCGCTCAGATCGAGTTACAAAAAAAAATGGTGGATCTTTTGACATTGATCGTCCACGCGGTGACCGGAAAAAACTTCGGGGAAGCCATGAAGGTCTACGCAGCCAAAATTGAGGATAATGAAATGCAGGACAGGAGAAGACGATATCATTTTGCTCTCTGCCCATAAGATAGTGTAAGGTTATATACGGATGGCAAAGAAGATCAGGATCTTCAAGCGACTCTACCTGGGGCTGCGTTCCGCAAAGCTCTCCGTCTTCTCTGCGTTCACGTCCTCCATGCGCAAGAAGAAATTCAACAAGGAGTCGTCACGGAGTGTCTTTGTCGTATCCATGAAAAGAATCGGAGATGCGGTCCTTTCCATCCCGACATTCCGGGCGATCAAGGAGTCCATTCCGAAAAGCCTGGTGACTGTTTATGCCGAACCTTACATCCTGGACATCCTGGAGAGGATCCCCAGTATAGACGCCATCATTCCCTGCAAGAAAGGATCATCCTTCCTTAAAAAAGCCAGGCAGGTCAGAAAACTGACCTACAACTCATTCGACCTGGCGGTGGACCTCACCTGTGACTACACTATGGAAGGAGCACTGTGGACTCTCCTGAGCGGAGCCAAGTACAGAGTGGGATATGATACCAGGAAGCGCGGCTTTCTGTTCAACCGTCCTGTCAAGCACGAACCTGAAGGCGCGCACATCATCGATGAGATATTGGCCATAGTCAAAAGCATCGGGCTTGAAACCAGGGATAAAAGCCTCAGCCTCACCGCCTCCAAGGAAGCTGAGGAAACCATAAAAAAACTCCTGCGAGAAAAGGGCGCGAAAAGCGGTGAAAAGCTGATAGGCATCCATCCCGGAGGGCACTACATCACCCAGAGGTGGCTTCCCGAACGGTTCGCTGAAGTGGCGGATAAGCTGATCAAGAAACACAGAGCGAGAATAATCCTCATGGGCGGGCCCAAAGAAGAGAAGCTCATCGCAGAGATAAAGGCCAGCATGACCCAACTCCCCATCACTGTCATCAACCAGCCCCTCGGGAACCTCCTGGCCTTGATTCAGACCTGCCAGCTGCTCATCTGCAACAATTCCGGACCGCTCCATATGGCAACCGCCGTGGGTACGCCGACCGTATCCACGATGGGTCCGACCATCCCCAAGAGATGGTGGCCTCGAGGCGCCAAGCATCAAGTCATCCGCAAGAATCTGCCCTGTATGCCCTGTAACGAGGGATACTGCAGGCTGAAGACACTCGATTGCATGAAGTCGATCACAGTTGAGGATATGCTCGAGGCAGTGGAGCATCAAATCTCCAGGATCAAGAAGAGCAGAAAATAGAAAGATGTCGACTATCGTTCTATCCAGGCTAAAAAATATCCTGATCATCATGATGGGGGGAATCGGCAACATGATCTTTCTCACGCCAGCGCTGAAAGCACTCCGAAGATCTCTCCCCTCCTCTTCTTTCTGCTTCCTGCTGGGCCCCTATGGAGCCGAAAAAGCGATCGAAGGCAGCGGCCTCATCGATAAAAAGATTGTCATCGAGCCCGAAAGAAACAAAGGACTGTCCGGATATGGTAAACTCATCCGGGAACTCAGGAAAGAACGCTTCACTTTGAGCATCACCTCCACAGGAACGAATCCTGTCAAGAGCGGCCTGCTCTGTTTTCTCTCCGGGATCAAGTTCAGGTCAGGAGAAAATGTCGGGGGAAAAGGCTTTTTCTACAACCTCAGGATACCTTTTGATAAAGATCGTCACGAGGTGGAGAGCAACATTCAGCTTGTCCAGAGCTTGGGCATCGAGGTTAAGGACCGGAGTTTGTTCGTTCAAAGGTCAGAGGAGGACAGGAACTTTGCCCGTGATCTCTTCACCCAGCACAGCCTTAAAGGCAAGTCAGTCATAGGGATCCATCCCGGTTCCGGTGTTCATCAGGCCGGTTTCAAGCGCTGGCCCAAGGAGCGATTTTCCCGGTTGGCGGACCAGCTTATCGGCGATCTGGAAGCTGAGGTGATTCTTTTCGGAGGCGCCGACGAGGTCGAGCTGGCCGACGAAATTAAGAAGATGATGCGGTCCGAACCCATAGTCATGTCCGGGAAAACGTCCCTGGCCCAGACCGCAGCCCTGATAGAGAAGTGCCGGCTGTTCATCAGCAATGACAGCGGCCTCCTCCATGTGGCCAGTGCTGTGAATACACCCGTTATCGGTATTTTTGGCCCCACCAACCCAAAAAGGACCGGGCTGTATTCCGACTCATCCGCCGTGATCAGAAAAGAGCTGGGCTGCAGCCCCTGCTATCAAGGGAAGCCGGTGCGCTGCAGCCATCTTGAGTGTTTGAACCTGATCACGGTCGCCGAGGTGTTTGAAGAGGCCCAGAAAAGACTGGAAAAGCATGTCCCCTAAAACCAAGGTGATTCACATCATAACCCGCCTCGATAAGGGCGGTTCAGCCGAAAATACTTACTTAACTCTTAAAGGGCTGGACAAAAGCCGGTATGAGGTGTCCTTGATTGCCGGCCCGGTCGAGGACCCAAGCCAGGACAGGAGGAATCAAATTGAAGAATCGGGGGTCCGCTACATGCAGATTCCTCAACTCAGGAGGAACATCAACCTGTTTTATGACTTCACAGCCCTGCTCAAGATTTACAGGTTCTTAAAGAGGGAGAAGCCTGACATCGTCCATACTCATACATCCAAAGCAGGTCTCCTGGGTCGGCTGGCGGCCAAACTTGCCGGAGTTCCTTCGATCATCCACACACCGCACGGCCACGTTTTCTTCGGCTACTTCGGTGCCTTGAAAACAAAGATGTTTATTCTATTTGAAAAGCTTGCCTCCCGGATAACTGACAAAATTGTGGCCCTCACACCCAGAGAAAAGGCTGACTATCTTTCCTATAAGGTCACCGAAGAGGACAAGCTTGTCGTCATCCCCAGCGGGATAGAGCTGCATAAATACCAGCACGCTCAGCGGGAAGAGAGATCCAAGCTCAGAAAAGAACTGGGGATACCGGAACACTCTGCGGTCGTAGGGACTGCAGGCCGGCTTGTCCCTGTAAAAGGTCCCGAATTTCTCCTCCAGGCTGTCGGGTACGTCATTTCAGAGTACCCTGACACCTACCTTGTGTTCGCCGGGGATGGACACCTCAGAAAGAGCCTGGAGAAGAATGCGGTTGATATGGACCTGGCAAAGAATATTGTTTTTACGGGATGGCGGGATGACATGGCCCGGGTTCTCTCGGTTTTCGACATCTTCTGTCTTCCTTCGCTCAACGAGGGAATGGGAAGGGTACTGGTCGAAGCCATGGCTCTGGGAAAGCCGGTCGTGGCCAGTGATGTGGGCGGCATACCTGATTTGATCATCCCGGGAAAGAACGGCTTCCTGGTTCCTCCCCAGAATCCAGGGGAATTGGCCAAGCAGATCTTATTTCTCATCGAGAACAGAGAAGAAAGAGAAAAGATGGGAAGGGCAGGGAAAGAGATGGTTTCTGCCTTTTCCGACGAAGTCATGGTGAAAAAGATCGCTGAATTGTACGAAAAATTGATCAAGCCGAATCATTCATAAAAACCAAATGGATGGTTCTCTTCTATTTTTTGGCGAGCTTTTGTCCTGTCCGCATCAGGATGACGATGATGGCAAAAATCAACGCTCCTTGAAGGATCTCCAGAAAGATCACCAGGTTACCGTTTGCTCTCAAGTGAATACCGCCTATTCCCAAACAGGCAGCGATAAGATAAATGAGGAGCACGGCTTGCGTCTCTGTCAATCCCAGAGCCACCAGCCGGTGATGGAGATGGTCTTTTCCTGCGTATTCGAGCCATTCTCTAAAATTTCTGACTCGTCCCCTGTATATCCTGGATATAGTTATGTAAATCATGTCGAAAATGAACACGCTTAAGATCAGGATTGGCAAGCTCAAGGCAACTTTGGGGTTGTCCTGAGCCCAGCCTCCCATGACCGCAATCCCGGCCACAGTGAACCCTAAAAAGGTGCTCCCCGCGTCTCCCAGGAATATGGAAGCGGGTTTAAAATTGAAAATCAGAAAAGCCAGACAGCTTCCGGCCAGAGCGATGGTCAAATAAGACAGATAAGCCTGCCCGGTCATCATGGCCACGATAAAAAACGAAATAGAGCCGATGGCGATGGCGCCCGTGGCCAGCCCGTCCATGCCGTCAAAGAAATTCACGGCATTGGTGATGCCTACGACCCAGATCAGGGTTAAGATGACTTCACCTGTGATCCCCCACCAGTTATTGGGTAAAAAGCTCAATCTGACCCCGTAGAAGATAAGAATGCTCGTGGCCAAGACCTGGGCCATCAGCTTCCAGACCGCGGATAATTCCCTGATGTCATCGATCAGCCCCACAATCAGGATGACTGTACCGCCGAGAACGACTCCCTTTAGCTCGGCCGAGAAGCTGAAATTCAAGAAGATGGTCGCCACATAGGAAATATAAATGGCTAATCCGCCGAGAAGAGGAATGGGCGCGGCATGGATCTTCCTCTCTTGGGGATGGTCCAATATTTTAAATTTACAAGCGATTCGTCTGACGACCAGCGTCAAAAATAACCCAAGAAGGAATGAAAACACAAGGAGAAAGAGCCATCGATAGGGAATCCCTCCGAGGAAGGCATGGATGCTATCCAGAAGGCTTCTCATTTTTCAGGCCCTTTACTCATGGTAACGCAGTACATAAGGTGATAAATCTCTGTGCGGCCTGGATGCCACCCTCGAGCTCCCGTAGAGGAGGGGGGACCCGTCGGCTTATCCGACGGGGGGAACCGACGGGACAGGTTCCCTCGGGGTCCGGGGGCTGAGGGTGGCATCCAGGCCGCACAGGACGGGATGTCACACGCATTATGGCGTTAATATTAGAAGATTTCTTTGACAACAGCAATGATTTTTTCAACCTCATTCTCTGTAAGGGAAGGGTAAAGCGGAATGGAAATCGTCCTTTGCCAAGCCTCCATCGTCCGGGAGAAGCCAAGCGAGCCTAAACAGACATGAAGAGGAACGTAGACCGGCCGCTGGCACAAGACTTTTCTCTGCTGCAGTCTTTCCAGACAGGGGGAAGCGTCAACTGAGGTTTTAACGACAAACCGGTAGTAGATGTGCTCTCTCCCCTCTTTCCGAATAGGCAGGGAGATTTCACTTCTCTTGAATTCCTCGAAATACCGTGAGGCGATCTTTGCCCTTCTGTCCAAAAGCTCCTCCAGAAGAGAGAGCTGACTCAATCCCAGGGCTGCCTGGATATCCGTCATCTTGTAATTGAAACGCAGCTCATATTCCTTCTTTTGGTCGTATTCCCTGAGTTCTTTGACTCTGGCAATCATCTCTTCCGAATCGCTGACCACCATGCCTCCCTCGCCGGTGGTGAGGACCTTAGTGGCATAGAAAGAAAATACGGAGACGATGCCGAAGCTTCCTGCTTTTTTCCCCCTGAAACTCGCGCCAACAGACTGGGCGCAATCCTCTATCAGCGGGATGCCCAGTTCGGACAGTTGATCTATTTCTGCCGGACAGCCGAACATGTGGGGAACGATCATGGCTCTGGTTCTTTTCGAGATGGCAGCTTTAGTTGAATCAACGGATATGTTGTAAGTGCGGGGATCGATTTCCACGACTACAGGTCTGGCACCCGCCTGAATGACCGCATTGAGGACCGCAGTGCAGACAAAGGAGGGAATGACGACCTCATCCTCTTCCTTCACTCCCATAGCTTTCAGGGCCAAGTGGAGAGCAGCCGTGCCGGAGCTTACTGCCGCAGCGCTCTTTTTACCGATATAAGCAGAGAATTTTTGTTCGAATTCGCTGACTACAGGTCCCTGAGCGATCTGGCCGGATTCTAAAACAGAGGACACAGCCTTGATATCCTCCTCTGTGATAGAGGGACGGGAATGGGGGATGACCTCGTTAGACATCGCGCAAAAACCTGAAAGACTTGAATCCTTCAGCGTACTTGACCTTGCCTTGAAATCCGCGGAAATTGGCGATCGCCCTGATGCTTTCCGCCATGTCCAATTTGGTGGGGTAGGATTTCGCCACCTGGGAAGCATAGACCTGAATCAACTTCTGCTTTTCATCCAGTACATTCTCGATATCGACAAAAATATCAGGCTCAAAGTTGATGGATGTGTAATCCTCGTAAAAAAATACTCTCTTCACATACCGGGTGGCGGCCAGCGCGCACTCGGCTAAAGCGCGATGGTCCTGGTGGATATCTTCAAGATAGTTGACGTACACCTCATCGGGTTTGACTTCTTCGATAACCTCGTCGATCTTGGTGATGATAATCCTTTCGTTGGGGAGTTCCGTATCTACACAACCACCCCAGTAAATCTTCTTGACTCCCAGCAATTTCATCGCCTCTTCCTGTTCTTTCTGCCTCACTCCCGGGTCTCCGCCGAATTCTCCCTTGGTCAACACCATGAAGTAGATATTGACTCCTTGCCTGGCGAATTTGAGGAAGGTCCCGCCGCAGCCGTATTCAATATCATCCGGATGGGCTCCTAAGGCTAAAATATTCACTTTATTCTCCTTTCTTTAAGATTGAAAGGCTTTCCGGACCACAGTTGAATAATAGATCTATGACAGATAAAAACGGCTCAAAGTCTCCGTAGAGCTGAGGATACCGGGGGTGCCTGTAGTCCTGAAAGGTGACCTGGATGCCTTCTTGTTTGAACAGCTCTAAATCCAGGTATTTCGATCCATCCCTCCCCGAAAGATAGACATCACCGCTCAACTGGTGACAGATATCAGCCAGCCGCTCCGTGCTTCCTTCCCCTGCACTCAGGTGAGAGGCAAGGATGAATTTCTTATTTTTTATACCCAAGGCTTCTGTCAAATAATGGATCAGATGGATGTTGATTTCGGCCAGATGTCTCCACTCCCGAGAATAGGCTTTCTCAAAAAAATCGATATGATCCTGGAAAAAAGGAGCCCTGGAATAGTGGGTGACCAACGCATTCAAATGCTTTCTGCCCCATTGAACCGTGTTGTTGATCTCCACCTCAAAGATTTTTTGTCCGAAGCTGTGGATCACAGGTACAGACAGCCACTGCCAGCCACCGGAAGTCTTGATTTTATTCCGGTTCTGCCATTCGTTCTTTTTAAACTGAACGTTGTCCAAGAAGACGAAGACATCGCTCTGTTCGATCTTGTCAAAATATCCCAGCCAGGGCAGGTACTGAGGTTGATGGATGGCGATGATCATCGGCTGTGCCTCATTCCTTTAGCCTTGCTTCATGGTCCAACTGGTTAAAAAAAGCTGCGCCGGATTCAATTATGAGCAGGACGTGTCGAATTACAGGAATTTCCCTTGCGCCTGATTTTAAGATCTTAAGGGTAAAAAACAGACTATTCTCAAATGAGTAAAAACAATCAGAGGCGGCTCTCATCAACGGCCTTTTCGATGTGCAAAACAGGGGACTTGGACAGATCTATCCTTTTCGGATTTTCCGGTGGTTTACCCTCTGAATTAAAAAATATTTCAATGACAGGCCGCAAGGGCTGGTCTTCATAAGTCTTCACCACCCGGCCAATCTCATTGTTGTTCAACAAAACAAAACTTCCCAGAGGATAGGGAGTGATAAAGCTCAAAAACTTTTTCACCAATCGAGGCTCAAAAGTACTCTTTGCCTCCTGCACAACCTGCCTTACGCCTTCGTAAGGGATGGTCTTTTCACCGCGGTAAGGCCGGGGATGGGTCATGGCTTCGTAAACCTCAACAATGGCCACAATCTTTGCTGATTCGGAAACCTCCATGCTCTTTTTTTTCTCTGGATACCCGGTTCCGTCCATCCTCTCATGATGCTGGCAGACGACCTCCTGTGCGGACTCGGGCAAATCGCTGATATTTTGCAAAAGCTCCAGGCCATAGGAGGTGTGTTTGATCACCTGGGCAAACTCATCTTTGTCCAGTTTCCCGGGCTTCTTGATTATTTTCTCCGGAACCTTGAGCAAGCCTATATCATGGAGCAAAGCAGAGACGCACAGGTCCAGAAGCTGCTTTTCACCGTACTCAAGAGCCATGCCGATGCCCGAAGCTAAGATGCCGACGTTGATGGAATGGGAATAGAGATAATCCTCTGTCTCGCCTAAAAAGCTGAAAATATTGATAAAAGAGACCAATGTATCCCTGTCAACTCGGAGCTGCTGGATTATTTTTTTCGCGATACTGAACACTCTCTTTCCCTGCACTTTTTTCCCCTGGAGAGTATTTTCCATGATCTTTCTAAGCCCAAGGACCGCATCCTCGTATAACTTTTTGGATGCATGCATGTCCACCATGGCCTCTTTCGCTTGTACGACTTCTGAAATCAGGCCAGGTTTTTCTCTGGATTGGGACTCCTGAGCTTTCCGCAAGATATCAGACAATTTAATCATCGGCTTAAAGGTCTAACCCCGATATGGCTTTCTTGACTAAGTCCTGATTTATTACTTTGGCTTTCTTGGTGAAGCCCAGCAGCAAACTCATGTCGCAGATGCTGTTGATCTCTCTCGGGACTCCCCCGGAATTCTGCCAGATTGAGTCATACACTGTGCTCATAAAAATACTATTCTTCGCCCCGGCAATTTGCAGTCTATGAAGAATATACTCTTTGGTATCTTTACTGTTCAGCGGGTTCAGGTGATATCTTATGGCCAGTCTCTGTTTCAGCTGCCTGAATTTATCGATAATCTCCCGCAGTTCCGGCTGACCGATGAGAATCAGAGTCAGAAGAAACCGGTCATTCAACTGAAAATTGAGAAGAAGCCTCAGCTCCTCCAAAGTCTTCGAGTCTTTGACCGATTGAGCTTCGTCTACGATGATCACCGTATCTTTATGTCTTCTCAAATTATGATAAAGTCGTTCGTTCAATTCCTGCAACAGCTGTGTCTTGGGCCAGCTGGGGGAGGTTTTGATACCCAGTTGAATGCAGATCTCTCTTAAGATCTCTGCCGGGCTCAACAGAGGATTGGTCACCAGAGCTATTTCATACTTTTCCGGGGGCAATGTCTCGAAAATCCTGCGGCTGATGACCGTTTTTCCGCAGCCATATTCACCCGTGAGCAGCGCCGCTCCCTTACGCTCCTCAATCGTATACATCAATCGAGTCAAGGCTTCCACATGCTCGTGAGAAGAGTAAAGGAATTTCGGGTCTGGCGTGTTCTCGAACGGCTTTTCTTTTAAGCCCCAGTAGGCTTCATACATTTTAATATTCTATTAAGGAAAAACATTCTGCTTATTTTAGTGTTAATAATAACTTAATTAAATCGTGCAAGTCAACTTATCCCCCTGAATTATGCATTGAGCTGCCGATACCTTAAAATAATTTTTTTCGAATGCAGGAAAGTCTGCATCCTTCAACAGCTTGCTTAAGCACAAAAAAATGTTAAGATAACCTGGATAAGAAAGACCGCTTTGGTCCTTTAGTGAGCGCTGTGACTGATAAAGCTCTGAAACACCAGAAATTAGCCACCCTGACTTTAATAGTCTTGAGCACAACTCTATGCCTATGTGGTTCGGTACAGGCAGATGAGTACCTCCAAATCCCCGGGCTCATGGACATCCGGACCGATTACAGCGACGGAGCTCACTCCGTCGAGCAGATCATTGAGCTGGCTGAAAAAAGGGGATTCCCGGTCCTCTTCCTCAATGACCACGACCGGAAAGTCCTGGAGTATGGCATACGTCCCTTCCAGCATATCTTCAGAAAAAGAGTCGAGCAGCCTTCTATCAACAAGAATGGACCGGAAAATTATCTAAACATGATCCGAACAGCTTCAGAAATGCATCCGGAGATGATCCTCATTGCCGGTGCAGAATCCGCGCCTTTTTATTACTGGAGAGGACGTTACTTCAAGAAAAACCTGACTGTCTGCGATTGGGAAAAGCATTTGATCATCATTGACCTGGAAAAACCGGAGGATTACAAGGAGCTGCCGATACTCCACAACGGACTGTCAGTGAGGTATCTCTCATCCAATATTTCCGCCGGTCTTTTTCTCCTGCTCATTCCTCTTTCAGCCGGAATATTTCTTGCCACCAGAAAGAGAATCCTGAGATATGCGGGAATCGCCATCTCTATCCTCTCTCTCCTCCTCATCATCAACGCTCACCCGTTCAAGAGCTCACCTTTTGACCAGTATCACGGCTGCCAGGGGAGCTCGCCTTACCAGGTTTTAATCGATTATGTGAATTCCAGAGAAGGGATGGTCTTCTGGAACCATCCTGAGACAAAGTCTGGCCAGGGGAAAATAGACTTTGTTTATAAGGATACACTGCCCTATCCTCAGTTGCTCAGAGAGACCGCAAATTACACCGGGTTCGCTGCTCTCTACGGAGAAAGTGTAACGATTACAGAACCGGGAAATGTCTGGGACAAGGTCTTGATGGAGTACTGTTCCGGCTATAGAAAAAGGCCTGCCTGGGGAATCTCCTCAGCGGACTTTCACCGGGAGGGTGCTGCCGGAGAGAAGCTGGGCAATTTCCCGACTCTTTTCCTGGTCGAAGAGAAAACCAAGGAGGCTGTATTAGGAGCGTTAAGAAAGGGCAGGATGTACGCCTACCGCGGTGATGTCGCCTTGCCCAGGCTGGTGCTCGAAGAATTCTCGATCATCGACTCAAAGACCTTGCACAAAGGAATCATGGGAGAGGAGTTAATATTAAAAGGGCTTCCCGAAGTTCATATTCACATTTCTGAATCCAAACCGGAGGATGGAAATGAGGTAACGGTGAGGCTGATCCGGTCGGGCAATCTTCTCAAAATCTTCTCAGGGAAAGTCCCTCTGGCTATTCATTTCAAGGATGAGTATTCTGAACCGGGCAAGAAGACATACTATCGCTTGGACGTCAAAGATAAAAAGGGAAGGATTATCGTCTCCAACCCGATCTTCATTAAATATCTTTCGTCTGAGTAAAGACTCTTTTCCTTTTAGTCTTTCCAATCCACTATGCATACGATATACAAAACTCTTCAATAAGAAAGTCTTTTTTGAGTCATAAGAAGGGATACAAATATAACGGACTCATTTGACTTTAGGTGTAAATATGCGAGGCGAGCTAAAATAAAAAAAGGGAATTTCAGGAAGGAAAGCACAACTTAAATGGCCGACTTTTAAAGAACAGCTTTTCGCTCTTAGCTAAACTTCTACTTTCTCAACAACTGCCTGATTCCACCCGCAATAGCAAATAGAAGTAAGGCCTGGGCAAACTGCAGAAAGGCCTGAGCTTCGATGCCGAGAATGGGGTTGAGTGTCATCCTGGAAATGATCCCTATGATCAAGACGATTGCGGCGACAATGATGAATAAATCGATGAGAACGGAAACGGCTTTATCCACGGTTTTAACCTCCTTATTTCCCTGAATCACTTTGAATGATATTTCTCCCTTTTTCCAATGTCAAGCTTTTCAAGAAATTATATCAAAATGGGGCAAAATCAGGTCAAGATAGACAACGTCAAGCCTCTGGGAAGTTGTTTTTTTTTCAATATTTAAATAGAATTTATAAATAAACGGGTTTTCAAGCTCATCTCGAAAGATAATGGTTTGGACAGAAACAATCAGGAAGCTGGGTTATTACAGGAATCTTTCTCTACTCAGCCGCACCTTCTTCACGTCGCTAAAAATCTCACTCTCTTCGAAAAGCCAACTGATTTCCTTAGCCAATCCCAGGCAAAACGGTAAAGCAGAAGAAAAGGAGATAATCGTTAAATACGCCCACTTATGCCTGTATCTCCGCAGATGTCTCGGCTTCAAGGACTCCTGCCTGACTTCATCCCTTCTTCTCTGTAGCCTTCTCCGCCAGTACGGCATAGATGCCCGGGTAAATTTCTCCGCCAAGAAAGACAACGAAAAGATGGCCGGCCACTGCTGGGTGAGTGTCGGAGATGAAAAAATCTCGAGTGATTACGAACTCATCTTTCGTTATCCCTGATAAGGAGGGTATCATGCTGTCCCTTGAGACTATCTTTAAAAAAAATGACAAGGTGCCCTGGCGCGTGATCGAAGGAGAGGCAATCTTAGTCAAAGTCGATTCAGGGGAAGTGAGTCATCTCAACGAAGTGGCCACGGAAATCTGGCAGGCTATCGACGGCCAAAGGAAATTATCTGATATCATAAAACACATCCATGACTCCTTTGAGGTAAAAAGAGAGGAGGCGGAAAAAGATACCCTGGAATTTTTAAAAGCGCTGGCAGATAAAAAAATAATCATTGCGGTCGATCCGCCGGAGAAAAAAAAGATTAAATCAAAATGAATAAATCCCTGAAAGTCAAGATTGCCGGGTTGTGCGCTGAAATACGAACAGAAGACTTCGAAGCATTTTCCTTTTTAAGATCAAAGTTCATTGATTTCCTGTCCGACCAGAAGAAAAAAAATCTCACGATTGAAATCAAAGGAAAACTTCCCTCTTCCTCTAACCAGTCATTGCCCCGATTGGTTTTCAAGGAAGGAAAATTTTATTTTTTCTTAGAAAAAAACCCAGAGATCTCTCTCGGCCATATTGACCTGGAAAGGAGAAACTGCTGCATCTCCGGCTTCGAGGACCGGTATAAACTCCTTCACTCGGTCCTGCTCTGTTTTGCTCTCTTCATCGAAAAGTCGGGGGGAATCATCCTTCATGCCAGCGCAGCGTATAAAAACGGACATGGCTTTATCTTTCCCGGCCCTGCCAATGCCGGAAAAAGCACAATCCTCAAGCAATTATCTGATTTTTGTCCTCAAACCGAAGAATGGACTGCAGTCAAGAAGGTGGGAAATTCTTTTTATGTGTGGAGCATTCCCTACCAAAACGCCTTGAACAAAAAGAAAAAGCTTCAATATATATTTTTCCCGAAAAAAGGAAAACTGGTCGCCTTTAAGAGACTTAAACAAGGGGAAGCAGCCAAGAGACTCCTCAGGAATTGTCTTTTTTCCACGATGCATCCAGAGCTTGTGGGAAAGGTCATAGCAGGAGTCGCAGAATTAACGAGGGAGATTCCCTGTTATGAGCTTGAATTCCCGCTCAATGTCCGGATAGATAGAGAGATCGATAACCTCATAGAATCAGATAAAAAGCGACTAAACAGAAGGAGAAAAATTTTGCCGGAGGATTTTGACCTCTCCAGGCTTCATGAGCCGTTGATCCTGACCTGGAACTGCAATCTCCTTTGTCGCCACTGCCGTCCCTACTTGCCTCAAGACGAAACTCTTTCCTTTAGCGATGTAAAAAAGCATCTCGACAGACTCGCCAAGAACGGCACTCTTTTTCTTCATTTGACGGGCGGAGAGCCTTTGGCGCATCAAGACTTCTGGAAGGTCTCTTCCTACGCGCTGAAGAAAACATTTGCTCTTATCCTTCACACCAACGGCACTCTCATCACTCCCGAGATAGGAGAAAAATTAAAGAGTCTGAACTTCCTGCACGTTTTTGTCACAGTTTTGGGAGGCAATAAACAGACACATGACCATCTCACGGGTGTTGAAGGCTCCTTTGAGAGGACAATCTCAGGACTGAGAATTTTAAAAGAGAATGACCTGGATGTCATCCTGTCCACGACTCAACTCGAGGAAAACCAGCAAGAGATTCCGGAGATAAGAGAGCTGGCTGAAAAGCTGGGAGTGAAATTCAGGATCGTTCCGTTCCAGACACCGAACAAAAAAGAATACGAGGAATTCAACCAATGCTATCAGAAGAATTTTCAAGAAAGCTAGAAGAGAAGCACATTCCCTTCTTCTCTTCCATCGAGCTGACTTCCCGCTGCAACCTGCGCTGCAAATTCTGCTATCTCGAACATTCTCAACAAGATGAACTGTCCACTGAAGAAATAAAAGGCTATCTCGACCAGCTGGCTTCGCTCGGTTCGCTCTTCCTCTGCTTGACCGGAGGGGAACCACTCCTCCGCCAGGATTTCTGGGACATCGCTCAGCACGCCCATAGCCTGGGCTTTGCCCTAAACTTGAAGACAAACGGGACTCTGATTGATAAAAAAGCGGCTGATGATTTAGCCCGGCTCAACCTCTACCGGGTGGATATCAGCCTCCTGGGAGCGACTCCAGAAGTGCACGACGGGATAACTCAAGTCAAGGGCTCTTTGGAAAAAACAATGTCAGGAGTCAGGTTTCTCAGGGAAAGGGATATAAATGTCTTCCTGATGAGCACTATAGTCAAAGAGAACCTTTGTGAGCTGAAAAACATAAAGGAGCTGGTTGAAAAAATAGGGGCCCAGCTGGCCACCACTCCCCTCCTCTACCCCAGAAACGACTCAGGCCAGGAACCTTTAAAACACCGCCTCAACGACGAAGAATTGTCCGTGTATTACAGGCAAATCCTTTCCCCTGACTTGAGAATCCTGCCCTGCGCAGATATAAAAAAAGATTTCTTGATCTGTCAGGCAGGAAGGACCGATATCAGCATCAACAACCAGGGCAGAGTCTATCCTTGTCTCGCTTTTCCCTGGGAGGCGGGCGACTTGAGAAAAGAAAGCCTCAAAGACATTCTGAAAAACTCGGAAAGGCTTTCTTTTTTCCGTTCCCTCCGGGGGGATAAATTCAAGGCCTGCATCGGCTGCAGGGATAGTTTCTTATGCGCCCGCTGCTCCGGCCTGGCTTATCTGGAGAAGGGAGATATGCTCGGAATCTCTCCGGAAAACTGCCGGCAGACAAGAATCGTAAAGGAGGTAACCGATGAAAAAGAAAAAAACCTACAAAAAGCCTAAGATGAAGACTGAGAAATTGACCATGTTCTCTCAGACCTGCAGAGTCAATGTCCACTCCTGTCCTGGGGCCACGACTCTCGGGATCGCGAGTGTCTGCCGCAAAGTCTGAAGTCTAAAAATCTCAGGACTATCTAGCTCATCTTAGAGGAGGCCCTTGGCTTGATTCACTCGGGAGAAGACAGGTTAATCTCTCTTTCAACTCTTGCTTTAGAGGATGACGAGAAAAAGAGAGAACTCGAGAAGATTATTGCAGAAGAGATAGACTGGCAGGATTTTTCTGGCAGAGAAACATCGCTTCTTATCTACCATAATTTTAAGAAGCTATCTCTTGAGAGCTTCATACCTCCGCCTATTAAAGAATCCCTGGAAAGATACTTTCTCAGCAACACCGGTTACAACATCATCTCCCTGGAAAACCTGGCCCGAGTCCTTAAGATATTGAACGGGAACAAAATCCCGGTCATAGTCCTGAAAGGCGCGGCTCTCTGTGAAACCGTCTATCCCCATCTCGGCGCACGCTCTTTCTGCGACCTCGACATCATGGTCCAGCCCAAAGACCTGCAAATGGTGAAAAGAGAGCTGGAACGTCTCGATTACTCCTTTCCCCCAACCGCAGCCCAACACCATCTTGTCACATGTCCGAGCTCGAACCATTCCCTCCCGCTGGAAGTCCACTGGGACCTGGTGAATGAGACCAGCCCTTTTCAGAAGTATGCTTTTAAGCTGTCCATGGAGAGGTTTTGGGAAGAGGCCATTCCTCTGAAAATAAGAGGGACGGATGCTCTCAGCCTCTCGTTGGAGCACCAGCTGATCTATCTGGCTGTCCACATGCTCAAGGAAGGATATGCCAACCGGAAGTGGCTCGTAGACATCTATCTCCTCCTCAAATCATTCAAAGGAAAGATCAACTGGGATAAACTCATCGCAGACTGCCGAGAATTCCGGGTGAGCAGGCCTGTCTATTATGCTTTGACATTGGTTGACAGTCTGTTTCCTCTCACCGATATGAACGGAAGGTTGCTGAGCAGGAAAGTCCTCCAGGAGCTGAAGCCAACACGAATCAGCCCTGTCGAGAAAATAATCCTTAATCAGGTCCTGAGGAACAGGCGTCCCGTCTCCAATTTAAGGCGTCTTTTTCTTTATTCATTTTCCATCGAGAGGTTTGCAGACAGACTCAAGGCCTTTTTTGCCTTACTCAGATATTCCTTCCAACTGCCCTTCCTCAGGTTCAAAGAAAGAGACCATTAGTGTTCCGCTTTAATCTTTCCCTTACAATTCCCAAGCTCTTGTTCAGGTATAAAAATACTTCATTTTGTTGATTCCATCGCTGTTTAGACAAAAAGACAAAGATTGCCGGTGATGAGCTGAGTCAACTTGGAGGGGGAACTGACTTCCCCCTTCCAACGCTCGCTTCCGCTCGCTGCCTCCCCTTCTCGGGTGGGGCATGAACCCACTCCCTGCGACCAAGGGGACATACCCCCTTGGATCCCCCGACGATCGGCTCCCCGCGGCAAGCCGCGGGGCATATCATCCGATCGTCAAACCTTAACGGAGTCATCAATACTGGCTCAAACTGCCGTCTCTCTTCGCCCACTGGAGCGAGAACTCAAACAGCAGGAGAGCCAGAGGGAACAGGACCACAGCGAAGGCAAGAAGTGCGAGAACCTCGGTTTTCACCTCAGTCAAAGAATACCCGGCAAGAAACACTCCTCTCAAGGCTTTTAAAGCGTAAGTTATCGGAAGGAGATGGGAGATGGCCTGGAGAGGTCCGGGGAGTATGGTGATCGGATAATAGACTCCACCCAAGAGGTCGAACGAACTGGAGACGATCCAGTTGACCGGGTCCCCCCTCTTGAAAACCATAACAAAACAGGAAGAGATGATCCCCAGGCTGCTGAAACAAAGGATGGAGAGAAAGAGAATGACCAGTATCAGCAGAGGCTGGGAAAGGCTGAACCGGATTCCAAAAACAAGCCTTCCTATGATCAGATAAACAAGGATGTTGAACGATGAGTAGATGAAATTCCAGAGCGTGAGATAGATCACTATCGAAGATGCCCTGGTGGGCGTGATCAGCATGGCCTCCAGCGTCCCCAGCATCTGCTCCTGTCTGAGCGCGCTGGCCGAAGTCCCCAGACCCACACCCAGGAAGGTGGAGAAGGCAATCCCGATCAGCACGAACGGAAAATAATCCCCGCCATACTCCTGGAGGTGAGGGGCCGCCGCACTTCCAAAAAGCTTGGCAATAAAGAAAAAAGTCAGGGATGAAAAGAAAATCCCGATCAGGTTCATCAAAAAAGCGGATTTATAGCTGATTTCTGTTAAGAAATCTCTCCTGATAAAGGCGGCGGCTTTGGCTAATAACACTCCGGCATCCTTAAGTGAAATATCGAAAAATATCTTCTATCGAAGCCTGTGGATTTTTTATTTTCCTCTTCAATTCCGGAACAGTTCCTATGGCTTTGACACAACCTCTGTCCATCACGGCGATCCTGTCCGTAAAATCCTCAGCCTCCTTCAAAATATGAGTGGTGAAAAACACGGTTCTCCTCTCCTGGCCCACTATCCTTTCCCTGACGAATCGCCGCAGTTTAGCGGCACTGTGATAGTCGAGGCTCTTGGTCGGCTCATCCATGAACAGGATTTGGGCATCGCACAGAAGACTTCTGGCTACAGCCAGATGCTGCTTCATTCCTGTAGAGTACTTATCGAATCGCACATCGATGTATTCATGCATATCCAACAGCTCCACAAGGTACCCGATTTTTCTCTTGGTATCCCCGGTCTTCAGGTTGTAGAGGGAGCCGAAAAATCTTAAATTCTGCTTGCCTGTCAGCCTCCAGTAAAAACTTCTCTCCTCACCCGTCACCAGCCCGATCGACTTTCTTACCGCTTCTCCTTGTTTGACTATATCGAAGCCGCTCACGTAAGCTGTTCCCCTTGTGGGGACGATCAAAGTGCAGAGCATCTTGATCAAAGTGGTTTTACCAGCCCCGTTGGGACCAAGCAGTCCGAAAATCTCTCCCTTTTCGACGGTGATGTCCACGCTCTCCACCGCTTTAACCACAGGTTTTTTTCTGAACACACGGGGAAGAAGATCGATCAGGTTGGTCGAGGGAGTAAAGTGCTTGGTTAAATCTTTGGTCTCGATAGCGCAGGTATCAGTCATGAACAGGCTCTATAAAAAAAATGTTCTTTTCCTCCCAAAAGCTCCGGCAATTCACTCACAACAACTAAAGAGGTACTTTCATACACTTAAAAAAAATGCCTGACTGAAATCGATTTCTGAACTTCACTCATTCTGAAGGCTTTTTTGCCTGATGAAAGCTTACCTCAAAGGAAAATTCCAAGTCAACCTTGAAGAGGGAACCGCTTCTATCTCAATTTTATTAATAACCTGTATTGAAAGTAAACACCTCTACTTCCATGTTAGCTAATCATGAATGTACACTCTGTTATAGTGCCGGTTTCCCTCCATCCTTGCCAGGACCCTCCCACCCTCCGCTATGGGCTCCAGATGGAGGGGAACAGGCTCCGCACTTCTCAACTCATATTAACGCAATAATCCGTATGACATCCTCTATTGAGCGGACCTGAATGCCGCCCTCGAGCCCCCATAGCGGAGGGGGGACCCGTCGGCTTATCCGACGGGGGGAACCGACGGGACAGGTTCCCTCGGGGTCCGGGGGCTGAGGGCGGAATCCAGGCCGCACAGAGATTGTAAACTTATTTACTGCGTTTACATTAAATCAGATGTTTCCCTCATCACGGGAATAATGATGCATTCGTGTTGAAAACCTATGTTGAAATTATTTCTTTCCAATGATATATTTAATCCCAGGTTGATAATGGAAAAACGAAAGCATGCCCGGGCTAAGTACCTGCTGCCCGCAGAACTCATTGACTCAGAGGGTAAAAGTATATTCACCGGAAGAGCTAAGGTTAAAGATTTTTCCGATGAGGGATTAAAACTCAGCTTAAACTTTTCAAAATTGAAGCCAGGTTCTACGCTGGACTTAAAGATTTATCTTCCCGAAAAAAAAATAATCACTTTCTTATCCGCGGAAGTGAACTGGAATAGATACACAAACAATGCGCTTGAACTGGGGTTAAAGATAAAAGATATAGACAAGGATGTCAAAGAAGAGATCCTGACCTGGATTTTTCCGAGTTGGCTGAAAACAGAATTGGCGCCGAAGAAAAAAAAAGCTAAGAAAACAAAAACGAAGAAAAAGAAATAGAGTCCCCAGAGACTATTGGACTATTCCACCTTTTCTTTAAAAGCCTGAAGCTCTCTTTCAAGGGCGGTTATCTTGGTCCCAAGCATCTCCTTCTCTTTTTGCTTAATTTTCAAAAGGACCCTGATGAGCATGACCGCTGCGCACAGCAAAAGGAGAATGCTCATGATAGACGCATTCAAGAAGGGGATCCTTATATCTTTCAAAAATGTAAGGACACCGATATCTGAAAGATAAGACAAGATGGTTAAAACCGCCAGGATGACAACCCACAAAATCATTTGAAGACCTCCCTCCGGGGATGTGAGACTTTCCTTCTGAGTTAGACTGTTTTTCCCCTCTTTATCCGTTTTTCATTACCATCATTTTAAGCATTAACACACAGAAATGCCAATGTCAACATGATGGATTCACACAGTTTTAATCTGGTTCCAGGTCTTAATATGATTCAACATAATATTTCCATGGACATTAGTAAGGAAATCAGGAAAGCTTATAAATTCACGGCAAATCAAATGGAAAGAAAGAGCCCAGCGCAGGAGAGAGGATATCTTTCTAATCCCGAATTCAGTCAAGGGAAAATAAAAAAATCAGGAGTGCCAAGGACCGGATTCGAACCGGCACGCAGGAGAATCTGCGAGGGATTTAAACCTTTGGCTTATCTCTCCTGGTTGCCAGAAAATAAAGAGGCCAGACTTTACTGGTAAGTAGGAATCTTTTGCTGATGATGTCAGTTCTCACTCGGCTCTGAGGGCCTCGATGGGCTCTAACGCAGAGGCTTTCGAAGCGGGGAATATCCCAAAGACCAACCCAACCACCGTTGATAGCATCAATCCGACACCGATTGCGTCCCACGATTCGATCACCGTCCAGCCCCCGAGCGCAGAAGCAAGGAAAGTAGAAAACACTCCGAGGGCAGCACCGAAAAGTCCGCCAAGACCTGCAATAATCAGAGACTCCAGCAGGAATTGGGTGCGAATATCACGACGCCGTGCGCCTACGGCCCGACGCAACCCAATTTCCTTTCTCCTCTCCCGACAGGCTGTCAGCATGACTGCGAGAATCCCGATACCTCCGACAAGAAGCGATAGTGCGGCAACACTTCCTACGAGGAGAGTCAAGGTCCGGGCGGACTCTCTCTCCGTTTGGATCAGGGTGGCCTGGTTCTGGATAGTAAAGTCGTCAGGCTTATCCCGCAATCTG
>Ga0224501_10000530_pt1 | contig 30439 bp, 13 predicted proteins | sample SF_Oct11_sed_USG_4_FD_169105 | JGI IMG/M metagenome (GOLD analysis project Ga0224501, IMG submission 169105) | Sediment microbial communities from San Francisco Bay, California, United States - SF_Oct11_sed_USGS_8_1 | ecosystem: Environmental > Aquatic > Marine > Sediment | place: USA... | reverse complement strand
GCATTCGAGAGAAGGGATGGCGCAGTGGAGAGAAGGGATGGCGCAGTGGAGAGAAGGGATGGCGCAGTGGGTATCGCATTCGAGAGAAGGGATGGCGCAGTGGGTATCGCATTCGGTTTTGGATCAGGGCATGGATTCAATTCCAAGATTGTCCTATTAGTGATACCATCCTGTATAACAAGATGATCTCTAAGACCAGCCTACCATGTTCTTAACATCCCTATCCTTCTCGTCCGATGGCAGACATCTTGAAGCATGTCCATAGCAGGAACAGCTGCCTCTGACAACCATATCATACACGGAATAGTAATATTTTTCGTTAATCTCCTTTCGCTGATCAAGGAGGTCATCACCTGGTGAAAGATGTGAGAATGAGCACAGGAAATAGGGAAGGCAAAGGAAAAACAACAGAAAACTAAACAAACTGCACACTGAATACAGAGGGCATCATTTATTATGAGTAAAATGCAATCACAGAGTAATTGTGGGGCATTAACCTCCTTAACCTTATGGGAATGACCATTTATTACTGTCTCCCGTAGGAAACTAAAAACCAACATGGATTCCACTGAGCAAAAAGCTTTTCACATTCTTTTACTTCTGTGTTCTAACAAGATGTCCTGTGTGAAGTGGACGAATGTCTCAAATCATAGTAAAATACTACCAGACCGGTCGAACCAGAACAACCCATCACTGCTAACAGTACCAATTCAGCCTTTCGTACACTAGTCAAGACACACGAAGACTATCATTTTAGAGAGACTTGCCTTTAAATCAAGAAACACTTGGCTACTCGAGCAGACACTCTCACACAGCAGAAGCATATATTTATTAGTGCACCAGATGACCCAGACTCACCCGCACCTGGACTCTAGACCAAGCGCTGATAGAGCAACAGACTGTTGTCCCAACACCCACTAACATACCCAGCGTGTGCAGCTCTTTGAAGATCACCCTCAGATTGGTCAGTTTTAGTAGGTCCTGTACTTCAGGGCTGTAGGGATCATCAATCCTGATTTGTGGTGGAAGAACTTTGAAGACAACCTGCGTAACAAAATACAAAAGAACGTTGTAACTTTCACTTGGATTTCACCTCTCGTATATATTTCGCAGATAGGTAGCAGTCATGGAGATGAGCTGGTGTTCCCCTACCTCTCCACGGCTTGCTGGTAAGGTATTAGAGTATTTCTCCTCACAGATCACCGGGTCACGGAGGCTTGTGATAGTTCCCATGGGGATATCGGGGAAGCTCTTCTTACACTCCTCGGCAAAGTATCGATAAGGCATCCAAGTCTTACCAAAGTCTAGCGATCTCTCAATGAACATGGCCTTTGGTCTAAAGGTTTTGAAGGTGATGACTAAATGGGTGAAATGAAACTCGGCGTCGAGATCTAACTGAATGAAAACTTCCTCACGGCCATTTTCAGCCTGCCACCATCGTCGCAGACGATCTCGTGAGAAGGTAGTTACTATATTGGAAATGTTATGACTGTTTCGGTTACTTTCGGACCACGGATACCGCGAGTCGCATGTGAAGCACTTCTTGACGTCAGAGACATCACCAACGACGCAATAGCGCTCGGGATAATTGAGGCCGCATGTCGACGACGCCTGCAGTTTATCCTCTCTGCCGACCAACAAGTTTCCTGTGGCCGGGTAACAACTGCGACCTAGACACAAAGGCTGGTCGGTCTCCTGAGTTAGCACCAGTGCTGCAAATAGGCATCAGTAAGTTTAAGTAAACCACGAGCTGCTTCCATTACTATGAGAGGGCAGGTAAGCCATTACTCATCACCAATTTCAAGGGATGGATTAGGTTTAAAGGGTGAGTTTATTGTGAAAGTCATCATAACTTATTTTTACCCATACTATAGTGTCAACATGCCCACTATTTACATAAGCATATTTTTGAACATGTCCATAAAATTTATCCGTCATAAAAATGAACAGGATAATAGGCAAGACATTGCGGCCATTTCGAGGCCATCCTAATTTACAAATGGAAGGATAACCGGAGCTTCAAGTAGGAAACTAGAAAAGAGATTCCATACAGAATCAACCATTCAGCCAGGGGAAACCAAACAGATCAACCTTAAAGTTCAAAACACTGAGTTAAGTTTCTTCTTTAAACACTGGCAGTATAGAAGCTGTTTATAAGAGGTAAACCTAGATCTGACTCACTTGGGCTCCCCAATAAATCTGATTGGCCGGCACCACATTTAGTGCAGGTGGACCCCACGCGCATGTCATAAAGATATCCTAGTAGCCTAGTATCGCCATTGAAGCAAAGTCGCTGTACAGGTACCGGCAGCGAAGGTGTGGTCGGCATTCCTTGGACCTGACGGCAGTAGATTCCACAACTGTCCGTCAGGCCCCGCTGGATGGCTGGTCCATTCACCACAAACCTCTTACCCAAACCAAAGATAACATAGCATGACACTTGGGAAGAAGGTAGGCGACCCAAAGGGGGATGCCAGCATGGATATCTCATCACTGAGGAATGTCTTCATGCCAAGGTGTGGGAAGCTGAGGGTAACTTCATCAAAAACCGCTCATCCCGGCTGAGGCACTGTGATGACCCAAGCACTATACTACAACTGCAGTCAGGAAATTCCTCATGACAAACTGCGAAAAGTTCCAGTACAAAAATACTTGGAATTACGAAGAAGAAATAACTAGGCTAGTGAGTGATTGTGTGATGAGATGACTAGTTATCCTGGGTAATCCGAGAAGGACGGGTAGTGGCGCTGTGGTTTATCATATGCTGGAATACTCACAGCTGCGGCCTCGATGCGACTCACGGTTTCATAAAATCGTGTCAACGAACATCCAATATTGGGGCAAGCTATGCAAACACGCAGACACTCCACCTCTACTGTGGGTTAACCCCTCGCAAAGAGTCCCAATGAGTCCCTCATCTATGGAAGGTGAGAGAGCAAATTGAGCCGACTGCAATCGCTGAGCGCCACCTGGGAATTCATTTTAATGGACTGTGGGATTGTCGAGAGCTGACCTGGATTCAAACACTTTTACCAGCATTCCTAATGCATCGTAAGGTCTCATCAAATGGCAGACTACCTGTTATTACGTGGCCTGTTCAGCTCACTGATAACCTTGCCAACATGCGGGCGAACCTTCTTAAGAGGTGTCCCAGGGTTGTGATTTAATGCTGGGAGCTTCCGTTCAGCCTCTTTCATTCATAATGTATGTAATAGCAGCCCGGCGTAATCACCGGACCGACACTTACTCAGCCTTCACAGTTCGGTCACGAGCGGAACATTTTAGGATTTATTTTATGGATAGCGAGGAATATGAGACACCGGCGGCCGGGCGCAGTCAGTGGCGTGGTCACAGGTATGGAAGGATCGGATGCCAGGTAGTCCCAGCTCGGTGAGAACAGCCCATAGTAGATTGAATCAACAGGATTGCTAACCACAATGGCTGTAATGTGGCTGGCTTTATGGGTTAGTTTAGGTACTGTAAGCAAATTACTGCTCTCACAAAATAAGCACTAGTTAGAGGTGAATGGAGGAAGGTGAGCTAATAGTAGCGGCAAGGTACACTGACTGCAGTCACTCAGAAAGTATGAAGTCCATGGAAGCGGGTCATTCTCACTAAAGGAATGCTGCTATTGTATACATCGAGACACTAGCAGAGTTATATGCGAGATTTCCTCTGCATGACTTAGTCAAAGGAATCTTTGTCTAACCGAAATTATCACGGCAGTGGGACTGCCTGTCAGTAATTAATCAGGTGCTGCCAATTTCACTCCACAACAGCCCACTTGATAAAAATAGAGAAAGCCTGTCTGTAGAAAATCTAATCAAACAATAAACAGATATATTGTTTAGGTACTCGCCAAGAGATTGAGATGACCATTCCACCCAAAGATTGTGTACGGGACTTTATGGTGTTAACTTTATAAACACTCGGACACGATATTGGAGCTCGCCGATTGCTTTGGGCCCATGATAGCGGTAAAAATGGCACGAATACAATAACCAAACTTTACACCCAGATAATTAAAATATCATGTACAAGTGGCCACTCTCACGATGGCTTACAAGGAACTCAAACAAAGCTTATGAGTACTCTAAATACCGAGCTTTGCACCATGAATGAGCTCAATTCTAAAGGCAGATTCTAGGAGCACACAAAAGCCATGCTATTACACATGCCCTGGAGAAAGGATTCATACCCTAGCTGACTTGCAAATATCTCCCGACCTCAAAGATAAAGCTCAATGAATTTCCTCGGTGAGGAAACCAGTGCTAAATTATGAGCACTTGACCAGACTAAGATATCAAAAGTTTACAAACAGATATGAAGAGAGGTACACGCCGTTCTTAATCTGGGTCAAACGTCGCCGACACGAAAACTACCAGCCACAGATTAGAGACAGAATCAGTATTTAAACTTACCTGGTAATGTGACATAGACCATGCTGACAGCATAAAATAATAATCCGTTGAAACTTGGCCGGTGCATAGCTGACCGTCGTGGTATTCTTCTAGTACTATGGTGTGCTACTAGTCTAATCCAGTCAGTGGTGATCACAACCCTGAAAAGTAGGGTCAAATGAAGGGACTAATTACATAAACAAATTATCTATTATGCAATCTTTTCTACCCAGTATTTAGACATAATCCAGAGTTAGAGGGTGTGAAAGTGTCAGAAATGTTTCCAACACTACTTGCTAATACCATGCCCAGTGGCATAGTGCAATAACTGGTAGCATATTTACTGGCGCTGCTGATTCAACCTGATGGCAACCTACAGAAGACTAGAGCCAGACAGCTTTGTCAGAGCAGACACAATAGCATCATGGCGCTGCATACAGCGTATATCAGTCCATAAGTTGGCATCAAAAATACATAATTCGAAAACATTTGACAAGTTTTTTTAAATATCAGTCAGCCGGTAATGAATTTTAAACTTACCTAACATTGGTGTCCTCCGGCAGTTAGTCTGATAAGTATGAGACAGTGCCTAGAATGAGAGCGTCTTGGATGGCTGTGATCACAAGTTTCAGAGTCCTGCTCTTGTTCTTGCCACTCAATGCTCTGACGCTTCAAGAGGATGCACAATGAACCCTCTATTACGTGAGTAAAGAATGCCCCCACTATCCCAGTGCAGCCACTTGAGGTCACGTTCAGTCTCTAGCTGAATGAAACAATGCACTGTTTGATCGAACAATCTGGTGGTCCATCATTAGCAAACTATTATTGAAAAGACAACTCCAAACACAGTCTCGCGACATTATTCTAATGGTTTCATCCGCCCTGGTTCCATAGCGTGTTCGTAAGTTCCATCAAAATCATCAGAATTAGTTGAGTCACTACGTTTAGTTGCAATTGTATGCCCAAATACTCACAGTGTTTCTTCAGAGTTGCGCTATACCTCGCTTTATTCACACGCCGTTCGATGCTTTCTAGCCATGTACAAGCATGGCCATTATTGAAGAGCGTGACCTTGTTTATTGGACGACCAATCAACTTGTGAGTTGAAAGGTCAGGACCTGTAACGACTATAGCCTTCTGGTGATAAAGAAGACAACTCCTTCATTTTGTTTGGGGGCCTATGTCTCCGGTAGGGTTAATGAGTTTCAATCATCAATCAGTCAGGTTACAGAACCATATTTTGATGTATGTTTCTTCATTTTAAACTTTCAACTAATGACAAAAATGAAACATTTCAAAACATTATCAGAGTACAAGTGAGTGAAAATTTGGTTTCGCTGAAAAAGTCGGTATATAAGAAAAAGAATGAAATTCAGTGTGCCAGTATGCGCCTGTAAAAGCAAATATAACCTCAGTACCTATGGTGACATAACAGTGGTTCTATTGACTGCACGTTAGCGCCTTTTGCCAGTATGGTCATGCGCAATAAGCAAAAAGACATGAGAGGGACCAGACATGATCAAAGGACAAATACCACGCCCAGTGAGACATTCAATGTTAGGAAAATTATAGGCATCACATCATAATAAACAGCTGTGTGAGTTTTTATACCAGATAAAATGTGCCTGACAACAGTCAGTTGGACTCAATATTAGATCAAAAACAAATTCAGTTACTTCAAATGACAAGGTGCATGCCCATAGTTATATGTCTCAAACCTCTACGGTGTGGAATCTGTGATTTAGGTTGATGGTCCATTGAGGGTATTACAGCCAAAGAGTTACCATAGACCTTGAGGATAACTCTAGGATTACGGCCGGGTCCTATTTATCTCTGTGATCATGTTATAGTCATAAAACTATTGGCCTCGGTACTATAAGGGCCCTCTAAAGAGAAGTGCAGATGTCACCAACCAGTAGACCAGATAAAAATTAATCTTGTTTTGTTCTCGTACGACATACTGTATATCACCGTTCTAATGACAGCTGCAAGGTTAGATACTTGCCTTTTCAACAGTTATAGCTTGGCATGGAGCAACACAAATGGGGTTAGTGGCTCAACCAGACTTGTTTTTCGTTCTGAACTAAGACTAATGTGAGGAGATCATACTCACAATGGTCGCCCATCATGACTTGGATTTGAATTAACCCAAACTGTTAAAGCGGGTGTGACCCCAGCGCTCTACCACTGAGCTATCCCGCTATTTTGAGACTGCTAAACTAGTTGATTTTACATAAATAGACAGAGCCATGTTTGCAAAATGTTCCATTAGAAATGCGTATATTAAATGATTCTATTTTGAAAAGGTATAATTGGGCTTATTCTTTGTCAATATAGCACGATGGATGTTCAGTGAACAAGCAAAATGTGTCGGTGAACAATATACGTAAGATGGTACTGATGGGAGATCGAGCCATTTTCTCGCAGAGTGTGATCAGCTAGGGAAAAATGTCTTGAAAGCTTCACCCATGACCAGGAATTAAACCATTCATTCTCCCACTGAGCTATCAATCGTCTATCATGACTAGTTTACGCAATTTTAAAACTCTGCTTCACGTGCGCTTACGTTTGACAGCATTTTTTGCTTTTGTGTTACCCTGGATTTTATCTGGACTGCCTATTGGACTGGGTTTTTGACATCTGATTTTGTTTGGCTAAATAGAATCTCCAATTTCCATGGACTTCCATGTCAAAAATATCATGTAGTATAAAACTTGTTTAAATCGAGCTGCTAATTCAGTATTATAACCCGAACTAGGGCTATATGTTGGATATTGATAGGGGGTGCACAAAGACAAAATCCGTGCTGAGTGGTTAGAGCGCTCACCACTGGTGCTGAAAACCCCGGGCTCGAAATACAGCTGCATGTTGCACGGGGTTTTTTCAAAACCCCGTCTGTTCACCCAGCATTTAATGGGTACCTAAATCTCTTCAGAGCTGGGGACGGTGAAGGCGGTGAGGAAGAAGCTTGGCACCCCACCTCAGCAACACCGTTGCCAGTACAAGTTGTTCTCTAGCAGTCACTTGTATTTCAAGGGATTTTCTCCTGGCTGATCACACTCCACTGAAAATCATGTTCCTACGCATCATGACTGGTTTTAAATAAATTATAAAATAAACTTCCGCACAGGGTTGTTATGGGATATGGAAAAACCTTTACCTTTACCTAGACACAATAATAATATAATCCGAAGTTAAATTCGTACATCATTCCTACAGCGTCACGCTCCACAGCAGAAGTGAATCATCACTTCAAGCGGTTGCCACTTGTTTCAACTTCATCTGACAGAGTTTCTATATAAATCAGTGTGTTGGTTTTTATGACTCACAGGTCCTACATGTATTTATATTTTGCTTCTGTTTATACTTCAGGATAGCTCGATTGATAAATAGCTTGAATCTGCATGTGTAGCTTATTTTTTCTGTAATGACCTCTTCATGGTTCTAGGGAAGTTGCTGGGTTGAATACATGTTTTTTTTCACCAAACACGGCTTAGCATGGATCGAGCACTATGTTTTTGTTTTGAGAGTTAGAATGCGAAGAGCTCATACTACCTGGACTTCGAACCAAAATTCTCACGATTATGATCCCAGCGTTTTACCACTGGGCTAGCCCCATAGGCATTTAATTGATTGTGTACTGCTGAGGTGACAGAATAACTGGCATAGAACCACTCTCTGCACAATATTTATTGAAATATCATTTCCTAACGGAAGTTATGTCATACAAGCTGTCTAGGATTATCAAATAGCACAGTTTTCTAGAGGATATAGCTTACCGGTGGGGATTAAGGGCTATATACAGGATGGGTGCATTCGCATGCTCCATTTTTTCGCGACCGAAATCCATCTCGGGTCGCGAAATCTAAATAAACTGTTCAAGAGCGTGAACGAAAAGTGTGATTTTTAAAAAGCTTTTTTCACTTTCGTTCGCGCGAAAGCATGCAACAGAATTCCACAACCGAAAGTATGCGTCAAGAGAGTCAATTACTGTGTTGGGATAACGAATCGTGAATGATTGTTCGGCTCTAACCGATGAGTTAAAGCTGAGAGAGGCCAACTCTGATTGAAATGAATCCTGAACTCAACTGTGCTTCCTCACCGCGAACGTGTGTTCGCGACCAAAATTTTTTCAAAAATTTTGGTCGGGAGCACGCGAATGCACTTAATGATACCATAGGTCTATCATGGGATGAGGTGCGGCTAACAGAGACAACTAGGTAATTCCACACACTACTAATATCTATTATATTACAGGATCTGAAATGCATTGAAAAAATATATATATGGATTTTTTGGATTCCCAAAAACAATTGAAATCATAAATCCGTTCAGCACGAACCAGTCTCCTAAATAATACTGTCTGTTGAGGCTGGGAAACTACCACATTTGGAAGATCACACGTCTTTATGCACCAATTTAAGAGAGGAAGACGCATGCGCGGAATGATTTCGATCAGCATTCTCCGTATAGTACTGGGTTCAATTGACCATACTACACATGATTGTCCTCGCATATGATTGGACAACTTTCACATATACAAAATTCTTGGTGAATGATTGGACGCCTACATAGTCATCTCATTCAATCGCGATCCTTGTTGCTGTTTTCATTTGACTGTATGTTGTTGATGAAATCAGTTTTGAGTAGACGATAAAACAGCACGATATTCATTAGTGTGATGATGGCCAGGCCAATACTGCCAATAGAATAAAGTCCTAGAGGTATTGAGTCTTTGTTCAGAAAGAGCCATCTAGTCATCCAGGCGAATGTCATTATACGGAATGTTATATAAGAGCCTGCAACACAAGATGATTAAAATTACTAGTGCTCCTCGTAGCAGCATGAAGAGTTGCCTTCTCATCACAAAGGGCCTATTACTAAGCGCGGTAGGGGTTTTGAGCTTGTTCTAGGGTTAGACAGAATAACTAAGGAAATATAGATTGTATAATGTGTAAATGTGAATGAGGTGTTCTATTTAAAGGCAGGTCCAAATCTATGCTCTTCCCCCAAACATTGAATGGTAATATTTTTGGAAGATTAAAAGTTGCATGTTCGTCATCATCGCCATCGTCATCATCATCATTCCACTACTGGACGAAGGCCGTCCTCATGCTTAACCACAAATCTCTGTCCTCTGCCACTTCTGCCCAATTGTAACCAATATGTTTCACTAGGTCTGTTGTGCAGCGTGTTTTTGGTCTGCCCCTTTTTCTTTTACCTATGGGGTTTCATTTATTATGTCCAGTGCTCAGTTGTCATCGGCTCTTGCTGTAGACCTACCCATTGCCATTTTGATGTTTTAACATTTGTAGAGCATCTGGCAAATTTGTTTTTTGTTTATTGTGATGTTGTTTACTTTGTCTTTCCATGTTATTCCTAGCATCTTCGTTCCATGCGGAGTTGAGTGGATCTGATCCGTTGTTTTTGTGGTAGCCCATGTTTTGGCAGCATATAGTAATGAGGGGATCAACTTCACACAATAGGAAACAATTATTCAGCAGCTGAATTCCACGCTGTGAATTTTCGAACACTGAGCGGCTTCCATTATCTGAGTAGTGTATAATAATGCTAGCAATCACCACTGAAAAGTTTTCTTCTGAGCAACCTTATTCAGTTCTAATAGTAGTCATTGATATATTGGCATTATAAGCATCAAACAACAACCCAATTTAACTACCATGTTGCCACTGATAAAGCACTGCTCTTATCTTATGCATACTTGTCTTGCTGAACCATGCCTGTCCCGGCATGTCACTAGTTATGCAAGAACTTTTTGTTGTCGGTCATGCTATATTTACTAGTTTAGATGTACATCTGATCTGATGAACTTTGCACTTTGGACCCTCTATAGCAGAGGTAACTGGTAAATAGTCTGTTTTCAGTGAGTTGGACATCTTTCTTTTTATTGAGTTTACACTATAGAGTTATCCTCTCTAACTCTATGGTTTACATTAATTATCCAGGTATCTTTGTTGAATTTCGGTTTGAACATGACCATGATGCAGATTTTGGAGTAAATACCATAGCATTTCTGGTCTCAGGTCAGCTTCCATTTATAGTTCAGTAAGATCTAATTGCGCATGCCTGTCAGTTGATAAGAAAGTAGTGGGCAATCAAAGTACTAGTCACTTGGAGTAGTTCCGTGAAGGGAATGTCCTATTTTGCTAAAATGAGACATTCCGCTGGCTACCAATGTTAGCATTTGTCAGACCTAGGGTCAATTTGATCATGGGATTGTCAGGCCTAGGATTATCCAATTGACACAAAATGGCACTATTCATGTTAGCGCGGCGAAGACTTTGAATTTGCACAGACTAATCCCATGAAATATACATTCAGTCATGCTGTGTTTGGTGGCAGACTTGCGCTGCGATATCTTACCTATGTTGAGCAGACTGTTGAGTCGATACGGTGGTGAAGATTTACTCCATCTGCATATCAGCATCAGCTGTCTGATATGTAAGAATATACTATTGAGCTCAGCGATGAGGGCCACCACGGCGTAGCCCACATACTGACCCGATACCAACGCGACTCCAAAACAGAGGAATATCTACAAAATAAAAAAGTTTCTTTGGTATGACGTCTTCACTGTTGTGGTGAAGCTGTCAAGTTAGATGCTTATTTTTTAACCAGTTGGAGTGGTTAAGCCACGGTTGACGCACTTTCAGAGTTGCGTTCCCCATTCCTAAATTGGGGCAACTCTGCATTCATTGCAGCGATAGCGAGAGGTCTTTCTTTAAAAAAAAAACGAATATCGGTACGGCCCGAATGGGCAAAATAGAAAGAAAATGGTATCTTATAACTAAAACTTAGTAACACAATGATATTTACTCCCTCATAACATAGAATGGAACTCGAAATTGAACATGATATCCGAGAAAACTGAAGTTATAAGAAGTGCTTTGCTGGGTTTTCCCTTGCATTCGTCGCATTCAGGCCTCTATCATTGTGCATTAATAGGTGCATTCGCGTGCTCGGGTTTTTCACGACCGAAATGGATCTGCTAAATTGCGCAAGAGCGCGACTGAAGCACGCGAACAGAATTCCGCGACCGAAAGTAGGCGGTAGCCTAGTAGTTAGGCAGATGTCAAGGTTACCACAAAGAGGCTTGATTACTACGTTGAGATAACGAACCGTGAACGATCGTACGGCTCTAACCGATGAGTTAAAGTTGAGAGAGGACAACTCTGATCCGATCAAAGTCCATCCTGAACTCAACAGCGGTACCTCACCGCGACCGAGTGTTCGCGACCGAAATCTTTTCCAAAACTTCGGTCGCGAGCACGCGAATGCACCTAATGGCACTAACGCTCACTGACAGAGGTGAAAGACTGCACTCTGAAAGCCGATTTCTATTTTTTTGTTGGACATTTTTTTATTCAGACTTATGTAACTACAAGGGAGCTTTCCAAACAGCGCTAAAGCTGAGGAAGCAAGGCAAACACCAACAGCTCTGTGTTAATTTTCCCTATCTCGAGACCAATTTTGCGGCGTCGGATTGAAAAGTGCGTCTTCAAGGGCTCTAAGTATGCGCGTTGGATAGGGGGTCTATCTAAGCTTCCATTTCAGCTGGGTATTGGACCCATTTGTTCATGGTAGGCTTCAGAATCTGCAAAGAAGTGAAGACACATTCGGGTATGTCTTAACCTCTTTAGGGCTTAGCATGATGTACCAAAAGTCCTAAGGGGGTCTGCATCTATACTTCACCTTATAAGAGCCATGGTTGCAAGCCCAGACAGTGCCCTACTACTGGGCTATCCTGCTATCCCAATACTGTCCCAAGCAATCTTATGGACCTTAATGTAAAAAAGACTGCTGGTCCTATTTATGCTATCCATGTAAAATAAAAGTATCAAATCAAATCTAATAGGGTTTTAAATTCAGCCCAGAAATTGTATAAAAAAGGTAGGGTTATGGCCTTCGGTTTCGGACCGCAGTGTTAAATAAGGGAGGCCTCTTCAGAGAGTTGCATTCTCTATGGACACACTGTGCGTGAGCAGAATTCTCCTAATGGCCCACCCTGGAAACTCTGAATCAAAATAGACCCAGTAGCCCAATTACTGCACCCCTTGTGGTGACAGCTGTTCTGTAGTGGAAACACAAAACTATCTTTAGGCCCATGGAAAGGGTTGTACAACTTTTTCAGATCTGTTTTCTCAAAACAGCTGCAAGGTATAACTGTGGAAAATTGAGTGAGATACAAAATTTCTAACTGGAAAAGTGTCTCGCAAATCCTCCACGGGGCCACAGATTGGTCCGCTTGATCAATGAGTTGTGCACGTTGAGACCCATATTACATGCATAAAAAAAAGGTTATTAACTAGTCTTATGAAACGTTGCTCTTTCTTCCGTATCCCGACCAGTGTCACAGATGTGCAGAAATCTGCCTAGTGAGTCTTTGATTCAGCATTTCCCAGGGTGCGTCAATGGGCACCCTCCTACCCCATAGAGAAAGTAACTCTCCGACTGGGCTTCTTTTATTTAACCTCAGGAGCAGAAATTGAGAACTTTAATTGCTGTTCAAAAACAGCTCAGCCTTAATAGGGGTCATAGAATGATAAAATCTACGGAAGCACGATGTACTGATAAGATTCCACCAGTAACCTAGCACACAGTAGTGATTAATGGCAACCAATTGCGCGTGCTTATTGTTGCATCCCACAGGATTAAAGTAAATTCTTCTCCGTTATTTCGCTTGCACTAATTACTGCCAAGACGCTTCTGCTATTAAACGTAAGGTTTAATACGAATCTTACATTATAATTACTAGAAAGTAACTAGGAAACGCATGGCAGTTCGAATCAGTGACAGTACTGAGTTATGTTGAACTGGGCCTCTAATAAATAGCGGACTGACGGCAGAAAAGGCACCCAGTCGGAAAAAGAGATGTTCACCTCATAATGATCAAGTTCCAAGAGTGAGCTGGTCCAGAGAAACAGGGAATGGTTAGTAAATTTCAGGATCATCTACATACCACGGCATGATGCCCCAGTAGCTCAAAGGATTCTCGTTTCCTATAGTACACCAGCATATCCAAAGAATCATAGAGAAAATAACCTGAGAAACATGAACATGTCATTAACATTCCGATCACGGATATTCATGATAATGCATGGGGTTGCCAAGCGCTTGGGGGTAAGATACTACGAAGATACACCAATCACAACTCGTTCCAAGTGACTAAGCATACTATGCATTTGTTGTTTGGGTGGTTCTACAGTCCGAAAACACTGACTGCTTCGCAAATATTGAAGCTGGCCGAATGCTGGAGGTAGAGCTTGTATGCACAATGATTGCATTATTCAACAGCACCTAAATTTGATAAGCTAATTCGCTTACCTATGGAAAAACAGACCAGCGTGTAGGCGGATGTGTCATAGCTATTAATCACGTCCTCTGCCATTGTAGGGTTAGAAACCAAGCTAAAATACATCAAAGCTATTTGTGTCCATCCGCCCGAAATATTGTTTATAAAAACACAAATACATTTCTATAGAGAAGGCGTGGTATTTCACCACATGGCTATAGAAAGTCGTTGCAGCGTGGTGTTAACAATAGATAATAATAGGAAATCTAGTGAGAGTAAGAGTTCAACCTACCAATATAGTGCCCATAGGCCACTGATCGCCGCGTGGATAAGAGAGAGGAAAATGTTTTTGAATTTCCACACCGATTTGCTGCTTTGCGGTACATGTTGCGAGACCAGAAGACTTGTTCCATAGAACCAGGCAGCTGATATCAACACAGCTGATGTTCCATACATAGGGGTGCTGTACATATCCAGTTTCCCCGTCATATCTGTGAATTTATAGGTGGATACGCCTGTAAAACAAAGAAAACGAATGAGCAAATAAGTCAGTACATAGAGCGTTTCATCATTTTGTGCCGGATTTAATACCTAACCCAGCACAAGCAGACAGAGCTTTAGGAGAGGGAGAGCGAACCTAGGTTCCTAGTGGTACCCATGCCTGCACTCAAATCTGATAATGATATAGATATATGTACCACTGCTATTGGAAGTGGGAACCAAGAATAAATCACCCAGCAAATTAGTGACTAACTTACCATAAATGATAAAAGAAAGCGGAGCCCAAGAAAATCATGAGATGAGTGTAAGTGTAACTCACTGTAATTACTAATTTAGAAATTAGCTAACCATGTGTAAAGAAAAAGTGTAAGCAGACCTTACCTATCACTGAGTCGCGCAGAGAAATAGCACAGTATCACTCATTCACACCCTTTTTACTGTAGTCTTGTACTGGTATTGACAGGTAACAGGTAACACTGATAGACGGTCATGTTATACGCTCAACACGAGATGATGAGATCAGATCGCGCACTGATTTTAGTACATGGACTGTAAACTAGGTTGCTATTCACGCTTACATAACCATGTGTCAACCTTGTCTATAGACAGTTACTACAAACAACAGTCCGATACACTATGAAACAATTACTGTCGCTTATCTACGAACTAGTGCTGTAGCATGCTATTCCGTTCGTGATAGCGAGCCAATGAGAGGCCGTTTCATTCGTACGATTTCAATTCCAGCCAATAAGAACACAGCATATACCAGGACCTAGTTTATAACTCGTTCTTGTTTACAATTACGTTCGGGTGGGACCCGAGTATCAGGCGGGGTCATTGGCCGACATGTATGATGGTTATTTATACCACGATGTATACAGTGATTTATAGGCTTTTAGTTGATTGGCAGCCCTGACACACCTGCTCAGGTGGGTGTTGCTGTTATGTAGACATGAAAATTTGCCATAGTTGTGAGAAAAAAGAGAGAAAAAGGACTCATTTTGTCAATGCAGCTCAACCGATCCCAAAGGAATTATTTGCCCTAAAATCAAAGGTTCCTCATTAGATTTTGAACGGGACTGTCTGCTGAATTCTGTTTCTGACACATGCTTTCGTTTAAAATCATTGGAATCTCTAATCTCCATGTAAAAATACCTATCCTATGGTCTTATAAAATAAAATCATTTCCCCTGCACCTGAGTTGAGCCTCTATTAAGATGAAACCTCGAGACAGCACATTGTTTTATCAGCTCAACTTCTAGTGACATCAGCGATTTACGCTGCCATAGAGGGAGAGGCATACCATCTATTCAGCCAGTCCAGAGAGGTGAGTCCGCTGGACTTTGCTCATATAGGAGAAAACCTCGCTAGTCATGTTAAGAGACATTCGTTGGTCAATGACTGTGGAGTCCATGAATGCTCTCAGTTTTTTTTGACAACACACCAATACTACTTTCCACCACTTGCAGTAAATCAAAAATGGTGAATGTTTTGCCCTAAATCACTCCTACTTCGCTTACGTCCTCATACCTGTGCTAGGCGGCTTTGTCATAAGGGGTGTGGGTTGAACTCCACCAGGCACAATGAATCGATGAGCAATTTGTCACATTTCGCTCTTCGTTTCTTGGTTTCATAACCAGACAACAAAAAAGGGTAAAAGACAGCTTCAATTGCATTAGAATGAATGTAGATTTGCCTGGCAGACGGAAAAGTCTTGCACAGGCAGTGCAATCACCCCTGGGTTTTCTGTGATGCCCCATATGTTTATGATGACAATAGTGATTATAACTTTTAAATTTAAACGTCTCTAAGTAACACTCTGTGGTCTATATACATATTTATGTTCTAAGTTGAACTTTGGTAGATTTTTGTCAAGTGAATATTCAGTGGCGCCCAATTTAGAAGATGTCTCAGTGTAGAGAGCACTTGGAGTCAACTATCTTCAGATATTTAACGTATTCAAGATACCTTCAATTCATAGAAAAGTCCATTTCAGCCTCAAGGGCTGAGTTAGAGCTCTCGCCACTGGCACTGTATGTCCTGGGTTCAAGATAACTTGCGCACAATTCTTCAAAAACTCTCTCTGCATATTACCCAGCAGGGAATGGGCACCCGGCTTTCTTCAGGGCTGGAAAAGGGGAAGATGGCGAGGAAGAGGAGTGGCACTCTAGCTCAGTTACACCGTTGGCGGTACAAGTTGGCTGTCTCTCTTACACAGCAATCTGCTAAGGGACCGACCTTTACTTCTTTATGCTGATTGCTCTGGAAAAACCACAAATAATTTATTTGTTTACCTTAGTGTTTTGGGTATGGAAGACACTCTAAGAAATCAGTTCATTGAGTTCTGTCATTTCGGCACTGGAGCTGTGGCTAAGACAACTCTAACTGACAAGAATCTAACAAAGATGTTTAAGGATGCTAAACTTTATGGGAAGAACCTCACAACCACCGACACAGACATCTGCTTCAATAAGGTGAAAGACAAGGGGAAAAAGTAAGAGTTCTGTTGAGCTTAAATTGTGCATGGTGTGAGCTAGCTCAGAGTATACCGGGATAGCGGCATAGCATATCGGTGGAGAACTGTTGTGCCCATAGCCCATAATGGCCGTGTGGGGAAGTGGCTGCTGGAGAGACAACTTGCTCGATCTATAAAGATATGATACTGGTGTTATTTATCTACGGTATCTATGATATTATAGGTCTATGGTATTATATGTCTTTATGGTGCTACAAGTCTATGATATTACATGTCGATATGGTTCAACCATGCAGAGACTCAATGATGCCACCTCAATGACCTTTCAACAACTCCTCGGTGACCTTGAGGTGACCCTAGATCACCTCTATGCGGCCTTTCAGTGAGCTTTCAGCGACACCATTGCTCTGATACAATGTGATGTATAGCATAGAGCTGTTCTCCTTTCTTACTCCAAGATGTACATGTATAGTGGCACTGACACACGCTGACCTAATTGCGCCATCAATTTTTGTCAGAGATATTACCTATGAACAGTTCACGGCTCTATTAAAAGAAGTGGCTGTCAAATATGGAAAGGATCACAAGATATTTAATGCTGATGAGGCGTATATGGCAATGTCTCGGGCAATCATTGCTTGTGGACCCTCGTTAACAGGCACTACGGTATGGCAACACTGAGAAATGTAATCTACGTGTCTCTGATCCTCATAAGTGTGTCCAGTTGGCCACATGTTACATGTATATCTGCTGGTGCATGTGCATGAAACCATTAGAATGGAGTATATGATGCGATTGCTACCTATGTAGTGAAATCAGTCATGATTTTTCTGTTTCATAATGAACCTTTCAAACATTCTTGGCAATTGTTCTGTTTTCTTGGTGTTGATAGACAATATTGAAACTAATGCAATCACACTAGGCTGATTGCGGATGATCAGAGAAGTATGCAAATAAAACAGTTATACCTGTAAATCTGAAAACTCCGTGTCTGATGATGTAGAGATACACATCCACAACTCTGCGTTCTCTAGGTTATTTGGCTTTCTAGTGTTTGGAGAAAAAGGCACCGGAAAATCAGGTCACCGGGTTATTTATCCCCCCCTGTAAGGAGGCTAACTCTAGGTAGGAGATGACCAGTTGAATTGGCTGCCCAGAGCCACTGCAGGTTAGCGGGATAGCGGGATAACTCATTAGCTAGAGTGCTCAATATTGAATGATCTTGAGTTTGTGTCTTAGTCACGCTGAGTGCCCGCCAGAAAATGAGCTCCTCAGAGTATTAATTCCTTCCTCCTACTGCTCCAACAAGGCTTAGACGGTCCGTTAAATCGGATGAGCAGAAACTTTTTTTAAAATTACCTTTATATATCTAACTTTGTGAGTGTTTTTAGGGAGTAAGTAAAACGGGTGCTGTGGACAGAATGACAGACCACACACAGTATACGGGAGCACATAAGCAGAGGTTTGATGCTGACGGTAGGGGTAAGGGCCTGGATGGCAGAGAGAATCGGGTTAGCAATGATGGATATGTGGGTAACTACAAAGGAGCCGGAACCTATGATGCAAAACACTGAGAAGACAATTCCTGAGTCAAGTATCCGCTTTAATCAACAATAATAATTCCAAAAATAAATAATAAAATAAAAGTTAATTCAATTATCAAGCAACAAGGATAGTCACTAAAATATGGTTAGACTAACTAAATTCTATGTAACAAGATTGTAATCATCAACAAAGCACTCTGACTAGATCCGATATACACTCTGGCTTTGAGTTGTGTACGGATTAAGGAAATATGGTCGGCTTAGCTCCGAAACCATTTTATAGAAGAGATAGCTCCAGCAAGAGGCCAGCGGATAGTTAATTCTCTATTCGTCTATGCGTAGATGAGACCAACTTGTATTCCTCTTGTGATGAGCATGCAGCGCACTTTATACGGGTCATAGATTGTAGCTGCTTAAAGATCTACAAAAGAGAAACAGTACTTCATACAGTGATCTGACATTTGCCTTACCGGTGATGATCAATCTAGAATATTTTTCTGTTTTTAAACAAAAACCTCCTCAATTTACTTTCAGATTTGACCATGAGACTGAGTCACAATCTCACTTAAATCAGTGATATTCTAAATTGAGGTTCACTGAGGTCAGCGTGTTTTCTAAACTCAAACTAGGTGGACTTGTTTCATGATTCAAAATAGAACATGATGAAGGAAACGGTTAATAATTTGCTAGTGAACGAATCGGTACATGGGCGAATCATTGACTGGATGATTGGATCTGTACTGTTCGGTACACCCTGTTGTCTTCGTTATACCCCATGACTCAATAAAGTTTGATCAAACAACACCAACCTGACAATGAAACCCGATCTCGCCTTCGTACTGGATTGCGTTCCTGTAACAAAAAAGAATCGTGTCAAGGGACAACCGGTGGCTTTGTAGGTAGCGCGTTCGGCTTTGGGCCAGGTGACCCGAGCTCGATTCCGTCTTTGTGCGCTATTTTCTGCTTTTTCCCTAGTTGGACTTCGAGCACAACTTGGAGCCCCACCAATCGAGTACAAATTCCAAAGGACAAACCATGGACCAACCTGAAAACAAGGCATTAGCTTAGTGCATGTATTCCACATAAAACAAGATGCTGACCCAGAGTCGCTGACACACTACGCTACCTAATGCCAACCGCAGACACGCTGAGCAGTGACAGAGCGGATTTATTATCATGCATCTCAGGATCAGGGGAACACACAGACATATCATAGCACACTAAATCACACGAACCTGTCTGCAACCTGCAACAGTTCACAGATAAACAAAATAATGTTCTGTCTAGCGATCACAATATCAAGTTGACTCACTATAGCTAATAAAGGAGTTTCAAGGCTGGATCTCCCACCCACCACTGAGCTCTCCCAATATAAAAAGCTGAGTCAAAACAAAATTATTGATACACTGTAGGAAGACTGACCAAGATTCTAGCCATCAAACGGATGATATGCGTAATGATAGCTTACCATTCTGTGAGATCACGTCTGAATTCAGGGCAGTGCTGTAAAGATTCATAGCCACAATGATGCAGCAGAGAAGAACTGGGCCATATATAGCGCCCTGCAGACCGAAGCAATAAATACCTCCGGCCACAGCTAATCCAGTGAGATAAGGGTGACCTCCTCTGCAACATGAAAAATAAAGCAATTGGATGGTGGGCCGGTGGTGTAATGTGATGGTGGGCAGGGCAACTCGCGATGAACATTGGCTGATCCAAAAACACCTTTAGTTTATTCATTAGGCCTCACTGAAAACATTCACTGTAAAGTATAAAGCTTGACATATATACTAATATACTTACCCTTTGATGTCGCTGTAGATTGCCGTGTCAACCACAAATGTGGGAATGACATGGAAGAGAGCGAGGAGTGATGCTAAGAAGATTTCACTGTGGATTAGAGACAGCTCGATGACAGCGGGCAGAGCTGCCCAGTATGTGCCAACAAAAGGCACGGCTCCGAGTATAGCTGCCAGCACTACAAAGGAGAGGGAGAAAATGGACACTAGTTTCATTATAGTGTGATTGGCAGGGTGGATTTGGGGGTGATGGTTTTAAAGTGTACGTGAAATGCCAAACGCTCTCATAATGTGACTTTTCTCTCATAAAACAGCTCGATTTGGACCTGCAGCCCCAAATGCTTGGCGAGGAAGGGCCCAACGCGATGGTGGGCGGAGTGTAGTGAATTGCATCAACGATAATGAAAAACAAAGCTAGTTTAGTATATCATCAACTTTTCGGCCTCTCGAACCAAAGACGCACAAAGAGCAGCACACGCGCCCGCTATATTTTAAGGGAGGTCTCGAGCGAAATAGACTTTCCCAGACGCTTTCCATTGAGTATTGTTCGTTTGGATATTAAAGGGGGTGGGTGGGTTTGAGCAGAGATCCGGTGATCACAAGCGACCAGAGATGAGTGGTTAGAAATACTTACCGGAAGGTAGAAACACAATGTTGATACCGAATACTGTGTGTGTGAGCCAAGTGTAGAGACCGTAAAAAACTGCCATCTTTAGTGAAGCAGCAAACACACCCCTGTAATACGACATGTGATCTGTTGATATTATTAATGATACCCTAACCGTTACGCAGGCGCATTAGATAACTGGTGACCACCGGGTTCCAAATCAAGATACATGTACTATATCCCTAATCTGAAACATTCATCCTCATGATAATTTCCTCTATTGGACGATTCTTAGTTTAGGCATAATTGCTGGCAAGAAATACCTCTAGCTATTTCTCTCGATCTAATCACTTGATTTGACTTTGTTCTACTCATTGAAATAACGCGCATAGTTCCGCTTCATTGTGCAAAGCCGCAACACTGATTGGATCACGAGACCGGTCTATGATCGTAGAGTAGAGCCATCATTACAAAATGCTCACTGGTGACCAGGGGGTGGCTACACCAGCCAATAGGTCAAGTCTAATCAACATACCCAATTCCATCTTCGACAGCCTGAGCGAATTTACTGCCAGAGCGAGCGATTGTGAGCTGAGAGATCCACTCGACTGGTTTATAGTGATTGGAGCTGCTAGCCAGTAGGTAGAACAAAGTGGTGAAGAACACAATCTGTAATAACAACAGGAGGACAAATTTGTGAGTCATCGTCACAACAGCAGGACAAATCTGTGACATCCACTCTTACAATAGGAGGACATTTCTGTGAGAGTCACAGTCACAGTAGCAAGACAAATCTGTTAGAATCTCAATAAAAAGACATCAAGACACATCTGTCAAGACTTCGGACAGGTCATTTTTTATCAAACCTGGTGCGTTTAATGCATACTAAGCTAATTTTAGGGAATTGCTTTCCCCTAACATTAAATACTAAAGTTATCCTCTTCTAAACCCCTACGATGAACACCCGCGTGGGAAGCCTGCAGGACAAGTTTGCAGCTCTGATACTGACCAATGAGAGAGTGAAGTTGAGGATGGCTGTACTGCCACCAAGAATAACCTGAAGGAGGCTGATGAGAACACTGAATGCCAGACTGATATTACCACGTAACACTGTCCATACAGATTCCATTACCTACAGGAGAAAAATACGATACTATCAGACTATAGTATTACCATAGTTATTATGATTCTATCACACTACCATAGAACTCTAGTATTACAATACAATAATATTATAATTCTACAATACAGTAGTTCTATAATACGAAATTACTACAATACTGTTATATAATAATACTATAATACTATTATACTATAGTATAACAATAACGATCCAATACTACAAGTTGGATTTGTATGTATGCGGAGGTGCCTGGTTTCCTTTTAACACTAAACCTGGACATACAGTAGAATTCTGCTACGGTGGACTGAAGTGAATAACCACACTCCATTACTCACCGACTGGAGAATACCAATATTCTCGCGTATGAAAGCTAGAGCCCCTGACATGTCTATCTGTAATGAGCCCCAGACGAAATCCACCCCGCCTTCTCGTATCTGTGAGAAGAGGGCTCCATTGTAGTTAGGTTTAGCCAATGCGGTTGTGTTCTACAAAGAAAAAATAGAGTGGCTTTAAAGTTGAACAGGCGTATAGGGACCCTGTTTTATGACAGTAAAGGAAATGATCATTTTTTGTTGGAGTTTCACTCATACGGTACCAACTGCCATTGCTTTGTTAGTTTCATGCAAACTAAAAAAACAAGGGCAGTTGGTATCGCAGCTGCAATTATCCGCTCATCAGCTGTTCTGACAGCACCTTTTGGAATCATCAGGTGCATTCGCGAGCTCGGGTTTTGGCGTCTGAAACATGGTTTTAGACGCATTATAAGTTTTCTGCTCAGAAGTGGGCCCGAAAAGTGCGCTTTCACAAACCATGTATCTAGGCTGCATCTGAAAGTGAATTCGATCACGCGAACAGAATTCTGCGCCTGAAAGTAGGCGTGCTAGTTTGTACAGTGTCAAGGTATCAAAATGTCAAGGCTAACTATCGATCGCTTTCTCATTCTAATCGCTTCACCGATCGCTTCGTTGTTGCAAAACCGACCGTAAAATAGACTGCACAATTCTTTTTTCCTTAGAAACGCAAGATGATGAGAGAGGACAACTACGTTGGACCCGAAACCCTTGCGATTTTTAACTGCACCTATCCAATCGCGTGATCGCGTCTGACATATTTTTGTCTGAGTCTGACTGAAAGCATGCGAATAGACCAGTCAGTCATAACACGCACTGCCTAGACCTAAATTAAACGGGTTAAGCCACGATCGATGGTAGACACACTTTCGGAGTTGTTACTAGAGGGAGACAACTCCGTATTCATTGCAGCGATGGTGAGTGGTCTTTGTCCAAAAACCGAATATCGGTCTCTTGAATAGCTACGGCCCGAATCAGCCAAACAGAAAGAAAATGGGATCTGATTACTAAAACTTGTGAGCCTAATGATCTTTACTCCCTTATAGCATCGAGTAAGTGCTTTGCTGGGTTTTACTTTGCCCTAACAGAGGTGGAAAACTGTACTCTTAAACACTGTTTTTATATTTTTGTTGCACATTTTCTCTATTCAGACTTGTGTAACTACAAGTCTGGTATGCACCATTTTTCCAAACATCAGGGCATAGCAGAGAAATCAATGCAAACACCAACAGGTCTGTAATAATTTTCTATCTTGTGGCCAATTCTGTTGTGCCTGTGGTCTGAAAAGTGTGTTTCCGAGGGCTCTAAGTAAGCGCAATGGATAGGGCTATATCTAAGCTTCCATTTGAGTATTCGGCCCATTTGTTTATGGTAGGCTTCAGAATCTAAAAACAAATGAAGTCACTTTTGGTCATGGTTTAACCCCTTTAAAGGGATTATGCCACGGTTGATTGTCGATCCTCGATCCTTATGGAAACATTGACGCCTGATGTTGCCCCCAAACAGAATGTTACTTTATGTGCACGTGTACAGTGGGCTATCAATTTAAAGAATAATCTGTGATAAAATAATTTCTCTTGTAAATAGAAATCTTTTATGCTGTGTAGATGAAATGTTAAAAACTGAAGAGATTAGACTGTGGATGAAGTTTCCTCTAAGAAGAGAACCTTTCAATTTAAAGGGGTTATGACATGGTCGTTGGTAGTCACACTTTCGGAGTTGTGTTCCCCATTCTTAAAGAGGCAACTCCACATTCATTGCAGCGATAGCGAGTGGTCTTTTCCCACAAACCGAATATCAGTCACTCGAATAACTACGGCCCAAATGGCCCAAGTAAAGATAAAATGGGATCTAATTACTAAAACCTAGTGATCTTCACCCCTTTATAACATCGAGTAGAACTTAAATTTGAACGTAAGATTGGAGAATACTTAAGTTATAAGAAGTGTCTTGCCGGTTTTCCCTAGTCCTAAATAGAGGCCATTGCATTCGGGCCTCTATAATTGCGCAATAATGGCACTAACGCTCGTTGACAGACGTGAAAAACTGCGTTCTGAAACCCTATTTCTATATTTTTGTTGCACAGTTTCTCTATTCAGACTTGTGTAACTACAAGTCTAGTATACACAGGCAAACGCATTTGTCAAACATCGGCGCGTAAGCCATGAAATCAATGCAAACACCAACAGCTCGGTGTTAATTTCCTATCTCGAGGCCAATTCTGGTGCGTCGACGATCTGAAAAGTACGCCGTTGAGGACTCTTAGTATGCGCATTGGATAGGGCTATATCTAAGCTTTCATTTGAACTGGGTAGTGAGCCCATTTGTTCATGGTAGGCTTCAGAATCTACAAACAAGTGAAGTCACTTTTGCCCATGTCATAACCCTTTTAATTAACAAGCAATTTAAAATCAATCGTTTTGGTTGATCAACTCACATGCGCCAATCATAATCATTCAACCTGCATTTCTAATCCATGTTCTGTGAGTAATGGTTTGGAACACAGATGACCTATCCCTTAGCATGACCCGTTTTGAATCTGGAATCCTTCAGTTTTTACCGAAGTCAAATGAATAAACTTTTAAACTTTTAAACCAAACCAACTTAGATTAGACTGACCACACGCAGCAGCAGCTGTTCTCTGAATAGAACTGATTCTATTAAACCCGTCATCCTAGGACTAAAAAATAAATTCAATCTTCCATGGCAACAACCTCAAGGGCCGCCCACATTTGTTCTATGCCCTTGGCCATAAACATTCTCAGGCTGAGTCTAGTTCTACAATCAGAGATGTAAGTCAGCGGCTGCACTGGATTGCTAACCTTGGTAACCCAGCTCTTATAAAGTGAGTCCCAGATACTGAGTAACTCAGTCTCCATGATTTTCCTCGACTGCTCATGAGTTATCTTCTCATTCACCTGTCTGATCAGCCAATCTCTCCCAAATGTGTAAACGTTCTTTATCATCGGCTCGAGACTGGCGTGTATCCCGATAGTCTCATTCACCACTGTTGTGCTAAAAACACGACATATAAATGTCATTAATCAAATTTGATCATGTTCATCCCGCGATTTTCCAGTCTGCTAAGCTGCTTGGTCTTCCCAACTGAAAGTCCGAGCACACTGACACGAACCTACACGAAATATGTTCGCGGCTTCCTAGCACGGATTTCGTGTCGATCATTTCGCGGCCGTGTGCTCGAGACTTCAGTTAGACAACTAATAGATCCAACAGTTTGGCAAACAAAAAACTTGCTGGATAGACATGACAACATTTCGTCAAGTTGGTGACAGACCACAAAAGACCAGACGACTGCAGCGAGAGAATGTATCGAAGTAGAAATAGATCACCTAGAGAAATGGTAGCTCTCAGTTATAAATTAAGTGGTAGATGCCGAGTGAGCCTTGGAGCTATTTTATGAAGTATTAATCAAAGGTTGTCCCCTTGATGAGTGGTACTCATAGACATACTTCTGGGTCTATGGTCCTGTTACAACGCCAATTAAACCTAAATTACTTGAGTAAGTTTTTAGTGTTGTTGTTACCGATATTGCCAATTAAACTACTAATTTCATAAGTGTTTTTAGGTAATCTGCTCGCCACTCCAATAAAAACCCCAATGTTGCTAAATTGTTTCCCTCTTCATGGTAACTGACAAAAGATTTGGAGCCGTTGTAAAGACTTCTACAGGAGTACGCATTGTCAACTCCACTGTTCCGCATCTATCATTTACATGCACCAACACTTCCACATGATTGGGGCCAGGTCATTGCCAGCACCAAAAGCAGTACCGCAATCACAATGGGAGACAATGAGGCGCAACTCTCATGCACAAAACATGGCTGCGCTCTGACTGGTCACAGCGAGAGGCGGGGCGGGGCCATCAACAAAACTAGTCACATAATTGGATAGGCAAATCACATCTACAGTATATGTGGGCGCGGACAATCTGGAGTTGACAACAGTAACACGGGGCATAGGACAATACACGCATTAACATAAAGCAGATGACCTCTTTATAGACTGTATTTTCAGTGCTTTCCTGTTAGCAAACCAACAGAATGCAAGTGAGACATCAGAACGACAATTACATGTAAGTGATGGCATCTACACACGTTTGTTATCGCAGAATACGTGAATATGTGGATATACTGTTACACACAACTATAGATCAGAGAGCCTCCGGTGCTAATGTACTAAGACGCAGTACGAGCCTTTAATAAACTGTATGACTTCACATATATATTTAAATTAAAAAGTCACATTTATGTGCTACATGTACGTACACTCGTGTGTAAGCATGTGATCGAGATTAATTTTAGTACGTGTACGGATACATATTTATGTGTATGAATTTGAATATAGTATGAATGTAGATGTATCACATACATGTATATTATTATAATGACAATACATCTAGGTACAGAGTACAGTCAAAAAGGAAGCAATAGGTACCCCAGCCTTTAACACCGTTCATTTTATAACTTACTTGTAGAACCAGCTGTCGAAAGTGTGATTCTGTACCAAGTTACTGGTCACAGTGACCAGATGAATGCCTTCTTTCTGAACCTGAAACAATCAGCTCATATTACGTCCCCACTTTGAAACCACGCACATGTAGTGATCGTCTGAAACAAGTACAGTGCCATGCAAATGTCCTCCAATGCACATAACCCAGTCAAAGTAAAACTATTGCCAGATTTGAAATTGGGTATATGAAGATTTAAGAGGGTTAGCTTGGAAGCAACTGGTGGAAGTTTATAATCGGAACAAACTCCTTATGCATTACAAAAACCCAGACTTTTGCACACCACTATACTGGTAGGGGCACATCGAATACCAGGTTATAATAATTTAATCGTAGTTTAGATAAAATTAAGATTTATACCGCAAATCTAGATGTATGTACAGTCACCCAATGCTGAGTTTATGATGAAACTAAATCTATCAGAGTCACAAATAAATTGCAGTTCAGCATGATAACAAACGACTTCATACATCTTGTGAGCCCTGTAACGCCCTGTGATTTTGTTTGCATTCGCAAGATTTACGAGTCCTATTTAATCTCAAATGTGAATTTATAGTGCTTGCACCCTTCTGCTGCCACTTTCGACCTTTCGTATTGAAGCGATGTAGTTTGCGCTGGAGTGAAATTTAACAAAAGGGACTAAGGACTGACCTGGAAACAGACGGAAAGTGAGAGCACTACAAACACAACCAGCAGGAGCAGTATCATCATAATGGAGATGAAAGTGTCAGCGGAGTTCAGTAACAAGTCAACTATCTGCAACAACAACAAAACAACAGACATTACTGGCCGCCTACGGGTATACCAGGGATAGCAAGATTAGTTCAGCGGTAGAGCGGTGGGCTCAAATCCTGGTAATGGCTGGCGTTCCCGCTGTGAGTCTGAAATCCTCATTTTAATCCCAAATCCCAAAACAAGGTTACCCGTGAGGTGGAAGGTTGATACTGACCAACTGGTGGTGCTCCATGCTAAGTCACAACCGGTGAAAAAATAAGTATCTAATCTATCAGCCTTATCGCAACAGTGAAAACATCATAGAAAGAAAGTTCTATCAAACCCAAAAAGTACTCAAATTAACTGTTTTAGTTAGATTTGATGCACTAGCTGCTGCTAACTATTGGGAGGGATTTAATGCGTTCCTACGAAACCTTTTTGTTTTTGTGTGGGTTTGAGCTCATGCCCCTTGCAGCAATACCCTCTGAGCACAATGATGAAGGTGTTGGTTAATGACCAATTTTTAGTGGTTGATGAGTTGGATGTCAGATTCATTTTCTCTCTGAGAGACAGAGAATTGGGCGTCTGGACCAACATCTGAGCCAGAAAGGGAAAGGCTTTTGGGGTTGGACGTCGATCTTGAGCGTCCGATCCGAGTCGAATTAGACAGAAAGTGGACTGAGAAAGCATCTTTACGAATTGAACTGGCTAGCGCCACTGAGAGTGTTCACCAACCCACATTACCTCCCCCCCCCATCTTTCATTGTACACAGAAGACAATGGACGTCAAGCGCACGTGACAGTTTGAGTGCCAGACCTTTATGTACCTGATTGAAGATTTAAAAACAACAGGAACCTCCTGTATAAAGAGGAAGGCAGCTACTAACATAAAATTTACAATGAATTTCTCTGCGATGCCATTTCATACACAGCAGACAAGTAAGGTGTGTAAAGGTTTTCCTTTTGCCAATGACTGTCAGGGAAGTAGTTCTTAGAGAGACAACTTGTGTTGTATAACTGAGATGGGATGCCACTCCCCTTTCTCAAAGCCTTCTTCACCTTCCCCAGCTCTGATAGGAGCTGGGTACCCATTCCCTGCTGGGTAAGAGTTCTTGAAAAATCCCACCCACAGGCTGTCTTGAACCCAAGATCTGCAGCGCCAGTGGCGAGCGCTCTGTTCACTCACCACAGCGCCTATGGAAACAGATATAGAGATTATAATTTACCTTTCTGTCACCGTGTAGAACAACCTGTGCTGTGCCTCGTATAGGTGGAGGAACCATAATCTCTAACCTCTCTTTACACCATACAGTATAAGGTTTCAGCCGCGGCAGCACCTTCTCCATATAGGTGGCGAGGTATTCTCTGATGGTATTCCAGGATCTCTTAAGCAGTAGAAAGACTAGGAGTATCGGAGCCAAATAAAACATCCAGACATTACTCCAACACAGCACTAGTGCTATGGACCTACAAGTGTTAATTGAAGCGTAAAAGTAGAGTATGCATATAGTGGTAGCTATTCTCCGTTCAGTACGCGGTCATCAGCTGAAAACCATTGGTCAGGGCACTCAGGGTTTTTTTCGGAGCATACTTCAGGAAAATGCCCCATGGACCGCCCTAATAGTTTGGCACTCCCCCCCCCCGCACATAGGGCATACCCGATCGCTCATGGCCTGATGGAATTGGCAGCCTACTTCTTTTTTAATCGCGAGTGTACAACCGCGGTGTACAACTCATACCTATTTCCAGATCGCGTTGTAACAGCCTAGCCCGTACAATCTACTTACGTTTTTAGTTCTATTCTGGTACAAACATGCAGGACATTATTATGAGGTTTGTTAAGTATTGTAACTGAATTCTGTCAAATTTAGCGCTGTAAGCTTCATTCAAAGTGCAATTACATTCAGGTACAATCAGTCATATTAAGTGGCTCTAAGTGTCTGTAGATGTAGGGTAATTACACATTGATAACCAGACTGATTGCACTGGGGTGTTGATTGTATAAGCAGTAAAGTAATATCCCTTCTCCACGGCAGAACAGCTGTCAGGAGTGGTGCAGAAATTGGTCGACAGAGTCTATTTGACTCAGGGTTTTCCCGGGGTAAACCACAAGGAGAATTTCTGCTTCCATCCATGTGTCCATTGAGAAGGTAACTCTCTTGGTGGACCTCGTTGCAACCGAAAACCGACGAGGGTGTTGCAAAATACAAAGGTTTTGTCTGAAATGGGAATTGAGCTAGGGTCCCCTGGTCCAAGGCCCAGTACACTAACCACGAACGTTTTGTATATGCAGTCACTTACCAAAACAGAAAGATGAAGCACCTATCACTCGTCCTTCGTAATCTTTGCGAGTTACTTTTCCCAGAACTATTTCGTTCCTCTCCCTGACTCGGGTCCAGGGCGGTGGAGGTATTTAGAGTTGTCGATAGTGGGGCCTCTGTCTTCTCATTACTGATACCCTCAGTGGGAGGAGGGCTGCTAGCACAGGGCACAGCCTCATCAGTAGGTAACTGGTCAGAGACAGCATGACCAGTTGAGGTATCAGCTACCTCATCTGTGATCGACGTCTCATTGCTGTAAAAGGGAGAATGGCTACAGAGACAACCAACGCTATATAGCTAGCTATGAATGCGAAATGACCACTTGCTGTAAAAGGACTTTTTTCTCAAACTGGATTTGAATCGATGCTATAGCTGCTATGAATATAAAACGACCACTTAATATAAAAGGAGTCTTAAGAGTTGGATGACGAGGCAAATTTTTTTGGCTGATCAGAATCTGCGTGTCTCAAAACCTACCTGAGTCGAATAAAAGTTCATACTGAGCAGGGGATGTAGTAAAAAATACGGTTAAATCTTGGAATCCTCAAACGAACTTTCATTCAGTTGAAATTTTCCCGCGTGACGTAAATTGTCGCAAAAGACATCACAGCGGGTCCACGTTATTACATATGCGCGTCTGCGCGATTGGTAGCCAAAGCCCAACTTCTACAACTTTGTCACACTTTTGACTACTGGGATCGAAGTATGAGCACGAAATGGGCCCAAAAACGAAAACAAAAACCTATGAATTCACTGAGTTTAGC